>JGI24159J19872_10010254_pt1 | contig 12280 bp, 9 predicted proteins | sample Ectturendosymbi4_FD_19872 | JGI IMG/M metagenome (IMG submission 19872)
TGAACAGCTCTCTAGCGCAATCGGCGGAGGAGCTAGGGCGTTGGTAAGGCAACCAAAAACTGCTGTTTTTTAGGCTGAAATCGAAGTACGAATATATCGTACACCGGTACTCAAAGTGTGAAGATCTTTGCTGGTGTTGCATTTGACAACAGGATTGTGCACATTGAACTTCAAAAAGATTGCCGGTTGCATTGCAGAGTGGCTATTCTAATTCCAGAAAAATTTCAATGCATGCACCAGGGGTGACTCCAGGTCCAGTGTCACTCGGACTCATTACACGATTAAACTGAATGACACTCAATGCAACCGTTCATGGCTTATGTCACTTAATTTTCCATTTGCTCACACTTTGCACATGGTGTTGCTGTGTGATGTGAGTGACGTAACAATGAATGAGTTCTCAAGAAAACTTGTCCATTGTTGCATAATGTATGTCACAGAGCAATGATAATGCCAGTTAGTCCTCTGCTCACTAGGTTCATTCAAATTAACGAGAGTTACTGGACAATTTTGTTGTTTGTTTGAAATTATTCTCCAATGGCAACTGTCCACAGATTGGAATTGAAATCCAATGTTTTATGCAAATCCACTGATTCAAAAAACATTGAATCTGACATAATTTATACTTCCAAAAATGCTTTATTGCTGAGGTTAGCTCGGACTATAATGGATGAGCCCGAATAAACCTCTGCACACACCAGGCTCATCCATACTACCCCGAGTTACTGGGAAATGTATCGTACGTTTGAAATCATTCTTGAATGGGAACTGTTTATTTGAATTCAACTCCAATACTGTACGCAAAACCATTGTTTGCAAAGGGCAGCTCGGGCTTTAACAGACAAGTTTGAGCAAATTAATTCAAGAGAATACCTAATTTTTTTATTCAAGTCACCTGCAACAAAAATGCTGTGGCGATGTGATTGCACCACATATAATGATGAATTTGTACCATCAACGAAAGAGTGAACTTAGCTGAGTTGGGAATATTTATTGTTGTTATGCAAGAGGTGTAGGTACAACTCTCTTTAGTTGGCTCAGGGCAATGCAGAAAAATGGCTGCAACAATGCGAAAGGCCAGACAGGGAATTTAAATGTTATTTATGAACTGTGACAAGGCCCAATGGAAGGACCCTTGTTTAACAACTTTTAAGTGAAGTGGATGGTGGCACAAATATACATAGCAAACAAGCTCACGTTGTGCAATATATATCGTAATAGAAGACTAGGGGTGACATAACTTAGAGTGGGATACAGCTATGGTGAGCTTTCTGCGATGTGGCTGTGCACCTGTGTCCTTTTTCTTTTGAGCTAGTTGTTCTTACCACTGCTTGGCCGCCCTGGATCTCAGGGCGGATGTTGATGAGCCATTCGATTGTCTCATTGTCCAGAACCGTCAGGCTGTGCGGTCCGTGGGGAGGTTGATGGATTGGACATTGAAAGGACAGCATGGTTGACGGTTTGCTCATCTGCGCCACACTCACAGGCGGCAGAGGTGGCCATACCCCATTTGTACAAACAAGAGCGGAAACGCCTGACACTGGTGCGGAGGCGGTTAAGTCAAACCAAGGCTATTCTTGGGAGGGCTGCTCAGGAGGGTGGGGCCGGTGTCAGGTATGAAAATGCGGAGTTTTGTGGAGTTGTCTGCCTACTCCGCATTACATTGGTACTCCGCCCAGTGCACCGCATGTATGTTGTTGTTGTTGATGCGTCATTGATGGCGGGGCAATGAGGTGGATATGAGGACTGCGGCACCAAACAGGAGCGCAGTACTCTGTAGTCAAATGGACCAGGGCTAGGGTGGCTGTTTGCAACGTTGTTGCTCCAGCATCCCAACTTGAGCCAACAAACCGACTCAGGAGTGCGATGCGTGATGTGAGCTTCTTGTGAAGTGACTCAAGGTGTCGGCAATATGTGAGCGACCTGTCCAACGCTACTCTGAGGTATTTGGGCTCAGAGAAGGGCAGGGTTTCCTTGTTGAAGTTAGCTTTCTTGTTATTGTGATGGAAGACTGCCGATGCTTTTTTTGTGGTGCTGAGCTTTAGCTTCCAAGTCTGGAGGTGTTCACCTAGTGTTGCCTTGTCCTTGCTCAGCGCCCCTTCCACTGCCTGCCAATCTCCATCAGCATACATGCTTGCTGGGTCGTCAGCATATGCATACTTTCTGGAGATGGTGGTTGGCAGGTCAGACATGCAGATGTTGAAGAGAAGGGACACCAGGACAGATCAATGTGGGATGCCGTTCCTGAGGTGTCGTTACCTGGTCTTTTGGCCATTTCTGGTGGTAAAGGTAAAACTGTGATTGCCAACCATCTCCATGATGATGTGGACCATGTGTCTGTCAGGCAGCAACTGCAGCAGCTTGCAGGTGAGGCCGTGGTGCCATACGGTGTTGTAGGCTGCTGTGAGGTCGACAAACACAGCTCCGGTCTTTTTAGCTGAAAAGCTATCCTGGATGTCCTGTGTCGACAGGGTAACCTGGTCTACAGCCGACCTCCTGTGTTGAAAGCCCGGGAGCAGTGGGTCAATGATTGTTTCGACACGAGCGTAGATGAGTCTCTCGAGGATTTTGAAAGGGACGCACAGCAGAGATATAGGACCATAGCTCTTTGGGTCTCCCAATGGTTTCTCTGGCTTGAGGATCGCAACTACTAGTGCTCTTCAGATATTTTTATTTTGGGTTGGCGCATGCAGGAATTGAGGAAGTCACAGAACCAAGATTTGAGAGTCAACCCGGCGTGGGGTATAAACTCCGGGAAGGTGGAATCCAGTTCCAGAGACTTTCCTGGCTTCAGGCGTCTGAGGGCAGCAGCAAACTCTGCTGGCCTGAAGGGTTTGGAGATTCTATGACCATCAGGTGTTAGAATCTTCCATAGGTCAGACAGCTGCTTGTTGATGAGCCTGGTGGACTTGTGGCTGCTGGTCTTGTGTGCCCCGTTCTTCATGAATTGCGAGGCGATGGAATTTACTGAGATGTCACAAGCAAGAGGAGCGTCCAGACCTGCCAGTAAGTTTGTTGATGGTTCTCCACGCCTTGCGGTTGGAGAGCGAGGAGTCGATGGAGTTGACAACTTCCTCCCATCGCTCCTGCTTCTTCTGTTGTAGTCGAGAGAGTAGGGACATGGCGGCTGTGTTAGACGCAGTCTCCACTGGGGCTCGGATAAAGAAGTGATAGAGGGTCTCACACTCTTTGTCCCAGCATGGCACATAGTTCTTCGGATGGCCACGGGGGATACATTGTTTAGCCCCAGGAAGTAGGCTCTCGCAAAAATCCTGGTATGCCCTCTCAATATCTGGTGTGTCTGGAGGTGGCAATCTCTCAAAGGATTCACATATGAGACGGGAAAAGCACTTCCAATCAGCCTTGCGAAAGTTCCAATGCTTCACCGGATTGCTGTGGGCAAGAACCTTGAATCTTGGTAGTCTTGTGAGGGACGGCCAGTGTTGTGACCGCAGGAACTTTCCTAGGACACGTCTGTCTGGCAGTCGGCTGTACTGGCCAAAACTCGCGAAGGCTAGGTCTGGATTGGTGCTGACGTTCCAACAACAAGAGATGAAACTGGCCGTTTCCTTTGGGTTGTACAACAGTCAAGGTTGTTGGATGTTGCCCAGGAGTCGAGGTTCACGTTGTCCAGGGATGTTGTATTGTAACCCCAGTTAAGATGCTGGCAGTTGAAGTCGGCATCGTACAGACTGGTGTGTGGAAATGTCGGGATGGTCATTGGGGTGAGTCGCGAGTATGATTTGTAGACGTTGACAACCTTGAAATTTTGTGAAATTTCGTGGATTGAAATTTTGTTTTCAACCGTAAAGTTTAAACCTGCCCCGCACCCGCAGGAGTTTGAGAAATTTTGGCCGTACCCACCCCACACCCACACACTTCTAACCTGTACCTGTCCTGCAGACCATCCCATCCCGCACTTTCTCAGTCTGAAACTCGCACCTGTCCGAAAAGTACTAAAAACTCATAAGTAGGGCGAATGTTTGTTGCAATAAAGTTGTGAGAAATATGTATTTATTTTTAACAAAAATTGCAGCAAAGAGTTTCATTTGTGCACAAGCATTTTAAACAACAGTGATTTACTCAAGCGATTAATTTCCATATAATGCTAAATATATCCAAACATTATCTGGCAAGAAATGGCGATCATTTGCCAACAGTTTTTGTAGCATGCTGAAACTTCGCTCCACAGTGCATGAAGTTGCTTGGAAATTTCCAATTTGGCCCACAATTCTGGACTGATGTTTGTTTGGGCGGGTCATTTCTGCAATTGTTTTTGAGTCATTATTCAGTTCGAATCGGTTATCAAAGAGAACAGAACTATACTGAAATAGTTCTCAAGCATGTTTTTGAAATCACACTTTTATATGTTACGCAATAGCCTACTTGATAAAAGTTTCATGTGAAGAAGGAAAAAGTTGCAATATTAAATTCCTGCAAACAGCTTATAACATCGTGCTACATAAATTCTGAGTGTTTTAGAAGCTGTTGGAAGCTGTAAAAAAGTTGAAAAACTTTCCCTACTAATAACGTCTGAAGACAAGTCTAGCAAGCAGCAAAACAAGCTAGTCATTCTTTTTCATTGACAACCAAACCAAAACTCTCCACAGATCTGATCTTTCGCAGTCAACAGATTTGAGGTGATGGAAAACATGTTTGAGTTCAGCTGTGAATAGCTGTGCGTTAAGCGTTGTTTTATCCATTTAGAAGTACTGCCAGACTGAATTATTCCTCACCAAGTACTACGGTAGCATTGGAAAATGTTCACTTGCCCACCACATTGCAAGAGTCTGAGGTGATGTTTGGCAACAGTGGGTTGTTACATCATAATGTAATATTTGCTACAGGCCTACTGCCCTAAGCGCAATCCTGGCAAACAACTCTAGTGCTGTACATCCACGTGTTTTGCGATGTTTGACCTGATTAAGTTCACGTGCTTTGTCTCAACACTGAGTTACCCGCACAAGGAATTTCCCAACCCACGCCCTCCACGCACCCACAGGAAGTACAACCCGTCCCGCCCCGCAGCAAGTTCAACCCGCTCCTGCATGCAAAGTAGTGCGGATTCCTGCACCCGCCCCGCAAATGCAGGTACCCGCAACCCCCGTGGGTTAACACCCCACGCAGGGCTCTAGTATACACACAACCACTCAGTCTCTGATTGTTCTGGAGACTGATCAAGCAGTGACCATTCCAACCGCTCGTGGACAAACGTGGCAAGGCCGTGATTCCTGCTCAAGATCAACCCAGCTAGTAAGCAATTGGGAATCACTAGTATGTCTGCAGTTGTGCAGTCGGCCTCCTGTGGGACGATGATGAAAGCCTTGTTTTTATAGGCTAGCTGCCCAATGACAGAGATTTTGTTTTCAGTGAGCCCCTCGGTGTTCAGCTGGAGTATGTTGGGTCATGGGTCGTCTTTGGCAGCATTTGTGTCGCCACGCACTGAGATTGGGCGTTGTTTGACCCATCCCACGCTGAACACATCCTGTGCAAATAGCAGTGGTTGCTCTCATGTTAACAAATTTGGTAAGCATTTCAGGAAATGCCACTACAGGGAGGGCCACGTGAAGGCATTGTTCATCCGCTGGCCATGAGGGATGCATTGTTTGGCAGCAAATAGCAGGTTCTCGCAAAAATCCTGGTATGCCCTCTCAATATTTGATGTGTCTGAAGATTGCAATCTCTCAACGGATTCACCTGTGAGAAAGCAATACCACTTCCAATGAGCTTTGCAAAAGTTCCAACGCTTCACTGGATCACCGTGGGCAGGAACCCTGAGTGTTGGTGGCGTTATGATTAAGGGTGTATGTTGTGACTGCGGGAACTTTCCTGGGACACGTCTGTCTGGCAGTGCATCTGTATGATGATCATATTCTACTCCAGCCTGGTTCCTCTGTTATGCAACGATGTACTTTATATGCTATTTATGATGATACAAATGCAGTTGCGACCACGAGTGAATTGCGTGAAAAAGATGTTTTGTTTTTTCCATGGGATCGTTGTTTGTCAATTTTGTTTGGGTTAAAGTAGTCTAGCCTTGGGTTGTTTCTTAGCTATTATGACAATTGAACCGCCAAAGAAAATAACATTCAAAACATTTAGAACATTTGAGAAATTACCATTCCGTTTGCAATGGCACAGCAAAAGATCTTGCGATAACCTGGCCTAACTGCACCAACTTCACATTCAAAACTTACTGACTCTACCCATTTAAAACTAGCATATCTGACTTCGTTGCCAAACCACTTTCATTTATTCTAGTTGCACCACTGTAAGGCATAATATCAATGAACGATCATTGAATGGTGTATTTTCATATATAAAGCACGCCAAATGAGAAGGCACATCAACACCTTCAGTGCCAGTTTGATCCAAGCGGTTCGCATTGAAAGAGGCTGTTCGTACGTGCCTTGCACGGGCCTAACTCTGTCGCCGAAAGCGCTAGACAGCTGTTCGAACACTCAAAAGACTTTGCAAGTCTTGTATTTTGCAATGAAGAACATTTTTTATGGTTTTGGATTTTTCTAGAGTGATGTCATGAATGGAGTACCATTAGGCTACTATGGCCCGCTTCATCTGGCCCTGAGCGCATACTACTTGATGGTAGTATTTCACTGAAGTTCTTGTTGGAAACTAAGCTTAAATCTGAGTGTTTCAATGCTTTGGATGACGTTTTGGGCTTTCGGTGAGCAGGGTTTCTCAACCAGGGCCCTTGGCCTTCTGGGGAGACATTTTGGGGATCTCTGGGGCCTTAGGGAGAGGTCTTTGCTAAATAGCTCTGCTGTGATATTGCAAAACCCAAGTGTAACAATGTTAATTACAAGCCAGTTTACACAAATTTGTTGTTTTCATTATGATGCCATAGAACTCCCTTGTGACAGGCTATTGTCGAGAGTTATAATTTGTACTTATACAGTTTTGGTCTAGGTATTATTATTGATGAGCAGGGGCCACTAGTGTTGAGAATTTTTGGAAGGGGGTCACTAACTATGAAAGGTTGAGAAACACTGATCTAAACTACACCAGATAATTGATTAATCCCATGATTAGATAATTAATTATTTTGTTTATCTTAGATAATAACTTTTGAACCAGAAATGCTAGAAACTTTATCAAAGGCTCAAAAGACCTGGAATTTAGCCCGGTTTCCAATCAAAACTTCAGTGAAATAGTTCTGTATGGCGGTTGGGCCTTAGGTCAGATAATATAGTTCACAATGGTCATAAGCCTACGTCACTTATGACATCACTCAAAAAATCCGTAACGTAAAACCAAAAAATTTATTTTCATTGCGGATTTGAAAACTTGCAGAGTCTTCGGGGTTTGAACAGCTCTCTAACGCAATCGCCTGAGGAGCCATGCAGTTGGTAAGGCAACTGCAACCTGCTGGCTTTAGGCCGATAGTACGAATATATCGTACCGTGGCAGCCAACATATTAATCTTTTACGAAACCATTAATTCCTTCATGTTCACTGTCTGAGTTTCGCAGTTGCACATTTTCGATATCAAGCATCCCTGGATCCTCTCGTCATAATCGGAATCAGTCTTGTTGCTGTTACTTAGTTATTTCGACCTGTGTGAAAGCTGGGGCAACACTTGAGACTGATAACTTGACTTTAGTTTCTGTGATACATTGGCTGATTAGTAGGTTTGGCACTACACAAGGCGCATTGGATTATAAGGTACACGGTCAATTTTTGTGAAAATTGAAGGATTTTTTTCTGTGGTCTTGTGAGAGTTTGCTGTGAAAGCAAACTACTAGCGCTGTATGTGCTGTTTTAATTTTAATGTAATGTTAATTTTTGTTTCAGGGAAACTTTTTCTATGTCCAAGAGCTTTTCAGTAACTTTCAAACAACGAACCTGTCTTCAAGTCAGATGATGCTTTTAGTTAATGGATTGTCTGATGCACAAATCAATTCTTTGCCAGCTTATATGATTGAGAAATTCCTTCATTTGTTTGCAAACAATTTTTTGCTCTACAGGAGTCAGGTGATATAAGCATGTTTCTAAAATGCTGTGTTTTATTATTGCATTGGTGGTGATTACTTTGTGCAAACATTGTGCAACTGCTGTAATAATCAGCAATTGTGTTTGTGTTACTGGTAGAAAGCCAAAAGTATTCATGATCAAATGACATTTTTGTATTGAACTAGAAAGTGGCTTTTACATTGTTGGTGGTTGTGTGGATGACGCAGTGATCCCGGTATGGTTAAGAATTGAGAAAGCTTGAGTTAATTGCATAATAGCAATTTCTCAGTCAGATAAATTGAATAGGATTTGAACGATTTGTTTCATTAAATGTAATACTGGTTTCAAAGGTTCAAGTCGCACATTCCAACAGTTGTCTTTATTGCAGTAATATGTGTGAAGGATAGATGGAGTGAAAAGCGATGATGTTGTTGCTTAGAAAACAGTAACTTCACCTAATTTTCCTGTTCAAACCTAGTGGTAACTTGCAAAAAAAGGAAAACCCTTATATTCTGGGTTTTGAAATGAATGCGATTTTGACTGATAAAACTCAATACGATTAATTACTAGTCTTGGTCTCTGCACAGTTTATAAGCAAGTTATTGATTAAGTCAAGGTTACCATCATTTGCAATTTCCTGCAGCTGATCATCTTTTTGCATAAACATGGTTCATTCGCCTGGTTTGATCACAAATGAATTTCAGATGCATTGCATTGTAGTATGTGTGTCTAGTTGGGAGAATGCTGACCCAGGCATGGTGTCCTCAAAAATCCCTGTTAATGTTTCATACATGCCATATATCCCTGTCTATCTGCCACTCCCACAATTCCAGTTTTATTTTGAATGCAACCACTTCATCTGTGAAATTGATTTTCACCTGAAGTGAAACATTGAGAGGTGTTATACTTGAGTTTTTCTCTGTCTAGACTGAGTATCACACCCAGGTACGCAAATTTGAGGACCTATCTTTCATCATTTAAAAATTTCACCTAAAATAATTTTGTCAACAAGACAAATCTTTGGAGAGGTTCACATAATTCAAACACTAGTAAAGAGAATGCTTTGAATAATTGAAATGGAGATGACTGAAATTAATTGCAAGCCATTGGGTTGGTCCGGCCCCCTCCATACAAGGGATTATAACAGTTTTAAAACATGGGCAAATATACTTCACTCTAAAAGATGTTACGTTTTTATTGAAATTGATAAGTGTTTTTGATTTGCAGAAAGAATTACTTCTTACGAAACTGAACAGCTTCGGATATCAAGTATGTGTTGTATTGAAATGGCAGGAAGAGTTTGTGTTGAAGTTAACTAACATTTGTTCAACAGTGTTGTTGCTATAACAGAAGACGTTTTTGGGTTATTACACACTGTTAGCAATGCTTGTCACTGGGTGAAACAGGTACTTTGTCTAAATGTGGTTTTGGTTGCTTCATGCTTTGTTGAAGAGCATAAAACAAGTTTTCAACCACGTTTGTTCATGATATGAAAATCTATAGCTGAATGAAATGGAAGTAAATGAGGTTTTTGGTTGTACAGATAACTCCATATGATTTCATATTGGTTTTATGAATAAACTACTTTATTGAATAGGTTTCTTGAATTCCAAACCAAAAGCATTCATATGTGGTGAAAATAATCTGGTTAATCGTGTAATGTTTCACTCAGTGGTCTTCAACCCTTTTTTTGAACAATTGCACACCCTACAAGAAGGTTGCTTGAAATCGCCCCCCCCTTCCTATAATGTTTGTGTTGTCTGAAAATAGTATTTTGTTTTGAAAATAATTCATTGCTATTTAAATATAAACGGGCAATCTAGTTGGCACAAAGCAAATTTAATGCAATTCCATTTGTAGAATAGATGTTCATTTAAAAAAAAAACAGCCGATTCCAACTAATGCAAACCTTGCCATGTTGCTTATCTGCAAGCTTTTTCAAAGCAGGTTGCGAGTTGGTCAGTTGAAGTTGTATGGCATTTCCCCGATCTTATTCATGTCAAGGCGATTGTGGTATTTATTGTGTGTGTGCAGTACATGGCAGAAACCTTGCTCAGGAAATTATGTCGTTGGAAACGCCATGAGCAATAGCTTCACTTTTCCCCAAAGTTCTCGAAAACGCTCACTGCACTTTCTCCAAAAATGTGACCATCCATGTGCATGAAATATAACACAGGCTTCATCATTGCTTTGGTTATTGATGAGATGTTCCTGGATAGTGGAATCGCATTCGCTTATTTGAGTTAGCTGGCAAAAAGCTATTTCACCTGGTAACTTTCAGCACAATGTAAATTTCGGTGTGATCTGAGCAGGGGATGTCTTCATTGCAAACCTCAAACAACAGGTGGCAAAAAGGATTTTTTGGACTCCTCAGTTTAGCCAAGATTGGGTGTTTGGGTTTATTTGCCGGTCAAAGTTACTCCTTTCCTAACCTACTGTTCTGTTGCACTCTGTCACAATTGAGATGAACACAGTGCAGCTAGATCCACAGAACACCAAAACACTCAAACTGACTGAAAAACACAATAGGCATGTTTTACAACTTATTTGTAGCTGTTACTGGTTTTACTACCTGTTAATTGCTACGTAAATTGTATCACAACAGTCATGTTTTCTGTATTTTTGCAACAGAAAACACTTCAGTAAGCCTACATTTTTTTGATCAAAGTATTAACCAAAGATTAAACACATGATCAGGGACTTCGAGATTTTTTTGCCTATGGAAGAATGGTTTTACAACGATCTACAAAACGCCATGAAGACTTGTTTCAATGCAATTTTGCTGATAATAACCCATACGGTTGGAAGGGTTTGTGATGGTTCATGACGAAAATTAACTGGGCCAAACTTTATTGAATCTTGCAACTACTGTAGCTGTGAAAATCGATGGTATGATTTAGTGGCAGCAATGTTATGATTGTTGGGCTATTTGGCCATCATTTTTTTATGCATACTATTGGAGAAACATCCAAAACCCCATGTGCTGATGTGTATGGGCTTGCAGATGTTACTGGTTGTCTTCTGGTGACGTTAAATATGTAACGATTGGGTTAACCAACCTAACAAATTACTCAGTGCAGCAGCTTTTTTACTCTTTTATCTTATTTTGAACATCAGGCTGAACAAAATAACTGGACATTCATAATTAGGAAACCAAAAGTCATAAGTCAAAATTTTTGCTATGAAACGTCCACAAACTGATTTCCCGCTGATGCCATGACTGACTTCAAAGTTATTAGGACAAAAAAAGTCAAAAATTATCACTAGGATGAAGTTTATCATTACGTCAAACTTTTCTTGCAGCAAAGCTTTTTCTCTCTTATATTTATTGATGCTACCACAATAGATATTGATATGTTTTTGCTATGTATTGATATGTTTTTGCAAGTTATGCTGCAATTCTGCATTAATAATTGGTTTGTTGTGACTTCTGACATAACAGTTTTGTTTTGCCCAGTGCTACATGATTGCACATCAAGTAGGCTAGGCATGGGAAGGCAAGAAACATGGTCTGGATTAGAGATCGACTGATATGGCGTTTTTGAGGCCGATACCGATATATCGGCCATTCATGGGCTGATATATCGGCTGATAACGATATTTCAAAAATTTTTAAATCTTGTTTTCTGCTTCAATATAAAAAATATGATGTATTTTATGCTTCACGTTTTTTTCAAAACCTTAAAAATCTGGATTTATGAGCTAGAATTTTTGAAATTGCAGCAATTTCAACACTTCATTAGCCTAACTTGTTAGCATAGTATACACTGTTTACAATGAATAAATACAGTGCCATGAATAAAAAAAGAATGTTAAAATAACAAAGCAAATAAGAACAGAACACTGAATGTAAGAGAACTGTCTACGGTGTTTAAACCCGCAAAAGGAAAAACAGTGTTTGAAAGTTGAAAGATGCTGAACAATGAAAAGGAAGTACAAAATGGAGCATCAAGTTAAGGAGGTTAAAATTAGTACAACACTATTCAATTAACCATTGCCAAAAATGAAAATATTTCCAAAACAGCAGTAGCTTTTTGGTCTTTGATAGTACAGTATGTTTGTTAACAGTTACTGTACTGTTTTTGTATATATTTCACAAATCAACCTTTCAGACTCTTCTGCAACTTAGTGTGTTTTCAATTTGAAAAGTCAGTCCAGGTCAAAGAACCAAATTTGGAATTATGATGTTATGTGACATTAAATAACTGCGTGTCCATAAAAAAGGAAAACTAGTTCCATTAGTTACTGCAACTGAAGTGCTGGCATTGGTATGAAATGAAATACCTCAACTGATTTGTCAATTCTCAGT
>JGI24159J19872_10010262_pt1 | contig 12275 bp, 9 predicted proteins | sample Ectturendosymbi4_FD_19872 | JGI IMG/M metagenome (IMG submission 19872)
CACTGGTCCATATTACACAAACCGCCACCAGGGTTGGTCCAAATTACACACTGCATTCACGAAGCTAACTTCAAAATTTTCCTACCAGTCAGCTAAAATTTATGTTAAGATCAACGCTACAACAAATGACAGAAGAGTTCTAAAAAATGCACAAAAAAACTGGCATTACAAAACGAGGACTTGGTCCAGATCAAAGTCATTACAACAATTCACGACTTTGGTTCATATTACCCACTCCGCTAGCCCAAATCACACGGATCACCCATCATCCCCAAGTGAATATACACTGACCACGCTATATTGAAAATATTTTCACTCTTCAGGATTTTTGAGCGACTTGTGATTGACCTCAAAAACAGAGTGTGCCCTGAATTTGTATTGAGTATATAGTTTTTATCATTCAGGATTTTGAACAACTTGCGCTTGCCCTGAAATTTTTACTGTATTGAATATACTTAGTACATTCAGGATTTTTGAGCGACTTACGCTTTCCCTGAAAAGCAGAGTTTGCCCTGAATTAACTGTATTGAATACATATTTTTTATTATTCAGAATTTTGAACAACTTGCGCTTGCCCTGAAGAACAGAGTTTGCCCTGAATTTCTTAACCCGGGGGAGGGCTGCCACCCCCCCACCTCGCACGCCACTGCCTATGGCATCACAGTTCGGAGTGATTAAATGTACCATACAGTAGTCATTGCCATTGCAGTATGCATTTAAATGCTCTCAGTACCTGTAAACTCAGTTTTGGTTTGCTAAGATGAAAGTAAGCCGTGCAATGTGCGACCCTCACGAAGGGTGACATCATTTTTGGCCCGGTAAGGCATTTTGGTTGGCATAGCTGCCCTGCTCTGCACCTTTTTACTGTACCACAAGCTTCGTTTAGCATTAATTTTGTTGTTCATGTCACTTTCACATGCATTGAGTCAACATTCCGTAACCCTGACAAAGAATTTCTTATCCCGCGCCCGCCCCGCACGCGTAACTCTGCGGGTTAACCCGCCCCGCTGAACTCTAGTATGTACACTTTTCATGGTTTCGTTTGTAGTGGAATGGAAGTGAGTTACTTCATACTGAAAATGGCTGGCGTCTTGGCTGCGTTCCCAGTTCACACTTTTCTTTTCACGTTCCCACACTTCCTTCACTTGAAAATGGCTAGTTTTTTCGGTGCGTTCCCACTTTTAGCACTACACCCCTGCCTATACTGAACATGTGAAGGACGTACAAACCTGCGTGACTTCGTTGCATGATGACTTTGATGCAAGACGTTTCAAACCATTCGAGCCTCTAGGCAATTCAACGACTGCATACGCCGTTTTGTTTTTGGTTCACATGACTCTCGGCAACAAAACAGCAATTTGACTGAACCTTGGAAAAAGTACTGAGGAAGCACGTGTCCGCTGTGCCTGAGCAAAATCGAACGGAACAATGCCGGTAGACGAGCGTAATCCTAAAAGATCACGATCTGCTGCCGACCACAAGCTTAGAAATGAATACTTACACATACTGAACTACTTGTGCAACATCAGACCATGCCAGAAATTCTTTCATCACCCCATCACACACTTGTTCACTACGCATGGTACGGAGGGCAATTCTACCTTCCAACTAAGTAGTTTGTGCGTGTGATTTCTGAAACAGTGGCCGGTTTTACTTCTTCAGCAGGATGATCGACATCAGACACAAAACAAGCTTTTCACTAAAAAGGAGTTCACCGATAAGGTTTAATTTGATGATCACGAAGAATCACTTTAGAAATCGCGCCGAACACGTCACATCGTTTTGCCGAAAATCGACGAAAGTAAAAACCACAGTCACTGCACCTCATCAGCAATCACGCGTGTATACAGTGCACTTCGAACCTACGCATGTCAAGCAACCGCGTAAAACTGCATGTGATCATTCGCAGAACAAGGGACAGCACAGCGAGAGAAAACGCACAACTTTGCGCATTGCAAATGAGTTATCGACAGTCATTAAACCAGACTCCCCGCATTCAGCAGAGTCTCTGTTCGGGATAGACAAGAAACGACAATAGTCGAACACATTGGGGATAAGCGCTGGTGGGTTTTTATTTCCACCGAATATTTTTTTCGTGGAGAAAAAGTTTTATTATACAGTACTTGCTTTGTACCCTCCCTTTGGAGTGTCATGAGCAGGCCCATAACCAGCTTCGGACACTAGGCGGGGAAAGGAGTTTTCTGCGAGGGGTTCAAATTTTTTAAACTATATAAACCGTGTCCAACACCTTTTTCCAAAGAGAGCGAAAAAATTTTCAGTGGGGAGTTACCTCTTCTGCGCCCGCCCTCGTTACGGGTCTGGTCATGAGTGGTCTGGTGGCGTCCATCTCCGCTCATGCAGCTGCTTTCACCACGATTGCTGCTCTGGCAGGCAACGGCAGCACGGCGCTTCACGCTTCAAGCACTCTTTGCGTCCATCTATTGATGCCGTGCACGAGGCAAAGCATCATTTTCACGTTTGTGATATGACTTGTCAGAGCCGTGCGCTTCCACCCGCTGTACCACTTCACCGGGGCCCTTGCGGAACCAAATTTTGACCGATTCACACCCTCCACGGGCTGACTGGAGGGGGGTAACGTAACTACAAAATGCATTGAAAGCGAAAAGCATTGCAGAGAGCAGTTATACTCGCCAAACAACAGAGTACTACTGTGCAGGAAAAAGCGGCATTCGAAAGTGGGTTTCAAGAAATAACGTGAACAAAAGTCATGCACTGTACCATCATAAGCCAGGAACCACCAACCAAATTGAAAACAGCATTCAAGTTTCTTATCATTCGGAATGATGTAATCAGCTTCATTGCGACAAAAGCGCTGTGGGCTTCACAAAAAAGTTTTTCTATTCCGTTGTTTTTGGCGCAGGCTGATTTGCCATCAGCCTGTGACTACAACTGACAATGAGCCAATTCACGTTGATGCCAAGCGATGAGGCCATTTGTTTTAAGCGTTTGCCAATTTTGGTTCTTCAGTCAAGCCACATATCTCAGTCAGACCTAACCAGGGTTGCGGAGTCGGAGGTAAAATGTCTGACTCCTCAGAAATAACATGAATGACGTTTGGCAGTCAACCATTTTGTAGCAGCTAGCAATCAGTGGAATTCGTGGTGCACAGCAAGAATTCTCTGTTTCAATAAAAGTTTCCAAAGAAATTGCACCATTCCAGCAGGCACGAGTTAGGACTTCTAACCTAGGAGTGAGATGTATAAAATGATTGAGTTGGACTTCCAGAGTTGGACAAAAATTCCAACTCCGACTCCAAGTATTCTCAGGAATCCGCCTCCGCAACCCTGTGACATTTGCTTGTTTCAGCCGGTGTAACGAATGTCGTTGCTTCAGATATTTTGTTTCGGTTGTGTACACGTTTGTGACGTAATAAGAGCCAGGCGAAACAGTGTGTTGAATTCGAAACTTTGAATGCGCTTTCAGTTCAGTGTTGTATGCAGGCGTCTGGCCAAACACAAATTCGGGCTTTACTTGGACTACGCAGGCATTTTGAAACTGTGTTTGGTAATCAGACAAAGAACGCATCGTTTGCAGAGATGAGCTGAAGTTATAAACATGACTGATAGGTGAGACTCAGTGTCGTCTGGGATATGGTAAAAAAGGTCGGAGGACACTGATTTAACCGAACAGTCCCTAGACTGTCTCTTTTTTAATATTTTGAAAAAAAGGATGTCACGAAGCGAGAAGCCGTTTTGAACTGACCACAAAAGTTTACGGAAAGAAAAATCAGCTCGAACGGAAATTCAGGACAAGACACCTGTTTCAATCACCATAAATCGTTCGCGATATAAATATTATGCGTAATATTGTAACAGTACAGGCGTGGGCTATCGTAATTGAGGCTTTCGTTTTGACTCTGACGTGAGTGAATATAATCTCAAAACCGCGGCGCAAATAGAAGCGAAACGCGCAAATAAAGGACTCTACCTTGTTATGAACGTTCTGATAACCGACATGGCGGAATTAAGCGAATCATCGATCACACGCAGCAGGAATGAAGTTGCATAGCACGACATTTTCCAGGTGGTCCTACACTCTGACCCTTCCTTGAATCAAGTCTTCGTAAAGGACAGACGTGATGGGCGCGTATTTCCGAGCAGACAGGTCCAGGAAGAACAGCGGGTCGTTGACAAGGCTGATGTCGTAGCCTTGCTTTCGCAAGTTGACTTTCTTAATCTTGTGAGTGCCTGGCGGTGACAGGAGGTCAAATTGAACGCGGGAAATAAACTCAAACGCAGGGTTAACACGCAATTTTGAATATAAATTTCCAGACTTCAAGTTTTCCGAACGACATACCCAGGTCAAACACAGGCACTATAATAGTTAACACGATGAAAATAAAATTATTAATCTTGAATAAATTGTTATGAAAATTTATGTCAAAATATCAAGTCTGGAATTATTTCCTTTTTGCATACTAACAGACCAAAACTACTTTTTTTTCTAGGCTGGAAAATGACCGAAATGTTTTCAATACTTCTCCAGACTCCGTAGGAAACGTGTGATATAACTTAAGAAATTGTCGAAATGACGAATGGAGTTTGTTTCACATCAAGTTGATACTTTAGTTCAATACCTCAAAGATAGTCAAGACACACAACTGCTGTGGCACACGTCGATGTGCACTTGAGCTCGCTTTAAAAAATAAATTTGTCCCTATGGTTTTGATCAAGGGTCTCCAAACCACGGCCCGCGAAGACATTTTGTCAATTATGAAAAATAACATGATATTTACGAGGCATTTACTGATTTGGTAGAACGTAACGTATCCCGAAACAATCACATTACGTAAGATGTCCAGTCCTCGAACTGATGTAATAGCTTATGTGGTCCTCGGAAAAAAATGTTTGGAGTCCCTAGTTTTGATCAACATCCAGTGAGTACTGCTATAGACATAAAGCAAGTAGTCCAACTACTACAAACTGTATTCTTTGTGGGACCACGGGCTTGAAGTATATTCCTGTGTTCAACTCCACTACGAAGAAGACGCATAATAATTTCGTCATTTTTTAAGAACTATGCGAATTCTACTGCGCTAGCAACGCCACTCACCGGTTACTTCCATGTCTTTCGCGCAGCGCAAGAAGAGAGGCATCGCGTACGACGCGAGCACCTTCGACGCTTCGCGATACAGGACTTCGAGGTCGACCTCCCTGTCAGGGTCGAGGATGCAAGCCATCCCGGCCTTCCCCTCCGCGCCTGAAACAACGATTATCTTCCCGGTGAGCAACAGCACGAGCGCGAAAGATGGGAACGTGATCTGCGAGTGGCAACCAGGGCTGCGGGGGCCGGAACTCGAACTAGTCATCCGAAGTTGTTTGGGTTCTGGATCCACAGAACTGGTTGCAACAGTCGAATTTTATTTCTGGTGCAAGGTGGAAAAGTCTGCGCAGGTCGTGAGGGGGAGTCAGACCGACTGCTGCACTGGCAGGCAACAGGTTTAAGCAATATCTTCTCTTGTCCACTGCGTCGCAGTTATCAACGACGGCACGCCAGGACGCTACGCAGGCAATTGTCTCGGATGGACACGCTTCAATGCCGCCCGAATACATTGGCGTCGAAAGGATTATTTCCAGTGGGGCCGATAGTGGATTTTTCCAAGGGAGATCCAAAGGATTTCTTCCAGGGGGGACACGCAGTGGTGAAATTTCATTTTACCAACTCGAAACTAAAAAAATAACATTTTTCTACCAAGAAGTTAATAGGAAAATAGCAAACTTCCAAATCCAGGGGTGCAAGCCAACCCTGCCCCCGAGCAAGCGCACTTAAACTTTACTGCGTCGAGTCTTTCTCAAGCGCGCGATGCTGTCTTCAATAACACGGCCTTACCAGGTACGTCCACCCCGTACACACCGACCATGTGCTTGTTGTGCAGAAGTTTGGCGAGCTGCGTTTCGCACTCGGCAGTCGAAACGTTCTCGCCCTTCCACCGGAAGGTGTCGCCCGTGCGATCCTTGAAATACATGTAGCCGTACTTGTCCATGGTCAGCACGTCGCCTGCACAAGAAACAACGGTTTAAAAAATGCAACCAACAATGTTTGATCGGTTTAACGACGAACCTTATGAGTCAGTGCAAATGTCATTTTTACTCTTTCACTGTAAATTTCGAGGAACCACGAAGTGCAGGTTTCGTCCAGAAATCCCTTTCAGTTTATCATTACTACCCAACCTTACACTTTTCGACACAGGCACAACGGCACGCTTCATCTTAGATAATGTTAACAACAACCGTTTCCAAAACGTTCTTTTGCGTTGTTTGTTTTACTTATTATTCAAATAATTTTATTACTTTTCATTGCAACATCTCATAATATTCCGATACGAGTGTATATGTAAGCTTGGCTGTAGCGGCACACACACTCTGAAAGACACGATCGCAATTTTTCATTCCAGTTGCACGTCGGGGATAATATCATCGCCAGACACAAGCATCTCTCACCAGTCATGAAAACACTGTCGCCTTTCTCAATGACGTCAAAAGCGATTTTCTTCCGCGTCGCAGCTTCGTCGGCGTAACCGTCGTAGCGTTGGGTCGGATTGACTTTTGAGATCTTGCCAACCAGCATGCCGAACTCGCCTGAATAAGTAATGACTGTTTATATGTGCGTTCCAGCTACGGCTTGGATACACCGATAAACGTTACTATATACAAAACATCTACATACGATGAACATTACTAAGGTGAGGTGAGCTTCGGTAACATACAACTATTCCTTTAATATACAGCGGTCTCTCATTTTTGATTACGCCTTAATATCAACGCAAAAACACGACCTCAATTTAAAAGCATGTAACCCCAGTTGAGTACTACGTTGCCCCCAAACTTTATGAGGAAGCCAAATACTGATGAATACCACGTTATGATACATTCCGTAGCAGTCAGTCTGCTTCTAATGAACGCTGAACAAACGTTGCGCCATGCCTGTAAATTACTTCCGCTTAGCATGAGCGCATAAAGTAAGCTTCATAATACAGCGGCCAGCACAAGAAAGGAGTTCGTTCCAAGCGACATTTGATAACCCTGAGCAGTCCTTCACGAGCAGACGCATGCAGGCATAGATTACCAAAACACGTTAAAATCATTTTCATCGCATTGAACCCGCATCAACTTTCACGCCGAATTGAAAGCTGCTGAAAACACCCGCCCCGCCAGCCGTCTTTCTTTGCAGCCTAACGGAGATGGGGTTGCTGACCTGGCTTGCACTGAACGCATAAGCCGTCCGGTCCACGGACCAACTCCTTGTCTTCGTCAATCTTCATCAACTTTAAAGGATAGACACCTGCAAGTTACAAGGTTGTGACGTAAATTTGATGCGCAATTTGTACTAGCAATAAATAAAATAAAAAAAACACGAAATGGGGGGGCACAGATTTTAAATGGGGGAGCCGGGCACCACTGGCCCCCCACTGACGACGGCCTTGCAGACCGGACAAAATTAATGAAAGCTTAACGTTAACTCAGTAAGTTACAGTGAAGTAAAGTGTTCCCAAGCACCAACTATCACGCTAGCTTGGAATTACGTGACGTAGCAACGAAAAAAAACATTGCCGTGATGGAAACTGACGTAAATATTTTTAATAGACGACGTACTTGGTGCAATCATGGAGACAAATCCACACGACCCGACTCGGTTGTTCACGTTCATCATGTTCGTGTTGCCCTCCGTGGCGCCGTAGAACTCGGCGACTTTTGCAATGTTGAACCTGGAAATGTTAAAATTTTCAGTGAAACCAAAGAAAGCGTTGTTAACAACGAACTAACTTTTCCACTGCGCTGGAAACACGATGAAGCTTTTGAATCTTGAAAACTTAATTATGCTTCTCAGTAGATTTTCACAAATTCTGACACAAATTAAAAGTAGGTGGGATTGTAAACAGACATTTCTTCTGTACGATTTGCTTCAGCTCACAAACTCAACCAAGCTGCACATTCGCGAAGCAACCGCTCGTTGTACGGATGCAATCGGATATAATAAAAAATGCGTGCTTCGTATTCCAACGATAATATTACATGCAAAACAAAACACAAAGTGAAAGAGCAAGGTCACCTCACAATAGCTTCAAAAAGCACATTCACGTAGTTTTTTTTATTATGTTTTATCTACCGTGGTCTAGTAAGCTATTTTGATTATATGCTGGCGCTAAATCTTTCTGGTCACATCATTACCAGCACTAAAATGAAGAAGTGATTGTTTGGAACAATCAGCTCGGCAGTCCGCGGCGGGGATGTGAAGCAGTTAAACTGAAATACACCTTACAAAATTTCCAAGCATCAAAACACACGCTACTAATACTGTGCGTACAAAAGCAATGGCTTGGTAGAAACGTCAAGCACGCCAGTCTTATGCTTAATATGCACTGTCATGCTTAATATTTCGACAACGACAGTTTCTTGTCTAAATGCGGTATCCACTCCCTCCATACAAAGTGATGTGCACGTATTCCGAATTCTCTTACCTTTCAACGAATTGTTTCCACACTTCAGGGCGCAGTCCGTTTCCGGTGGCAACGCGAACGCTGTGGTCGCGGTCGGATGGTTTCGGAGGTTGCGACAGGAGGTAGCGGCATATTTCGCCAATGTATAAGATCACCTGCGCGTGACAACCAGTGAAATCAATATTAATGCGATGCGACAACTACGGCCAAATCTGATTGCGAAAATGGTAAAAGCCGCAATTTGCGGAAAAAATACCAGAAAGGACAACTTTTCGGGAACCGCATATCAGAAATCAGACCAGGACGATTCTAAACCTCCTTGCCAGAGCCATGTGAACAGATTAATATCTCGCTCATTGTACAAACGCGTGATTCAATTTTTTCCACAGCAACGTATGCGCGCGCAGCATTTGCACTGCGACAAGTAGCGCTGTTTCAGTTCATCACGTACGGTCCGTAGTGGAAAACGTTGTCCGAATGCGCAATGTCACCTCGCACAGCCTTGCCCTTCTTTCACAGTATCTGCACGGCCTACTTAAGGTATATTTCAGATAGGCCGTGGTATCTGCATTATGAAAAATTTATCGATTGCTTTCGCGGCGAACAGCGAAGACAGATGAGAGCGTTGACTTCGGTGACTGGCAAGTTGCGCGTTCAGGCCCCTTCCGCGCGCAGCCAAACCCCGACCGAAGGTTCAAGCGATTCCGCGAACACAAGCGTATCACTTGCCACGTGTCACTTGCCACTCACCGTAGACTGGTATCGCTTGCAATCGGACCAGAAAGCGCGAACCGAGAATTTGGTTTTGATGGTCAGGGTGATGCCGTGGCACAAGCACTGGCCGAGCCCGACGATTCCCCCGTTGGAATGGTACAATGGTAGCGAGCAGTAGATGCTGTCGGTCGCTTTGTAACCCAGCAGGAGGTTGCTCATCGTGCACATGAAGTAAAACCTAATCCATGCAGGAGCATAAAACTCGAGCAGCAACGATAGGTTTTTTTCGAAAGAAAGTTACAGTACAGCAGATGAACGACCAGGCGATCGAACAGAAAAAAGCAACGGGGGGGTTAATGTTTTTCATTGTCAACGCTGCAGGTCAACTAAAACCAGAATGGTGAATACCACAACGACACTTTTCACCTTAACGCGTTTTCGTGTCTGCAAATTAGATAATCAATCTCCTAGAAACAGAAAGGGATGAAAATAACAGAACTACGTCTATGCACTGACGACATGGGAAGTTCCCCGCATGCTGTAAAGCACTCTTAAGTTGGATAACAGGAGCACTTCGCACCAACAGAATATTACGAAGCACAGCTTATACTCTGCGCACCTGCTGATCGATTCTAATTCTCACAAATCTATTACGAAGAAGGAATTTTGAGTACAAATATGATGCCACATTTAAGAATTTTTTTAAAAACTATGACGAAGATTATTCTGTTAGGGAATGGGTAATTTTTATTGGTTGTAGAAAAAGTTTCAGCCTCTCGCGCTCATTCGTTTTCCCATGTTCTTGGCTCACTTCGGTTTGCCTGGATTTATACTCATTCAAAGCGGCTAGAGAAGGCTTCCTAAATGCACATAACCGAATTTCATTGACCAATTTATGAATGCGCCTTTAACAGCTGTGAAGTTTGCAACCAACTTTTCAGTATCTGGATTCGAATGCGAAAGTTGTGTACTCGCGTTGAACTCGAGCCCGACAGTTAACGACAGGACTCGGTCTTGTATTTGAGAGACTGGCACATGAGACGAGCGACGTCAGACTCACTTTCTAGTAGCAATTACCCTACGCGGTCAGAGGCCGTTTGCATTAACCCGTGGTGAATTCATACACTTGCGTATCGAAAACTACCTGTAGTGCGTTATGACAGCCGCTTTGGGCAGGCCGGTGGTGCCAGACGTGTAGATATAAAGCATCTTGTCAAAGTACGACGCATCCTTGGGCGGTTCTGGCGGTAGGCGGCAGCCTCTTTGAAATACGTCGTCGATGCACTCGGCCATGTCGCAAGGCTTGCTGTCCGGTTCTCGACAAACCGAGTAAAATTTCAAATTACCCTTCAAGTTGGAGCGAGCATCCTCGAGTGCTGAGGAAACAAGGAAAACGCAGCGTCGTGCTTCGTCTTCAATTCAAGTGATGAAAGTTGGCGGTGTTCGAACTGGATGGGAGAGGGGAATGAAGAGATTCCGAGCTTGGTCATTGACTATTTTTTAAAACAAAGGCTACTTTGCGACCTTATCTTTCATCAAGCCTGCTTTCAAACGTTATTGTGAAACCGTATGTACCATTTCAAACGTTTTTGTGAAATTTCATGGCTCGTATTCATGTAAACCTTACGTCAACGTTTTGTGAAATCTTGTGTTTTTAAAAAAACTTTCCAAAACCTTATGTACACCTTATGTATTACGGTACTGGAATAAACATACACCCTGAAAGTGTCGCACTGCATTCCAACTTTTACAAGAAAGAAGCTGAAGTGAATTCTTACCGCTGCAGCGCAATTTTGAAACAAGCCAACCGTCACAAAAACACTGCAACTTTAACTTTAAAATAGCTCAGCAATGACGGTACCGGTAGTGTGGTTTCCATCAAAAATCACCGCCTTAGCATAGACAATATTGATGCAGTGTGAAAGAGCGTCTCCTCTCAAGTTGAAATTGATCAGTGCTGACGTAACGCCGATTTTCGCTAAACCCAGCCAAAGCGCCACGAACTCCGGCCGATTCCCGACGAAGACGCAGACTGTGTCACCGTGACCAAGGCCCTGATCTCTGAAACATGTCGCGCACACAAATGAACATAGCGCAACTCGCTAGGATTACAGTGGCACAACGTAATTAACAAACGTCTTCCGATCTCACTGAAACGTTCAAAAACGGTGAAAGAAGCACAAGCGAAATCGCAATTTATGTTTGAAGTTCCGTAGCAATAAGAGACGAAGTATTACTCAGGTATTTGTAATGGAACTGCATCCAAGACAACCATTAAACCTCGGGCGCAGGGCATATGACTAATAAGGTATGCCACCCACCTGAAATAGTTAGCCACTGCGTTTGAGTATTCATATAAATCTATGTAACTCCAAGTAACGTTTTCCCACTGCAAGGCAGTTTTTCTAGGATGCTTACGCATGACATCATCAAAGATTTTCGGTATAGTTCGATTGCGTTTTATATTTCTTCTCTGAAGAATTCTGAATGTCAGTAGTCCTTTCAATGCCCTGGAAAAAATAAGCCGCGCATAGGATAACAAATTTAAAAATCACGAAACTTTGCTTCAGATTTTAGGTAAAAGCAGCTGCTTTTTACCTAATACAGCAGCTGCTTTTACCTAAATACAGCAGCTAGAAAGATGCTGACCTCTTTCAACATATCTGTTCAGAAACAGTTTTTGATGTTGGTAGCAATATGCAAAAAAATCAAAATACTGAGTAAGGACCTAAGCTTCGGATTTAATCACTCATAAAGAGCTGAAAAACTTAAGAAGCAAAAATTAATGTAATATGAAACACCAGTAGAATTGCAACAAAACACCAGTTCTGTAAATATTTTTAACAAAAACTTGTTAGACTTCAATTAATAAAATGAAAATTACTAGATACGAGGAAAGTTCAAAAGATCAAGCTGGTAGAGCAGTGTTTATGTGACACATTGCACCATCAATGTTGATGTGACACATTGCCATCAGTGTTGACGTGACACATTGCCATCAACGTTTATGTGACACATTGCCATCAATGTTTATGTGACACATTGCCATCAATGTTGATGTGACACATTGCCATCAATGTTGATGTGACACATTGCCATCAAT
>JGI24159J19872_10010263_pt1 | contig 12275 bp, 3 predicted proteins | sample Ectturendosymbi4_FD_19872 | JGI IMG/M metagenome (IMG submission 19872)
ACAACTACAAGCATAATTTTTTCTTAGGTGAAAATTGTGATAGACGCAATTGTCACTTCAACTACAATGTCCTTCATCATGTTCTGATTGCGTTTAAATATCGTTTATGCCGCGCGGAGACAAACGTTGTGTGGAGAGCGTTGCTGAAACGAATATTTGGAAGTTTCGTTTAACCGGAGTATCAATTTTTGTAATTTAATTTATTAGGAAGTGTCACCCTGCCGCATGTCTCTCACCGATAATAATGAATGACGTCATACCTCAACGGCGACATTTCCCGTCACGCTTGTCGTGTGGCCAGTTACGAACCGATGGGCAGTGCTCGTGTCACTTCTAGTCTAATGGATGACTTACCTCCTGCAGCTTTAGCCTGGTGAGGCAGGTATCCCATTCCCTAACGCCACATTGCAATAGCTAACAAGTTAGATGTGGAGACTAGTTATTTGTAAAACAAGCTGCAGTGTTTTTAGCAAAAGCAAAACTGCCTCTTTGACCAATAACAGTTTGAATACAGCTGCAGTAAAGATTCCACAAGCAAGCGTTCCAGCTGATGATAAGTTTAAAACGTATTTTATTTCAAAATAATCGCGACGTAGTGCGTGATTTTGGAAAGCTATCTCTAACAGCCGACGCCGCCCTACCTAGTGTTACAGTGGGTTCAGTGCGCGCAGCTAAAGCTAGTTAGTAGGTCGATTCGCGGCCGGGTCATACCGAAGACCAGAAAAACGGTACTTGTGGCCTGTCCAGCCTCGTACTCGGCGTTAATGGACGGGTGCTNAGNAAGTTCGCGCGCGGTTCTGCCATTGACTTGCTACATACGTAGCATTCACTACGAAAGGTAACTGCGTGGTCCCGNCCACTCGTGACGCTCTCCAGGGATTGCTAATGCGAATATAATGAAACTGAACCTAAACAAACGGCTTTGCAAGAGAAGCAAACTTTTTCATATTGTCACTTTAACAATGCGAATCCAATAAAAGAACAACATTTAATTTGACTCAAGTCGTGAAGGTTATGCTATTCATCTTCCTATCTGGCAAAAACTTGCTGAGTAGTGTTTGTATAATGCAGAGGAATGCGTTCAATGCTTCTACCGTTTTTTACTTTCGTGCGTTATGATAAACTTGTGTGTTTCTTATTGCAGCAAAACCAAGCATGAAAAGGACTCACGGATGCGGTGCCCACATAATGAAGTTGTCCATATCAGTGAGGCCAGAAAAAAAGGGTAGGTGATGTAGATTGACACTCTGTTCAAACGAAGTGCTTGAAGCAAAGAAGGCCTCGTTTCGCTAGCCATTTTATAAGGAAGTGTGTCTGCTTTCCTAGCAGAGATACCCCACCTATTTTGTGTTTCATGCCCTCCAGAGATTTTGATTCTATTGTACCGTTGTTTACTTTCTTTGCCTCCACTTTGCAAATGCTTGTTAATGTCTTCTGCGCCATGTTTGTGATGCATGTTAAAATTAAAACATGTCTGTAATGACTGCATGTGGAAGGTGAATATTTTAAATTTTCACTGAAAATTGCTGCATTAATTATATTACGAAAATACTGTAGGAGAGAAACACACAACGAAAACGCAAGAAGTCGCCAGAACCAAGAAAGAAAATCGTTATGAAACAGGTCAGAAGATGGCTAAGTGCTGTTGTTGAGATATTTGAGCGCTTGTTGGAATTTACGTTTCACTGCACCAGTTCTGGTGCCTTTCGTTTTCGTTGACAAATTTCCTAAATTTCTTTAAAAACAACATTCCAGTATGCACATCCGTGTGACGCAGCTGTTATGGGCTGTTCCTTGCAAAGTGATTCTTAAATTGACAAGAGGTTATGCTGGAATTTGCGTCATGTGCTATGTATTAACTTGGAAAAACCAAGGCCTTTTTCCTGTTTGCATTTGGCCAGCGATTCCCAACCAGGGGTTCCCGAACCCTTGGGGTCCGAAACAAGATTTCCGGGGGTCCAAAATGTGATTTTTAAGGGTGAGAGTTTGCATGTTCTTAGATGTACTTTTTCCAATGAACTGAGGTTTATGAAAGCTTCCAACAAGTGCTATTACTCAAAAGAACATTATACGGCCTCACTATTTCAGCTAACGTTACTAATTTAACAATTCAAATTGCTAACTGCGTGCACTGCTACAGTATTTCTGCTTCAAGCTGCGGTTACCACGCTGTGGCGATGGCTGGTGATGCGTTTGTAAGTGCATTGTGACGTGCAAATGTTTATGTTGCAATTATGGCGAGATGGTTGTTTGGTGTTGCAGAACTCGAAATTTAAAAATTGAGAACAAAAGCCCTGTCTCTTTTAGTGCCCTTTGCAACAACATATTTGTATAAATCTAGATGTTCTTCTCTACTTCTTTTGAAAAACAATTATTGGAACCGTTTGAAAAACAATTATTTGAACTCCTCGATTTGCGCGTGGCCCTGAGTAATTGTGTGTCAAGGTATGAGCGCCTGGTATCAGAGAAGCAGCAACAAAAAAATCACAGGATTTGTTTCCAATGAGCAGTAAGTTAACAACAATAGGTCTGAGTGTTTTCTGTTGTGTTGCCAGTATGTGTTACGAGTAGTAATTGTAAAAATGAAGATACTGCAAAATCAGACTGTTTATGATTCATACACTTTTTTGAAACGAGGAGGTGCGAAAGTCACTTTATTTTTGTGAAAGGGGTGCCAGCTTCAAATAAATTTGGGAAGCTGTGCATTAGGCTGAAAGTGCGCTGCGTACTTCTCTAGAAAAGCCTACACGTTGTAATATAAACGTGGCGTCAATCACACAAACTAAAAACTAGTTTGTCTATCATTTTCCCACCTGTGTTTTTGATCCATGAGACCGTCACATACAATTTTTATAATTTTGCATACGTTTACTATCCTTCTGCTACTTCAGCTTAAAATAGGATTCGCATTAAGTACTGTGAAGTTAGTAGCCTGCTTAGGTTCATCTGGAATGTGATACTAATCAGTGCATGCGGCTTAAGCTGCGTGTGTGATATGTAGGTGAGTGACATTCAATAAAATTTCTTTTCCTGTATCGGTTCCGACCAAACCAATGTATTTCCAGCATTAATAACATTTCAGTTGGTACTGAGTCCTCCAGCATTAATAGGCAAAAGAAGGCAGTCAAAGTTAAAACTATTGGCAGAATGAGTGCCAAGGACAAAAAGGTATGGAAAATCTAGACGCATAAAATCATATCAATGAAAACCTGCCCTATCAAGCCAGTGGCCAAACTGTTTACTGCAGTGCAACTTTCACTTACAAAGGCCAGTAGACAGGGTTTAATGAGATCACGTTTGTAATGTCTAACCGGTGCAGGATTGCGGTAATTANNGTAGGAGGAGAAAGTTTTGTTTAAAACCTGTTCGCAGTACGAAAATATATGAGGGGGGTATGTTTCGCAACTAGAGAGCCAATGCGTTGTGGTTATTCCGTAAAAAAGTGGTGCTACTGCACTCAGTTATCGAAGGTGCTGAGATGTAGTTTCAAGTGCGCACTACGGTCAGGTGTGATGTACGTGCCCGATATGTTGTAGAATGTGCTGGTACGGGGCTTGTAGGAAGTACTTCAGGAATGGAAAACATACACACTGTTGCATCACTCGCCGGCTCTAAAGCTGGATTGCGAGCTGCTTTTGCTGTAAACGTTTTAGTTTCAAACAGCAAAGTACAAACGAGAAAAGCGACCACAAAGTCAAAGCACGTTTTTTTCTTAAATTTTCTTTTGTATTTGAAGTGTGTTTCATGGCATACTGTGGTCTGGCATGCTTTACCAATAATTGCGCGCATTCGTTTGCGCTTTGCAGGACCCTTTGGTGAGAACAGTCATCCCGCCTCCATAACCGGGGTAAATATGCTGCATTAAATTGAAGGGTTGTTGCAGCATCAAACCGACAAAACTAAATTTCGCATAAGCAAAGCGAGGTTTTAGTGATTGCACTCTGTGCAAACGTCAATTCGCCATTAATTTTCGACAAAATTCATACGCGATTGCATCCAATTTTCGCAACGTTCCATTCCGCCTTCTGCTTCCACCACCCAAGATGCTGTTTCAGATCAGTGGTTTCCAGCCGGGACTGGCGCGTGCCATGTGAAACCGGGTTTCCGCCGCTGGATCTGCGAAATCTCAGCCCAGCACCCTAAATAAATACTCAAAACCTTACAAATGATCTTATGAGCGTGCCGGCAACCATTAGCTTCCTTGGCGAAGGTACAGCAAGCTCTAATCGCGCGAAAAGGATGCCACAAGCTATGATCATCGCAGCACCCGCATTTATCAGAAGTTTTTATCTGAACTTTGTCCATCTGAAGGAATATCTTCTCCGAAGAAAAATGACAATGGAAAGCATTTATTTTTTGTAATACCTCTAGCTTCGCTTTTGCTTGGAAAGACAAGCGTTGTTTCAAATTTTAAGACGAAAATANAAAGTTTTCAGAATTCCACAATTCACAAGAACGTTTTGAGCAAACATCTACTTTGTCGCGGATNTTACAGGTCACGTATTGCTGAGATTTCTCGTGATAGGCCTNAGCCCGCTTCGATGTCATAATCAAGTACTCAAAAATGTCTCTGGCCTCTTGCTTTTATCGTGATTCATTGGAAACAAAGTGCAGGCGACACTTGTTCCCGGTATGGTTTTAGAGAGCGAAGAATTAACTCCTTTTTGAGATCAGATCGCATACTCATCAGTTATTTTCGGGCAAACCACAGTATAAGCCTGCCTGCAAGGCCTTGATGAGTGCGCAAGTTTAATTAGAGTCTTCTACTTTAAACCGACTTCTTGCAAATGCAATGTCAAGTGCGCGAGCACTTCAAGTCGTTCACATGGGCGTGTTGTTACATTAATCTGCATTATTGCGTCGAGCGAAAGATACTCTTTGAGACGCCGTTTTGTCTCCTGCGATCTGTCCAAACACCAAAGCAGAGAGTGGTCGAAGGTCACGCTTTGTTTATAACTTCGTGAGGTTGTCATAATTTTCGAATGTAGACAAACCTCAGCGGGTGTTTGTTTGGGGTCCAGCTCATGGGTGAGCAGCATCTGCCGCATGCAGACGAACGATCGATGCATTGTTAACGTCGCAACTGCTTTCTCTCGGTTGCAAATGAATAACACGCAGTTCTGCACCCCACTACATTGCATGCGACCAGAACGACACGCGCAAAACAAGGTGCATCATCGAAACGTTTGCAATCAAACCCTGCAAGGTTGTCCGCTAAGTAGATATTATGTTTATGCTAAAACCGTGCATGCTTTCATAAAACCGCAATCTTGAAACCGACCTAGCTTGAAGTTTCTTACTGGAAAACCATTTCAAGAATTGCTATATGCAGTCAAAAATATCAGACTATCACACTAAAATTAGTTTCGCTTCTGAAAATTTCCAGTTTCTTTGTGGTTTAAACTTCTAGCGCATTTTGGTTTCCGAGGGGTAACACAACGCGAGCGCTCAGTAAAACGTGTTATGCGCAAACAATTTTCAAAAGTTTTTTCCACGCTGAGAATTCAATTTTCTTTTCACCAATTTTTCTCCTAGGAAATATAACCCTTATATTGCCTTACGCAGGAGGAGAACTTCATGTAACACGACAACCACTTGAGGCAATTTTGTGATTTTTCTCAACTCCAGTGTAAATCAACTTGCTCGTAGTGGATTTGAGCGGGATTGTTAAAAATGCCGCAGCATCACGGTCTGCTGCAAAGCGAGCAATGCTGCAGGAGATCGCTGTTGATCTTGTCTGTCTGTCAGTCGCTCTCACTACAAAGTAATAATCGCCCGCTCTGTGCCGCGCGACGCACGCGCTGTACCTGCTGCAAATCGCTCTTCAAAAGCGAACGTTGCAATGCAGCTGCTGTTTACCTATTAACCGGTCAATTCTCACTTACTGTTATTATCACCAGATTCATCCGCTGATCTGCCGAATCATCGTGAAAGAAATCACCCCGCCCGCTCTTCGCCTGCGCCAACAGCAGCACAGGTGATTAAGCCTCGCCTGAGGTCTCCTCAAGCTTCCTCCATATCAAGATCCACCAGCGGTGACGGCGGCAATGGCGGCGGCAGCGCTGCTTCTCCAGGCTTTTACGACGCCGTGGCGAGACTTGCCATGATCGTTTCGTGCTCTACCATGTCTATCGTCACCTCGTCGCTTCAGTGAAGCTGCTGATCCCCACGGTGATGGTTTTGAAATTCCGATCCTGCCACCAAAGGCGGAGGAAGCTGCTGGCCGGCAGGTGAAGGAGGCAATATCTGCAACAAAAAGCGATAGCAAGTTGGCAGAAACGTTGCGGCACGGAGATTTCTTTTGCGCAGAGCGCATCTTTTGAGCCGCTCGAAGGGCGCCCGCCTGTGTTCAAGGAAACAGACTCTGTCGCGCGTGTTCTTCATGTAAATGCTTGCTGCGCGTGGACGTTTTCGAATTTCTCGCACTGAAGATTAATTAATATTCTCGCCGCGGTGGCCCTAAAATCGCATTTTGTATTCCCCTCCCTGTGGCCCCAAACAATTACTATTCTCGCCCTGCACCCCCCAAATCACACTTTTGTGAAATGCTGGCAATAACATGTCGAAGTAAACACGAAATCACATAAAGCACAAGGTCTGCGCTGCAAGAAGTATATTTCTCAAATGTCTTAATTAAAACTTTACAGACCATTTTGTCTAGACTGTCTCATGGAACAAAATTTAAATATTTATTTAAAACAGACCACAGCCGCCAGTTTATCAAATGGTGTGCCATAATAAGATGTTCAACCAGTTCACTATAGGCCACCGTCTGTACCATTATGCATCTGATAAAACATATGTGTAGCAATCATTCCTGTTGGTGCCGCTAACGATGCTGTACGTATACTCAAGGAAATTTTGAAACACCTGTTGATGGGATTGGCAATATCGTTCACTTTTCGTGCTGCTTCTTTTTCAAATTTCCGTTTTCACCTTACCAACCTCTTGAAACCTTAAGCACTCAAGCAAGTAAGCGCAGCGTCCTGCCAAGCTGCTTTTCTTGGTGCCACCGCAAAGACGTGCTTACTTTCGAAATCAATAGACTGGTACCACCAAGCTCTGTTGGAAGTATAATTTTCTTATTTCTTTTTTCACACGTTCAAGTTTCATGTCTTACTGAAACGACAATGCGCCCACATCAGTGCTTTTAATTTGCGTTTTTTTTATTTTGTGCTTTGTCGTATGGTTTGATTATTTGCTTTTTTGTTTTTATTTTGCGTGTGATACAACAAGGTTGCCAAAATAAACTGCAAATTCGCTCGAAAAGTGAAAAGTTGCTTTGAAAGAGAAACCTTTATCCAAAACAATTAGTTTGAAAGCTTACCCACGTTACGGCGCTGTAGATACAGCAGTCTTTGCATCCAAATGAAGCTGAAATAAAAAAACACGTTTAATCGCTACAAGTCAGGTCCGCAAACAGCTGATATGTTTTGAAAATTTCGAGGGGCAATTGCCTGCTTGCCCTCGCTGTGGTTTCGGGCCTGCTATAAGTTGATTGTTTTTATTTTCAATGAATTAGTTAACGTTAAGATAATCCAAAACATTTGCAAAACAGTGCTTTAGGTCATCTTGTGTTAAGTGGGTTAGGGGTTGGTAATGTCGAGATGTTGCAAACTTTCCCAGTGTGTTTACTAGTGAGCAAATGAGCCAGAAACCTCGACAAACAGGCTGACATATTTTGTGCTAAATCTATGACCCTAAAAGACGAAGGAGAACACCAACACAGCAGGAGCAAATGTAGTTGGTCGAGCTCAGGTCCATAGCCAGGTTTTAAGGTTTAGGGGAAAAACACGTTTTTAGTGGGGCACGATTTTTATTGTATGTTTAAAATAAATTTTTATGGGAACAACAGAATTTGGGGGGCACTGATCCCCGTAAGCTACGTGCCTGGTCGAACCCCAGGTGAAGCGTTGCATAATTTGCTGCACACATTGCTCAGTCCAGCAAGGTGCGCCCCGTAATCTCACCGCATCACAGGCAAACTTGTGATTGTACGCTTGGTTGTTTGGTTGACTGCCTGATATCGGTGAACTGTGACGGCGACATAGAGCTAAGACATCATCTGCACGAGCATGATACGATGAAAATGTGTTTGTCGCAGCCTGAGGGCAGTGCTTCGGCAGCTGTACCAAAACACAGCAACAAACGGCATGCACTGTTTTTCGCCAGTGTTGTGAAAAACTAAACGCGGTCAGGATGATAGAAGAAAATACAATCTTCACTAAGCGCTTATTCTTGCAAGTGGAAGCGACTTATCTTGGTTGTTATTAACCACGTGAAAGAGAATCTTCTCAAAAAAGCAAAAGTCAAAAAAACAAAAAAGCAAACTGGTGCTGAGGCATCACTGACTTTTACCCGATTCCAGCTAGTGCTCATTAGCCTGTATACTTGTTGTTTGGCATCCGTACGATAGCACACGTTAATTGTTTGTCGTCACTGCAGCTTTTCCTAGGTCAACGAGGTTGCGTTTGGTCTCTTACATACTTCGAATATCTGCACTCTTAATGCACAAATACAGGTCAAACCTCAATGCTTTCAAAACAAGCTGCATGACCATAAGAGGATCATTTCTAGATTTCTAGCAAAAAAGCGTTTTTTACTGTTTTCGAATTAAGTCCGAGCATGCCAAAAAAGAACATGTACACATCTTTTAGAAAAGTTCAAATGTAAATAACCGTGGTCCAGGAAAGAAATTACATTCGCCGCGCCGGGCGTTGCTGACGTTGAGTTGATAGAACAGTGGTTTCCAACCGGGGTGCCGCGCGCCGCACCCTGGGGTGCCATTGACAATATTTAGGGGTGTCACGAGTTAATGCGTTTTTCAGCATAATATTAAAATGCGTTTTCAAAATGTCATCAAATCTTACAGCAAATTGCTATGTTTCGTCACCGGGCGCCGCAAATTATATTTCTCGTCCGTAGGGTGCCGCAACCCTGAAAAGGTTGGGAAACACTTTGCAGAATATCAGTCTTTTTTCAGCACTCAACAACGTCGGTTGGTGTCAACAGAGCTGTAACGCCTCAGCAATTCTGTAAAAGAGAAGTACGTGTTTGATGATAATGCAAAATGCAAGTGCCATATGTTCAAATTTGTTTTTCAGAATTTTTTCATAGTTTAGAATAAGGTTGTTTGCCACTAGTGATAATATTTCAACAAAAAATGCAGGGCGTTAAATCAGCAACTGCATATCTTGGCTATACAAGTTTTTTCTAAGCCAGTCAAGTAGATGACTCAGAAAAATTGTCGAAAAGTTATTATACTTAAAGCAATTTTTGGTTGCAAGTTCAACTACGAAATGTTTGAATTACCAATCTTTTGTAAAATGTCGCTCTGTCGAACTTTTTTGCATTTTTTACGTTGTTACACACGTTGACAGAGCCGCAACCATCTGAAAATTTCGGGAGAGGAGAAAATGATTGCAACTTGTTGTTTTACCTAACAAGTAAACGTTTTTGGCGCTTTCAAAATGATTTTGAAATTTTCGGTAGGAGTAATTGCCCGGATGCCCCCTGGTTACGGGCCTACATGTTGATGATATTTACGCGAATTTAAATTTTCGATCATAGAATGCAAAAACTAAAAGAGACATTTCGCGTGGCTTTTTCTCTGTTTCAGTACAATATCCCCATATCTTGCACCACGGAAAAACCATTTAGCACTAATTAATGTGAAAATTTGAGATGAAATAAAATGTAATAATATACTGTACTTTAGTATCATTTTTTCATCCTGTGAAAATACTGATTTATTCGACGTAAAATTTGGATATTCGCATAATTTAAAACATTAGATCAAACTTAAAATAAATACAGTTTTTTTACGTTAAGCGCTGTGATGCAGAAAAGAAATTTTTTGTAAATGCTGTTTCATAAAAAACTGTCAGCTAAAGTTAAGTTTCAAAATCCTTTCGCAGCTTTTAGGTTAGCGCCGTCGTCACTTGAGGTGAAATCTAATACTACCTTTCCACTTTGATGGAAAATTTGCTGGTGTAAGAACCATTTTAGGTGAAAAGGCTATTATTGTCAGGCAACATTACATTCGTAGTACCATTTCCTCCTTTCAGTAATGAACATATTTAAGGCTGTTCACAATGATAGCATTTAACATTTCCTGTCCATTTATAGAGTAGCACACCTGATTATTTTTAGTAGCATATTTGCTGAGTTAGATGAGATTACTTATTTTATTTAACTTACCTTCTTATTGCTTTTCCCCTAAATCGTGATGCTCGCAAAGATTACATTTTGGCTGAGCACATCACCTACGCTGATTCCATTGTGTGCTTTATGTGAGTACTCTTTTCAATGGGTGCATGCAGGGATAAATTTCTCAACAACGTATGAAAACTTTTGTTGTATCCATTTGCAAAACATGAATGGTGACGAAATTGACTCTGGTTATTACAGAGCTATTTTTCTTGTAACAAATATCTACAACAATTTGATGATTATTTTTTATCTACATTTCACCATTTCTTGCCATCAATGACGATCAGTTTGGCTTAAGCCACAGCATGGCACTGATCTGTGTGTGTTTTTAATCAAGCAGACCATATCATATCTTATATACAAAAGTACCCCGTGTTTGCAGCTGGTTTAGATGCATCTAAGGCGTTTGACAGAACCTACCACATAATTATTTACGAAATTAATTAAGTGCAATTTACCCATGTCTATTACTCTATTCATACATATAAGACTGCTGGAGAGTTGATACAGGAACCAGAGACGAGTGGACTCTCATATTTTACGGTCCAGACCCAGTCCTGAATTTTCAAAACTCAGTCTAAGTCCAACCATAGACCAAAAAGTTTATGAAATTAAAATCCAAGTCCAAATAAAGTCCAAAAAAATTAATAAACTACAGGTTTTTAATGACAAAAATTACACAATTCATTTCCATTGACTCAGTCCAAATTCGGTCCTGATCCTGAATTTATGAAGCATTCTACAGTCCGGTGCAATCCAAAAAAAATTCGTCATAGTGCGGATCCAATCCAAGTCCAATCCAGTGTTCATCTCTGATAGGAACCAGACCACGCAAGTTAAGTCAGGCACTTGCCTTTCCGACCGTTTCACTGTAACAACGTGGTAAAAAAGGGTGAGTTCATGGGCGTCGGAAAGATTTTTTCCAGTGGGAGAGCACTAGGAGATTTTTCCAGAGGGGGCCAAAAACAACCTTTCTTTGCTTAAATTTTCAAAATCTTGGGGAGCGCCTTGGCCCCCCCTTTCCCCTTTCCGACGCCCATGGGTGAGTTCTGAGAACATATCTGCGGCTATCTACCTTAATGAACTGTCAGTTCTGTTGGGCTCGGCCAGAGAGACATGCACTGCGGAAACATTGTTGGGAAACACCTGATGCTTGCTCAGAGCCGTGTGAAAGGCTGTTGGGATCCCCCAAAATCCAGATGGGGCCCTTTAATATCAGCAAGCATTTAGGCAGATGTGTGCTTTTTCGAACCAGTCGCAAATTAAACCCATCAGCAGCACTATTTCAAAACCTAACCAAGCTAAACTAAGAATGTACAACTTAGGAGAAAATAACCGAATTGCCAATGCAAAATAAGTGAAAACTAACTTTATCACTTGTTAGTTGTTATCATTAATAACGTGAAAAAAATATCTCTTCTTGTGATGTGATAGGAAATTATTTATAATGTAATTTACGTGTTTGATGTAGTTGCCGTACTGTCGGTCTCATTAACGCTTGTGATTTGCATCCCGACGATCACAGAGCACCTGGTAGTCGCTGTACAGCCTCATCATTTTAATAGCCAGTCTCAGTGTAATCAACTTGATGCTCTCACCAAAAGCTGATAGGTGGAATCAGTGCGTAGAACTAACTGCTTCCCAATACTCCCCCTGCCTTCACTTCTAATAAGTACGAATTTATTGGAATCTAACCCCATCCATCTTCATCATGACATATAGCAAGTGAGATTAAATCTGAAGAGGCTTTAGTTTTTAGGATCGAGCAAGCAAGCATTAAACTTATCGAGATCATCCCCATTTTTTTCTGGTTGAAACTGTAATTAGACTGTCTTAACACAGTCTGCACAGACATATATATAATAAACTGACACAACAGCCTTCCTTCGTTTCAACTTTACATTACCTGTCTTAAGCAGCTTTCACGAAAACGTTTTTAACGTTGAACTAGAAAGTAGAAACCTAGTGTAGCAGTCACGCTAGCGCGACCACTACATGTGAGCAAAGTCGGCCAAAGCAAGGAGAAGGGAAAGACCAAGCAAGCGACACTTATAAGTGACTTC
>JGI24159J19872_10010264_pt1 | contig 12275 bp, 4 predicted proteins | sample Ectturendosymbi4_FD_19872 | JGI IMG/M metagenome (IMG submission 19872)
AAAATCGGAAAAATTTCCCAAAAGAAAAAAATTTTCAAGTCCGAACGTTATGAACTTCTATTTCATGAAGCATGAACATCTTCAATTTTCGAACACAGTAGGCCTACCGCATGGAACTTGCACCGACTGCCAACCAAGGTTACTGGCGGCATTTCAGGTTTTTTCGTGTAGTTTTTGTGTCACTTCTAATCCTTCCCACGCGTTTTTCGACCTGGACCTGTGTTTGGTTTGCTAATAATAAAAGTTTTCCGACATTCAACGAGTTACTTTTTTAGGGTTGGATAAGTTTGAGAATAATTTCTGAATTTTTTGAAGGCCGCGTCTACTCCGGAAACGTCCCAGTAAGCCTGGGAAATGGTGAGAATGTGATTAAGCCAAAATGTGTATGGTTATTAACCGTCTTTGTTAAAAAAAAGTTACCTGAGCAGTTGGGTCTTCACTGCTATGAAGTCAGTACACATCCGGATGAACTCGTCTTTCACTCCCCCCCCCTAAAAAGATCCTGGATCCGCCTACGAACATTATACACTGTAGACCCGATATAACGTGATCCGATATAACGCGGAATCGGATATAACGCGGTTTTAGTATTGACCCCGGTTTCGTATTTTATTACGTTACGTAATAAATATTTTATTGCGTTACGTGATAAAATACCTCGGTATAATGCGACTCACTTATAACGCGGTCTGATGCTGTGGATCCCGACATCCGCGTTATATCGTGTCTGCAGTGTACCATTTTCTGGCCTAACTCTCTCGATGTCGAGAAAATCATGTTGTTTGTTTCTCTCTAAGCACATACCATTCTAGGTAGAAGTCACCATCGCCTTTCTTTCAAGTGTGTGTGTGCGTATATGTTAATACGGCAAGTTTTCGCAACTTTTGCAACTTTTTTACAGCTTCCAGCAGCTTCCTAAATACTCAAATATATGTAGTTCAATGTTTTGAGCTGTTTCCAGGAATTTTATATTGCAACTTTTTGCAAATTTTTCGATTTTCTCGTGCAACATTTTACTGCAATTTTTATCAAGTATTGCGCAAAATGTAAAAGTGTAATTAAAAAGAAATACTACAAAACTATTTGTTAAGTTCTGTTCTCTTTGATTGCATGAAAAGAGCTATGTGACGGATTAGCTGCGTCTCAATGTTATCCATGACGAAACAGTTGGTTTGCAAGCTAGAAGTTTTATGACTCCAGCCAAGTACGACAGTGCAGTGTTGCCATTTTAGCTGTTTTGCTGCTAGATCTAGCAGGTTTTTCTCGTCGTTAGCTGGAAATTTTTCAATCTAGCAGCTAGCTGATTTTCTAGCAGGATTTTTAAAACCGTTTTGCAGGTTTAGCAGGAAACAAACTTCTGGCAAAATATTTGTTCCAACAGTTTTTAGAGATGTAAACTTTTGCACTTTCTTCATGAAAAAATTCTTTGTCTTCTTTCTGACGCTTTGTTGGGCAACACAAAGGCCACCACGCACAACTAGCTCGTTTAGGTGCATAAACATACCATTGCTATTGCCATTGGAGTTTCTGTTATGATGCAGCTTCAAGAAGAATATTGCATCATAATAACAAGCAACTGGATGGCTTGGTGAAGCCTAAATGATTGCTTCTGTGCTTAGTGAGTGCATCGGGTTTAAAAGACTACATTGGCAGAATATATTTTTACCCCACAACACATATGATTTTTCCAGGCGGTTCAGTTACGCCAGACAGTCGTAGGCCTTATGCCTGGTCCATTGATAGTGAGTGCAAGACCAAAAATTGATAAATAGCTTTAGAAGCCTATTTTGAACACCTCAAAAATAACAGTTTTTTAGCAGAATTTCACTATTTTTAGCAGATTTTAGCTAAAATTTTGTGACATGGCTTTTAGCAGGACCTAGCAGTTTTTCTTGACACGATTTAGCAGGTTTAGGTGACAACCATCTGGCAACACTGCGACAGTGCCCGAACTCAATTAGAGGTGGAAGTGCGGAAAATCTTGGCTTTTGGCCAAGTGCGCGCTAACGAAAATAAGTTGTGTCAAGTCTTTCGCACTCAAATGTGCGCATAAACGCAACTTCCTGCGCATAAATGCAACTTTTGTTGAAAATAAATGCAACTTTCTCACTTTTTCACTGCAACAAAAACTTGCCCTAGTTATCATTCATTTTGTTTCCTCATTTTGTGTGTCACTTGCGCGTTGACTTTTCAATGATTGTTTCAAGCACTGGCCTAATGAACAAAAAAATGAACTTCATCTGATTTGATTTCTATGCATTAGACAAGAGTTACGTTTTTTGAGAAGAGCGCAACGAAATCCACTTTTATGTATCAACAATTGCAGTTGTGCCTTGCGGGCTGCACATGCGCAGGATTTGCTAGATGTTTTTCCAAGCTTACAGTACATGCCCTACTATAACGATTATCCATGAAAATCCCTTGCCTGGTAGTAAGACTGCGAAACTGGCAGTAACTGTGGCAATGCAAGCAAAAAGATCACTCTGGTAATAATAGCCTGCATGCCAAGTGCGCACTTTCTAATAAATGACAAATATCACACTTCTACAACAAATGTCAACTAACATTCTTTATTTAATACAAGGCAGTTGAACCATACTGAGGGGTTTTGCAAAAGTAGCACATCAATTAAACCAGTGCTTCTCGGTCTTCTACAACTTGCAGCTCACTTTTACTGACAATCATTTGGAGGCCAACAATATGGTAATAAAAAATTGTTAAAACTATGACAGCAACCTAAGTACAACTGGAAGTAAGGAAAAGCCAAGAGTTCATTATGCTTATGCTGTCTTTGGAAAACTCTGTGGTTTGATCCTAAGACCTACATAAAAACTGAAGTGACCACTATAACCCTGAGAGAAGAATTTTCCTTCGTGCGGCTCGGCTTCAATGTCTATCAAAAATGGTAGATTGAAGGTACTTGGTTTGTACTGGGTCTTTTGACAGGTCAAAAGCTGGTCACCAGATGCAATCATGTTCCATTTTGTCTGACCAAACTCTCAAAAATAATAGCCTGCGTTAGAAATTGTAATNGCTAGATGTGACTATTTTACATGATATAACTTTTTCATCATCTTACATCCACAAATAAAAGAGTACTGCTTTCCTGTAAAAGTGATATGAAAATGTGAAGCTATATTTTGGTCAAGGCTTGGTTTCTTGCTAGGCTTGTACGTCCAGACCATGACACTTTAGGCTACGAAACGTTTATTTGTTTATTCATGATATCAAGCTCATGAAAATGTGTCTTACGAGTACCAAAAACAAATGCACGTTTATTTATACAAAACAACGGCACGTTTATTTATACAAAACAACGGCACATTTATACATTTATGCAATATTTCTGAAAGTGTATCACAAACCAGCAATATTATATGCAAGGTTAATAATATGAAGCTGTAGACACCAGTCCAATTGCGAATAAATTAGCAAATAGAACAATCAGCGCAGATTGCCAGGAGAAAATAAATCTCAGAGACTGACACAATAAATGCGAAATAAACTTTGGATAGAAATTATTATTGAAACAATAGCACTTCCACAGAAACTTTGGGAAAAATTAAAAGCAATCAAAACGTGCAAAACATCTTTTAAAAAATGAATGTTTCTGTTCAGTTGTGAATTTTTTATTACCAAACTATGATTTTTCGTGAAAGCAAGTAAAGGAAAGATGTGAATTGCTCAATATCAACGAAACTTCATTTCTGCAAAAAAATAATAGTGAAGGAATAAGTTTGGTTGTGTATCATGAATACCATTTGAAACAAAGCTTGCGAAAATTTGCGTTCGTAATGAGAGCTTGCTTTTGTTTAAGTAACCAGTAACAAGCTCTACAAGTTGAGACCTGCTAAAGTGAAGAAAAGACCGAAAATCAAAGCATGTGCGAAACACTGATGGTAGGATCTAGTACTTGAACATAGATGGTTGGAGCAAATCGGAAAACGTGAAGTACATTTCGAGCAAGGAGTTCCTTGAACGTAAGGTTTGACGTCGAAGTAGTTTCCCGCGGGTCCGTAATGGCAAACAACGAACTGTCCCTCTGGCCATATTGAGCCCGTGTAAGCGTTGGGGTTGTTACACGTTGTGACACCACAACCAACAGCGTACGTATTTGCCCAAACGAGCTGAGTGTAATGGGAACAGTCTTGTCGACAAAAATTGTCCTGGAGAGAGTAATATCTAACCTCGTCCTCCCAGGACTTCATCGCCACCTTTAAAACTTCAGAGACAGTTCTCACGTTGCCATCGATATAAATACTTTCACCGACCTCAGAAAAGTTTGCCGTCGACAGTCCTTGGCTGTGATTGAACAAGCACAACCTGGAATGGGTTTCGGCAGTCTTGCCAAGCTCGTCGTACCAAACCATTCTCAACATGTCGCTTGCAGGTGGAGTGACCGAGCTCCTGAACCGGTTGTGTTCGTCGACCACAAGTTGTTTGTGAAAATCCGTGAGCACCACAGCGACTCTTACAGATGCTCGTTTAACTCTCATGCTGGATGGATCTGGAGAGGGTCGTTCGTTCTTTATCGACAGAACATTTGTAGTAAAATAACAGAAAATTACCCCCACAGAAAAGAAACACTTGCAAGTTGTAAAAATCTTCTCACAAGCCATTACGTATAAAACGTCCTTTCTTACTGCCTGCAGTTGCAAATGTTCGTTGCAGTCAGGTGAAAACTGAATATTCTTTTCGAGGTGACGCTATCACTGCCTATATCTATGTGGTTAGGACAAGAAATCAAAGGTGTTGTTTTTCTACCTACGTTCGATTCGGAAGACGGTAAACAGAAGATTGTTCTTTGATGAATTATCCGGTATCCGGTATGACAGCCCTGCAATCAGCTTCGCTTGTGTGACGGCGCATCGCGTCACACCAGGGGCGTAAAGAGGAGGGGGGCAAGGGGAACACAATTCACAATTCCTCGGGGGCCGACTCACTGTGGGGGCGCCGAATCACTGCGGGGGCGCCGAAAAGTCCCAACAATGTCACAAGTACTTTCTTCGATACCGTGCATTTGCTTCCGAAAGACCTCAAGTTCGAACATGCGCTAAACTTGCTTTTTGCCCCGGACGCCATCTAACCTAGTTACGCCCCTGCGTCACGTGCCTAAAGCGCGCAGTCAGGAAGTACTTCAAAAGTTAGCTACAAGCAACGTCAGAGTTAACCTAGTTGAGTGGGAAGCTCTTATTGTTTCAACTGCCGAAACCTCCCGAGCCTTGCATTTGGTTTCGCGTCTCCAAAAAGTGACCGTTACACTTGATACAAGTCATGTTTCTGCTGTAAGAAGATAAATAGTTGATCCATTTTGTAATAACAATCACACAATCAGCACAGGCTGTGCGAAAATTAAGCAACCCTAACGTACATTCAAAAGACAAAGTTTCATTACGCTCACTCAGCGGTGCAAGAGTTGGGGGTGCAGGGGGTGAAAGCGCACCCCCAAATGTTTTGATCTGTTAAAAATTTGGGCAAAATCTCAAAACATTTGAATTTTTTAACAATATCAATGAAATCATACTTCCTTGTTATTGAATGCAAAAATAAAAGTTTATTGTGTCATAGAAAACACATTAAATATATAAAATCAACAAACTGCTTCTAGTAACTTTGCATTTTAGTTTGTGAGAGTTGATAGTAACTGATTCGAAAGTTTGGCAAAAGAAGGCATTTCATTTATGTGATTTATTACTGTAATTGTACACTGAGTTAATCGAGTACATTGCAGAGCACCTACTTCACATTAGTAGAGTCCATGCCAGACATGTACAGGAAAGCTTTTGTTCTTAATTTCAACTACAGTGTTTGGATGACCATATTTTGCCATACAGTTTGTTGCATGTTACATATATGTGTAGTTGAACAGATGATGTTGTGAGACTCATGGCACAGTCATAAAATTTACATACTGTAATATAATACATGCCGTATATATCGCATACATGTGTTCAGAGAAGTAAGCATCTTTTGGCCTACCTCAGCTAAGTTTGAGGTTTCTTGATGACAGCAACAGCTGGAATGTGAATGGAAAGCCTCAAAACTCTGAGGCAGATACTCAAGAATGCTGACCCAGCTGGTTTCTGACAATGTTCTTGCACAGCTTAATTTACTGTTTTGCAGTTGGGTTATTAAGAACGAAATTTCAAGTACCAAATTTTCTATTTTCAAGTCTATGGTAACATGATAGTTGAAAATATAATGTACCAACAGCTACAGAAAATTGTTGGAATAAAGTATGTTGCATAAAAGTTTTGTGGCAAATTTAAGGAAATTGGGGCAAAATATTCTTTGCACCCCGAAAAAATGGCCGGTTTCTACACCTGTGCACACACTTTCATTCAATGATTACCGAAAAGTAATTATTCAGGGATTATCGAATTGCAAAAGAGCAGGTGATACACAAAACGTGAATTAGAAACAATGCGCACATAAGTTAAAGTAGTTGGAAACTATTTTATAATTTACAGCCTGCCTCACGTGAGAGTCAATACTCACCAACTCACCAATTAGTAACAATTTTACTTGGAAAGAAAAAAGTGCATAGTGATAAAGGTTTAGTTTTGGTACACGGGAAGTAGAAGTGCTGAATAGCCTGACAATGAAAATAAGGGCCAAAACAATAGATGTGACTGACATTTTTGTAGACGTTTCGGTAACTGCTGCTACCAACATCAGTTCGTTTGCAATTGAACTGCAGTGATCTTGCTGCACGTTCTTGTGGTCAGTCGGGAGAAAAGCACTGTAAAAAAGTGAAAAACAGCCTCTCGTATTTCAAAACAGCCGTTTGAAAGCCGAGTACTCACATTACAGTGGCGGTTGGCAGGGCCGGCCCTAGTAGATGCGGGGCCCGATGCAAGATATAGGCGCGGGGCCCCTCTGAGCAGTCGCGTTATGACGTCATCATGGCTCAGTCAACCGTGCTACGACCTTTTTGATGAATATTTTTACCGAAATGGCCTGTATGAATATGAAAAAAGACGGAAAAAGCATGCTGCTGTGGTGGAAGTTAGACAGTGCAATAAGCCGAAAGTTGTAAAAGAAGCTCTGCAATGGAGGTACGAGCGCAAGTGCAAAGTTACGTCATTCAAAGCAAACTGACAACCGAATTGAAATTATAATGCAATTACTTCACTCTTGTTGAAAGGCACTTTCGTTCGAAGAACGACTGGCTTGGAGAAAATTGCTAACATGAACTGATTGCCTTTCTCGCATGCGTTATAACTACAAGCGCAGGCGCATTCTTGTTTAAAGGTGACGTCTAGGCGCACGATCAACTACCCGCTTCATGACGCAATACACGAAAAAAACAGACTTCACAAGTGAACAACCCAAGCATTTTCCCAAAGTTCCCCCAAAGCCCAGTTTTTTAGTTTTTCTTTATGTATGGACTTTGACGCCAATTCAAACTGTTCTTAATGAACTGCAAGTTTAATGTACAAAGATTTTACAACTGCCACGTCACAGATGCAGAAACAACTTATCAAACGCAGTTTATAATGCGCATGTTTGATTGATAAAATAGAAGATATAGCCGCCCAATATAATGATAAACAGGAACTAGTGTGCTGGATGATTTTCACAATTTTTGCCTTGCGTAGTTAAGCTACAGTGCAGATTTAAGTGTCCTTTACGTTCATGCATCTAGACTTTGAAGTAGTGGTTTTTCTACCTATTTACGCTCGCAAACAGGCAAAACACAATGAAATTTTGGTGGAGTGGCAAATGATAAAATTACTTGCACGACCGACAAATATTCCGAAACAATTTTGTGAACAAAGGAGGAAAATTTAAGTGCGTATACACTTCACAAAGTTTTGCGCTGTTTTTGCATAAGATTTTTAGCTAACGTGTAGCTGCGTATTAACGAGTGAAAAAAACTTTAATAATTTATTCATTTGAAGATTTCTTGCCGGCCGAAAAAAGCATTGCGAACCTAGAGACAACTAAAAGTAATGGTACCGTACGAAACAGTTTGTCCGCGTACCGAACGTAGCGACCATTTGCCTTAGATTAGAGAAACAACCTGTGAGATTTAATGCTTGCAAAGTCTCTGATGATCTAATCGTAATCGAGCTGAGATGCGACTTTGTTTTCAATCGAATTTATCTTCCTCTTTTCATTGCCACTGCGGTTGGTTCAACCTACGCTCTCTTTTCGACATTTTTTGCAATGTGGATCGTCTATAGTTTGTCTAGACTCTAAACAATATTTAATTATTTCAACAAAGTCGTTAGACAGCAAAAATATTAAAAAGTTTTTCAATTTTGCAGGTTTTTGCATCAGTTTTGATCCGCGTTTGAAGGCATTGAATATCATTTGCGATTAGATGGGATTCCAAGCTTTTTTTCGTAACTTCCTACTATTATTATATTATAAAAGAGTTTTGGGCTGTCACAAATGAAAAATTTTGAGGGCACGGTAAATATCAAGTCCATAATCAAATCGCGTCACACTATACATTTTTCTCAAAGCGAAGGACCCAGCTTCCAAAATTTTCAGAATAACAGCCAACAATAGTTTTGGCACAGCTTTGCTGCTCAACAGTTATTGACTGACTGACCAGACAAGCTGATACTCTAGTGTCTAGTACAAACCAAGCCAAAAAATCCAAAATAGAACACTTATTGCTGTTGGTTGAATGGCCAAGTGCTGGAATCTTCGGGCTGAAATAGGAGACGTCTACGGTTTCAGCCTTTCACCTTTTGTCAGTTGTTTCAATGTCGTCGAGCTAATTTTATTTTGTCAAAATATTAAAATATGTAATCTATGTTAAAATCTGCCATGAAGCAAAACTTCAGGCCTTGGTCAAAATGCAGATGATGCGCAACAACCAACAACTTCAGAATAGGATCTTTCGAGAACTGAACAACGTTACCTTAGCAGAACTGCCATCAAAGTTTTAAATACGACAAGCACTCGTCTCGACATGCTGTGAGTTGAATCACTACACACATTGGCCGCAGGCCTACTGCAGTCTTAACTGGCACTACTAACAACCAAATCCCAATCATAAAGAGTGGGACATGGTGGAACACAGATACAACGCCCTGTCATGAGAATTGAGCTCGGTTGATAAGGTTGGATTAGGAGGAAATTGATTGTTCCTTTAAACAAGAGCATTGTTTGCTAAAAATGAGGCTCATGAGCTGTTTCTACTGAAACCTCGAGCGCAAAAAGTATCTAAAGTATCTAGCAAAAATGAACAACTTGCCCAAACACCATGGCGTGGGACCCCCAGAGGCGCGGGGCCCAATGCAGCTGCATCGGTTGCATCGGCTTAAGTCCGGCCCTGGCGGTTGGGTCCCCTTTGAAATCAGAGTACTCACACGTTGCATTTATTGTTGGGGCCCATTTGTAGGCAGGGTACCTGCACATTACAGTGGCTATTGGGGGCCCTTTGAAAGCAGAGTACTGACACATTACAGTTGCTACTGTGGGCCCCTTTGAAACCAGAGCACTTACACATTGCAGTTGCTGTTGGGGGGCCCTTAAAAGCAGAGTACTTATGCATTACAATGGCTGTTGGGGTCCCTTTGACACCAGAGTATCTACACATTGCAATTGCTTTTGGGAGGCCCTTTGAAAGAAGAGTACTTACATATTAGAGTTGCTGTTCGGGGCCTCTTTGAAAGCAGAATACTTATTTATGATCTGCTTCAGAATATATTATATAAGTGGATAACATATTTTTTACGCGTGAAATACCTCAAGGGGAGGGGGGGCGAGGCAAGTGCCTTGCTCGCCTCGATTTAATATTTGATAACGATTTCATATTATGAGATCTATGAGATCAGTGCAAATTGTTGTCATATGCACAAAAGTATTATGAAAATTATAGGCATTAGGAAGGTCATTCACGTAAATCAGAAATAATATAGAGCCCATCGCCGAACCATGACGTAAACCACACTCAATTTTTTAAAATTTGGTTGATAATTTTTTCTTTTAGTGCAGTGTTGACCATTCGTTAGACAAAATGTGAGAAGAGAGTTTTGCATACCTATAGTACCATAGTACGTCAATTTTCTCAGCAATATTTCTTGGTCAACAATATCAAAAGCTTTACTCAGAGCGAGTAAAAGATCGCACGCGCTCTTACCACTAGCTATATTTTGCAAAAAACGTTCATAAATGGCAGATGCAGCTACCTTTGTTGGCGAATTATTTCGAAACCCGTATCAAAAGTTTGTAGGAAGTTTGTCTTAAGAAAATTATTTAGCCAACCAAAAATAATTTTTTCAAAAATTTTTGATACTGTGGATAAATAGATATTGCTCTATGACGACTGGGTATTGAAGGTTTTGCGCATTCAGGCCATTATCCTGGCTTACGCAGCAGTGGAAAACGACGTTAATCGTCCTTCCCTTAGCTTATCTTTCTAAGTAGTTTAATTATTGTCTGCAATGCTTCCTATGCAAAAACTTTGCTCAATATTAGAAGATGGGTGTTGTCACGATATATTTAATACAAAACGCCCTCCTAGTCAATTTGAAACATTAATAATTGAATATAACTCAAATGCACAGCGAATGTAGCAACAGAATCACAAGCAACGTAAAAACATCACGCCATCGCAAAAACACAAGACCTGTTTAAAGTAATAAAAGAAATAAAAAATTATCCATGCCAGAAACTAAGGGGATAAACTCAGAAATACATTACTTAAAATAAAAAAAGAGCTGCCTCTAAATTTCCGATGGACGGCAAATTAAAGGCGTGGAAAATCTAACAGAGGAAGGACATTTTGGAACTGGTACAAATTGCGAAATTTTTTAACAATGAGGATATTCGCCTCGCTCCAAAACATTGCAAGGATTGGGACGAAAGTGCCTTTGGCGAACATCAAGAGTTTAGATGAGATGCCACCAATTCCACAAGATCAAGTGTTTGTAAAATTGGTTATACAAGCAACGACGTCTTCTATACAAGTGCCATCAACAACAAAAGATTTGGAGGTTGATTTCACGAAAGTAGTGAAAGCTTTATTGGCAGGATGAATCCTATTCACCGCATATGTTGCAACAAAAGAAAAACGCTCATTGCGAGTATTATTTGTAATTACCGCACCGCCCGTGTCTGTGCCATGACCTAATTTCAAATTAATATTATCAGAAAACTGTTTTTGTTGCGTTGAGTACAACTCATTAATTGTTTTCCGTGTCTTCTTTGAGTCATTTATGTTTATTTAAAATAGCACAAAGTAGTCTATTATAGCTTGGATTTTTTCGTAATCGTGTGCTTTTATCCGTATATCTTTTGCACTGTGCAATCAAATTGCCTTAGCTGCATTTGCAACATTCCCTGAACATTTTGCTTTTACTCTTTGTGGAAGTAAATATTCTTGTTATCCACGGCTTTACTTGAAGTTGTTTTTCTTGTCACGATAGTTTTCTTAATGGAACATGTTTATTTATCATTCCTTGTAAAATACAGTAAGCAAACTTTAGCTTTGCGGCAAGTTTCTGAGCAATCTGCCTGCTTTCTGCTTTCATTCTTCTGCGATAATTAAAACTTGCAAGTGTATCTATTTTTCATAGTTAAAAGCCACAAAGACGGCGGAAAGTAAATCAGTCACAGTTTATTGACGAAGAAACTAGTTTCGCGTTTTCCAACGCATCATCAGTCCTGTAAATGTAAGACAAATCTCACAGGCGATATGTTGTCACTTGAAAACAAGTAAAGAAAAACACACGAACTGTGGCTAGTTACAACAACATTACTAAAATTTTTTCCAAGCTAAAAGGCTGACCTTGCCAGAGCCTCATAAACCAGTCACTGCTAAGAGAATCTGCGTTTGGCAGCGGTCTAACAAAGACACTTCCTCTGGAGATAACACACGTGCGCGATGACGAATGCCAGAGAGAAGCCACACGATAACAGAGCGTAACAGTTGACGAAAAATCAAGAAAGGCCGAGCCTTTCAACCAGGGCTGTGGAGTCGGAGTCGAGGAGTCGAGGAGTCGGAGTCGGAAGGATTTTTAACCTGAGGAGTCGGAGTGGTAGAAAATTTTAACGACTCCGACTCCGACTCCGGGCAGACATTTTGCTCACCAATTGTGACTGTTTGTGCCACAAACGTGCGTAAGCGTCACACCTGGCAATTTAAGCGGCTTGACGCTTCAACAAGATATGGCTATTCAGACAGGCGGCAGCGCACTGACTTGCATACTCTCACTCAGGGGCCGTTCCAGATCAGCAGCGTCCCTTGGGCTCATCACGCAACCTACACTTTGTGAATGCAACCGTTCGGGGCTTGTATCACTGAAATTTCC
>JGI24159J19872_10010265_pt1 | contig 12274 bp, 8 predicted proteins | sample Ectturendosymbi4_FD_19872 | JGI IMG/M metagenome (IMG submission 19872)
CGTTCTCTCAATGGGGAGTCGGGTCGCGCTTCGCACCTCGTGTATAAATTCGATAAACAAATTGCAAGGTGCAACAATTCTCAGATAAAGATCCTTAATTTATTCGATATCCCACACGTTCTAGCTGGTTAGGCATCTGAAGCGAAACTGAACATGACGAATTAGACGAACAAAACGCTTCTCAGGGATAGAAAGAGGTGACGAATTAACCAAATTGACGAAATAGACGATGGCGAATTAAACGAACAGAAATGTACACAAAAGATAGGGATTCTGACGGGACCGACGAAAAAGTGACGAATTAAACGATGACGAATTAGACGAGGTGTACTGTACCAGCAGAGATTCCACGCTGCAATCACTTTATTATTGCTTGTTTGCACCACGTATATGTGGGTGTTGTTCTTCGCGCACATCCCGTTCGTGGTGAATCACACGTTCAACGCAACGCCAACGGAGTGGTTGCAACACTACACAGTGAAATATACAAGCGGTGTGTATTAATTACACTGTTTTCAGAAGAAAGATGACAGAAAATTTCCAGTTTAATTGGTTGCCACGTGCGATTTCTTCGTTGTGGTCATTCGTCCACGGATTTTTCATACACGAAATAATTTCCTTGCACGCATTCTGTACGCGAGAGATCAAGAGTATTCTCTTGAGAGATCAAGAGTATTCTCAAAATCCATCCTGGCGTTATGTGACAACTGCTGTATTTTTTCCACGTTTGACGTTTACCTACATTTGTAATAAATCTTGTGTCCAGCAAGCATAGTTAACGTTGTAGCCGCTGGGCGGAGCACAGATACACACAGTGCAGAGATGTGCGCAGTTGGGCAATGTTCGGATTCCCCCTCAGTTCACAACACTCAATGACCGGGTTTTGTTTTTAACGGTCTAATTATTTTCTATACCAAAGTTACCGATGTTTCTTTTCAAAAATAAACAATTTGTAGGCTTCGATCTTCGTAGGGATTGAACTGTATGTTCCTTCTGTTGCGGTCGGAATGCACGAGCGGGAAGTGCGCAAAGTTTCACACCGTGGTAGCAAGCAACAAAAGAGATCACCCGACGAGATCACTCTCGTCGTTACCGTCAGGAAGTAGAATCAGCTGCTCACCAGGTTCACAAGCATTGTTAAAGGTCACTCACCAAGATCACTGTATTATTGCGTGTTCGCACCACATATATATATGGGTGTCATTCTAAGCGCGCATCCCGTTCGTGGTGAATCGCACATTCAATGCAACGTCAACCGAGAGGTTGCAAACTTTGCGGACATTCACAAAAATGCATTTTCAGAGTTTGATTCATGCGTAATAAGAGCCAGCTCCAATCAACTTCGTTTTTACACAAATCAAGTCTTGGAGTTTCCCTCTTCTGACGGAACTGTTCCAAGTTCGTGATAGACTCCCAACGATACAGAGATTTTGTTACCGACTCTTGCATTCGCAAGTGTTTAATGCCTGACATTAGTTTTTTCTGTACAAAGCTAGTTCCTTTTGGTGTAGTGACTTATCTTAAAATGTTTTAAGGCTATTCCTTAATTTTTTTTATATGTCGTTTGAATTATAGTTAGAATTTGTAATATTTGTTGAACCCATTTTTGTTTAGTACAGTAATTTGCTAGTTTTTTGGAGTGGCTCCAACTGATGATACGAGGGTGTGTTAAACAACGCAATTTTTTCCATTATGTGGAAAACAGAGAATACCACAAAACAAATCACACATCAATTGCTGTATTTCAGAGTGTCACATCCCTGCTTCTTAACATAGTCACCACTTCCTTCAATTGCTGTGTTCCATCTTCGAATGAAGACATGTATTTCAGTTATGTAAGACTCAGGTGGTTGCTTACGAAGTCAGTTCTGACAGTAGTTTTCACTTCTTCATGGTCATGTGCGCCTCTTTCATTACACCAAAGACATGGTTGTCTGAATGTGCTAATCATGTGAATACGAAAGATGTGGTGGCCCCAATGAAGACGCATAAGAAATTATGGCTTCCCTTGTTGTAATGCTTGTGTGTGGTCGGGCATGATCATGTTCAAGAGAAAATTCACTCGTTTCCAAATTGAGTCTTGCTCGTCACATTCTTACTCCAGTTATTGAAAGGTTTCCATATTAACTTCAGAGTTGACTGTTTCTCCTCTTGGCAAGAAATACAAAATAATCAGCCCTTGGGCATCACAGAAATAGTGGGCATGATTTTTCCAGCTGATCTCTTGGTTTTGGAGTCGCCGGATGACGCCATGGCATTGACAATCTTTTGCATTGTGGTTCATAATTGTTGTATCCATGTCTTGTTGCCAGCTATGAGTTATCCAAAGAAGGGTTTCATCTTTGTAAACACTTCACAATCAATTGCGAACGTAAACAGGGTTTACTGTTCTTTACTGCGGACCGACTTCTAATAAGCTCAGCTGGATATATTTCTTATATATATATCTGACAAAACATACTTAAATCTTGTGGGCATGTGTGCTTTAACCGTCTTACCAATTCAACAAAAATCACCGAAAAAAGTGCCTTCTTTGACAAAATTTGCGTTTCATTTTGATTCACTTTTGTATTTTTTGACGAAGTCTTCCTTCTGGGTGATTACTAATACAAATGAGTTTACACGTCTGCTTGCAGATCGTAGTCTGTTCGAGTGTTGATGCATTCAGTATTTGTGAACCGAGAAAGTACAAAAAAATTCTCTGGGACAGCTAAAAGATCGACTATTTATCCTAGAAAAGCTTTTTTTTCTGTAACTGTAACTGTCAAATCGAAAGCTCTGATTTTCTTACCAATATCTTAATACATTCGTTTTAATCTGAAAACAGAAGTTTAAACATTTTATGCGGCACGTGAAGCTTCACGTGCGCAGAGACCATATGACTTGGCATGAAAAACAAGGTCGTATTTTCCGTGACGTATTTGATGGAGTAGATTATGAGATAGTGAACGAGGAGGATAAAGTGGAGAAGTCCAGACCTGAATCAACGCAGTCACGAGATATTGACGTAACAGGTGAATGCTCAGAGAGTGTTCGTACGTAAGTTGATTTTTAACGTTAGTGTCTAACTACGTATAGTTCTGCTCAAGAAGGTAAATACAGTAGAATTTGCCTAATTCGTCACCTCAAGGGGATTAGAAAAAAGTGACGAATTATGCGAAGTGACAAAATACGCAAACAGGTGAAAACTCTATCATAGAAGCTCGTATACTTTATCATAGTAAGTCGTATGCATGCACAGTGCTCTTATTTGCAGTAAAATACAAGTTTATGACGTTATGTTTATGAGTATGACGTTATGTTTGAATACAACAATTAATTCCTCTGCTCTACCTGGACTCCTCCATTCAATCAAGCACCTTTTAAATCTTTAATAAACTTTTCCGCGTTCTCTCAATGGGGAGTCGGGTCGCGCTTCGAACCTCGCGTATAAATTCGATAAACAAATTGCAAGGTGCAACAATTCTCAGATAAAGATCCTTAATTTATTTGATATCCCACACGTTCTAGCTGGTTAGGCATCTAAAGCGAAACTGCAAATGACGAATTAGACGAACAAAACGCTTCTCAGGGATAGAAAGAGGTAACGAATTAACCAAATTGACGAATTAGACGTTGGCGAATTAAACGAACAGAAATGTACACAAAAGATAGGGATTCTGACGGGACCGACGAAAAAGTGACGAATTAAGCGAATTGACGAATTAGACGAGTTCTACTGTAGTTTGTAGCATTGCATTGGTTTTCCATCTGTACTTACCCAAAATGTTTATTTTTGAAATTGTAGACCATGACGAACTGCACAAGATTTTTCAGGATTTAACAAGTTCTGAAAGCGAGAACGAAAAGGACGAAGTCAATGTTGAGGATGTTGATGAAGTGAGGAGGATAAGCATATATTTTTTAGATCGCAGCAGCGAATTACAAGTGTAGAGTAATTTTCATACTGGTTGATTCGTACCATCGTACTTAAACGGACCAATTAACTGCTGTTCTAGCTTGGACGTAACTGCATTCACACCGCCATCTCAACTCATTTCGTTTATTGTCAAGCAGCCAAACGTTGTTAGCATACTTTTTTCTGGAAGGAGGCAGATCAGAACTAGTAGTAGAAGTTACTGTTAGCCGTCGTCTTTGTTTGAGTAAATAATGTCCCCTCCATGTAAAATTCCGGTGACATGGCCGCGACATGTTTATTCTACGCAGGATTGTTAAAAATCCCCTTTCTACAAAAAGGTTGGCCCAGGCAATTGTAAAAGAGTGTATTCTAGACATCATACTCTGTTGAATGGAAAATTAATTTTCTTATGCAACTCTTGGTATAAATCCAACTAAGCGGGAATGCATTGAATGAGTGCTGGGTGTGTGAGTCGTAACAAATCATATGCAACAAAGTGTGGCACGCCTGGTCAAAGTGTGGCACGCCTGGTCGCCGACCTGGACTTTAGGTTTACAACTGGATGCATCAACAATGAAATGATGATATAGACCAGTTTTGTTTGTTGTGAAATCCATGCAGTATGGATTCATTATTGAAGTTACTAATGCAAGATGCAGTTAACTGACAGTGCAGATGTTGACCTCACAAAATTTGACTGTGTCATAGCTTCACTGAGTTACAATGTTGTGCTTTGCAAACACAGTTTTTGTTTACAGTTTGTTTACACATAAAGCTTAACAGTGACTGCTGGGAGAATTGAACAACTTGCAAATCTCCATTCACCAGCAGGCGCTTCTAATTAATAAACAAAGCCAAAAATTTCTTCATCATGCCTAGGCAACGCACAATCATCAGGTTCTATACGTTTAACATAAAAATTTGAAAATGATAAACTTGCAATAAAAACACAAAGTGAACCTTCTTACTTGATTTTTACTTTTGTTTTACAGATATAATGCTTGGTGGTTGTGTTGATGTAAAACCTTTTACGATACAATGTCTTAATCTATGTGCATCTGATTATTTTCTGGTAATTAGTGAAGATTCAATGTCACAGATTCTGATAAAACGATATGCGTGCATGAGAAATAGTCTCAACGTCGCTTGATAATGATGTAAACAAGATTTTGACAAGCCTGTCACAGCAAATAGTGTTGAATTGAACAAGCAGATAAATCGACCTAACATGTTTCCATATTTTAAAATGTTATTATATTTGAAAAAAACGTAATCATAAAGCATTTTTGTGAAATCAATTAGAGCTACCCCTAAAGCAAAATATTGTTAGTTTTTTTTGCTTTTTATGTGAAAACTAGCCCGAGAAGGTAATCTTCGGTCTACCCAGACAGCCGCCCAACGCAACCCCGATTCTACGACATGTTAATACCGCACAGCAGCAACAGAATCTTTTTACGAGTCACGTCGCTAACTTATCGCTGTTCCCAGCTCGTGATGTTCAACAATTCTGGAACGTTGCGCGAAGCTCCAGTTTTCTTACATGCAGGATCGTACGAAGAATTTTAACGACGAAAACGTTTTCTGGACTCGAAATCAAAATCCTGGTGTATAGATACGCTTAGTTCCGGTTTCTTTAAATTTTGACCGCGAAAGTTTATTTATACTCGACTTCACTTTTTATCAGTTTCAACGAATGGCGACATCGTTATACTTCCCTTGCGCGTTCACTCTGTAAATCCTTAGTGGGGGGTTGGCTTCCAGTGTCTGGGTTTTAGTTGCTGTGGCCAGGCAGTGTGTGCAATCAATTGTGAAATCGTTTGGCCGTGACTTCAATTAGTTTTGAAATATGAAATTATATAATGGCCACCCAGTTCCAGCCTTTGCAGTCAATAAAATCACTGAAATAAATCACAGTCAATAAAATCACTGAATTTGTTAAAATCACTGAATTTGGCAGTTGCAGGATTTCGACCCAAGTGAAATTCCGAGAGGGGTTCCTGTTGTTACGGACAAAGAGGAGCGAGGTGAGTAGTAATTTGTTCTTGAATGCGAGCACTGTTATGTCTTATGTTTGGAACTGATCGAACATTTTTGCGTGTCATGCGTCATTATATTAATCTTGCGGCCGACTTTTGGACAGTTAAAGAGAAAATTAAATAACGACTATTTCTCTACTGCACACAATGATCTAAAAAGCAACTGATTTCAAATAAATTTGCTCGGATCCAGAAAAAATTTCTGTTGTCACGCGATCGTGATAAACTGCTTCATTCCTTCTGAAGCGGTGATAACATCTTAAGTTCTATTTTAAGGGACCGCAGAGGTGTTTAGCGTCGTCGGAGCCAGTTGAAAACGGAAATCCTTAAATCTGTTACCTCTTTAAACTCATCACCTCACGTTGCAACGAATGAAACCGAGTCAGTATGTGATATGTTCAGTTGCTTGCATTAGTTGGTAATTTCGCTCTGTTCTGATCAACCAGCCCGTCTCGAAGTGAAGCTGGAGCAGTTGTCGTCCGAGCTGGCCGAGCTCCGCAAACGCAAAGTGCGAAAAGAGAATCTTATCAAAGGTGAAAACATCAAGAACGAGATGCTGAAGGTAGCCTGTGTGCAAAATTGCGGCTAAGCAAAGTCACGCGCTGTTTTATTTATTTGTTTTTTTTTCCCGACGAACAACGCGAAATGCGAATCGCCAAAGTGAAAGCGCATCATCATTATTCAGATACTCATGTTGTACTTCAGAAAACCCCATTGTCGTTGTTCAGGCTAAGATACTGCTGTTGTAGTTTAGCAAACCCGTGACGAGTCTTCGATCCCGTATCAAGACGGTAGTTTTGAACACGGATGAGTATGTCGGTCGGCGTGTCTAAGTTTTGGTCCGCTTCATCGCGTACTTGGGCTGAAATGCTTTCGAGCTGGATGGAAAGCGGCTGTTTCCGTGAATGCGCAGGAGCCTGGTAGTCCAAGCGCGGCACTTGTCCTGTATGGCGCCGTTTTGAAGCATCATGGGGTGAAAACGTTTTCCAATAGAAGTTGAGGGTTTCATCAGTTCCACCATTGCGGGAGTTTGATCGTTTTTTCGGTGTATCGGTGAAATCGTATGTTTTTTGGTAATATCATTCTTTATTGGCCATAGCTACCTCGTGCGCGCCATAATCAACCACAGTCGAGTCGGCAATATATCAGAGCTGATAAATTGCAGATGTTGCCGAGAGAACAATAGAGATTGTTGTTGCTATCCCGAAGGTTAGTAAACTTTCCAGAGAGGGCCACATCAGTGGGCCATGAAAAGTAAAAGGGCCGCACCTCGTAAAATCAGACGGTGCGTTCTAAGATATTGCGACATTTAGACAGCATGACAAACAAACAAGTAACTGCTTTTTGTTCTAATTTTCCGCTGTTGGTTTGTGGCACATGTTTAGCCAACCGTCTAATTTGCCCAGAGCTACAGTAATATGTGGCACGATATGTCTTGCAGTTAACAGGCTACATGATCACAACATATTTCTCTGCGATCATCAGTTAGTTTTTTTTGTAAGTTGCTGGGCGTCTGTCAATAAACTTCATAACCAACCGATTGCACGTGCTTGTTGCAGCTCAAACGCCTAATCTGTCTCCTCGCAGCATGATGTCTGACGTTTAATTGATTTTAATGCTTTCGTGTTCCAGATGCGCTTTCAGAGCGAATTGGAAGACCTGACCGTCAGAATCAGCGAAACTCGCCAAGACTACCTTTATGTCCTGGCTCAGCTTGGTCGAACAAAGTGATTCGGAAGCGAGACACGCCGTGACTGCTGTCACATGCTGTATTAAGTTGACCGTTGGTTGCCGAAGATTTTTAATGGATGCTGAATCTCCGTGACTGGATGGCAAAGAGCGACAAGCGCTTGTGACAAAACAGTAGTTGGAGCACACAGCTGCTTACTTGCCAGATGCTCCTGAGTTGTCGCTGTTTCACTCCACTGATTGAAGGCGCCGCCATCCAGGTGCCAGATATCGTACAATAAAAAAAACTAGGGCATTTTTCCTTTTGTTAGTGTTTTGATCCGTGCAGTATGTTTCGACGTCTCTTATAAAGTTTATGAACCCATGTTTGCCGTAAACTTGTAAGAACAAGAAATGAGCAACAGTTTTCAAACAGGAATCCAGCGGCAGCAGCCAACTTCTGCACGTGATTTTTTCAGGCCGCGCATAAAAAAGACATTAAACCATTTCCATTCAACTGTAACAGCTTGTTTTCCAAGTAAAACGTGGATTGCATATGACAGCATAATTTCCTGGCACGCAACAATTTCCCGTAGTGCTCCTGCGAAATTTCAGTCGACATTCCGCTTCGATTGCGTTTGCAGACAAACTGGAAGAATGAGAAGCGTGTTCGGTTGCTGCTCGTTGTCCGTTAGTTTGATGCTTTTAATGATGCTATTAAGCATTGTTTTTGCAAATATCTCATCAGTTTAGTGAATGCTGTCAAAGATATTCCTGATGCTTGTAAGAGCGTTTGTGAAGTTTTGCGTCTATTGAAAACTGAGGAATTGATGGACTTTCGTGCGTTTTTGGAGATTGTTGATCACTGACCTCTGTCGTTGTTGTTGTGACGCCCAGTTTTTGTTATTCTCTTGACTTTCTCGCCAAACCTTGCACAAGATTGGCTTATAAAAATTTTTTTTTTATTTAAGGGATCTGTTTTGTACTACTTAATTTTGTAAATTTAACTATGCCTGAGGAGGCGGATGCAAATTTGTCCGGTTTGCTGCACTTACTAAAGGTACGTTGCACTTTTCTCCGCTATGTGAAATATTACTAACGAAATCTCTCCAGTTTTGAAGGAAATATTGTTTAACGTTGTTAATAGGTTATGTTTGCTTTTTTAAGCAAAACTTGAAACAGGCCAACTTCTGTTGTGAAATGTAGCTTATATTGTTGATCGAAAAAACGGAGTTTTTTCTGCAATTATTGTTTTACGACCGCTCGAAATTATTTCATTTCATCCTCATGCGACACAAATTTTGTTTTGTTCACTGAGTGCCGCGACTTTATTATTGCTGCAGGATGGATTTTTTGGCCCCAAATTTCGGACCCGGAAACATGTGGTCAAGTGCTTGAAGAGACAAGTTATCTATAAATTTTTGTTGCAGCCGCAGAAATGTGTTCACCTGGGGCAGAATGGTCGTAAGCGTCGGCATTTGCTAAAATCGTGGAGGTCGTAACACGTGTTTGATACCAGTACAACATTGACAACTCCACTTAATAACCATGCGAAACATTGTCTTGGTATTTCAAGTGTGAAATGAGAAAATCAAAATTAATTTATATCTTGTGTTGTTTCCAACACTTCTGGCATCTCCAATGCTGCAAACAGGACTTAACGCGGAAAGATCTTGTTAATGTGACTCTATTCTGAATCGGACGTATTATTCACCTCCTTACCTTTGATTGAAAACCTCGGCTTGTACCCGTCTTGCCAAGCAACACTGCCACAGTGATTTAACTCTGTTTGTTCAACTCAATGACAAAACAAAAACGTAACCACTGTAGGTAACGTGCTTGCGGCATATCAAATTATGCAGCGCAGTTTACGACAACTGGCAAACAATTAGATATTGCAGTTGGGATTAGCTTCTCTGTCGTCTTGGTTACTCTGTACAGACGTAGCGTGGTTAACATCAACCAAACCAGGAAAGCAGCCCGTTACTTCCCAATGCTGCAAATCACTTGCAGTGTTGGTATTATTCCAGACGGCGAACTTGTTTTTTATTTGAAATGATTGTTTCACACGTAAGTAGTCCTTAGGCAGATGTTCTCAATTCGTTTCGCAATCCGCGCGTTCTCAATACCACTCTAAAAATGATGTGAAAAGCACAAAAGTAATCGTTTCGTCCCACTACGAAAAATGCATTTTCAGCTCATCTGCATTACTCCTTATCATTGCAACCCATTCGTTTTATTGTTGTCTGCAAACTTTGGAAATATCCTTCACTTTCGCCGGCATTGCAAAATTGTATGTAATCTGGCGGAGAAGTTGGCTGCGAAATATTATGTTAGGTTATTGGTTGGTAATTACAATCCAAGAGAATTTCATCGGCGTTACCAGGTGTTTGACTGCAACTTCGCCACAGGCATCAAGCAAGAAAACTGTAGCAGAGTTGTGCAATCTTGCTGCATCGACCTTGGTTGACGTCACAGACTCATCGCTGACGCAGCAAGTTCAGGCTGCTCTTGATTTAAAAGAGACCGAAGCCCTTCAACTTTCGCAAGCTTTGCGAGCGTTACTGCGCGCAGCTGTCTACCACGGTACGTGTGTTTATCACGGCATGTTTTCACAATTTGCGCTTGTGCGAGCAGCTGATTAATACACACAACAGGTTGCTGGTTTAACTTCATGCTGCACTTTACTCATGATCGTCCTAATGACCGTATAGGACACTTGTCATCATCATAAACAGTCACGAAACCTTAATTCGATGAAACATATGTACAGTATTATATATACCCAAGTACGCGTTCATCGTGAACAATGAAAAGATTTGTTTCGTCCTGCAGCGTGTCTCGTTTGATGTGCATCGTTCAGGTTTCGACATTGTCGCAAAGCACATAAAGTCTTGTTGTTTTGTTTGTTCAGAGCTTTGGGTGGTCGTTTCCAAACTTTCACAATTTCTGATTTTCATTGGTATTTCATAGATTTGTTAAACTGCGTTAAATTGTATTAGTTGCATTTCCAGCCGAAAATATACCGAATGGGCTCTGATTTGCCTCATGAGGGAAACAAACATTGACCGGCCGTTGTGCAGCAGTTGCTGCTGCTGCGGTATCCAGAAGCAAAGTGTTGATATAGTGACTGGCAGACTTTAACGGATGGCTAGCAATTTTATCTCCAACGTTCCAATTTTTTGTTAGTCTGTATTCGCCTTGTTTCTATCCTTCAGAAATAACCGTTTTTGTCTAATGAACGTGGATATCTGTTTTTCAAGAGAAAACCGGTTTCTGTAAGCAAAGACTTGTGCGCATTTTATGGAAATTTTGCTGTTTGCAACAAATTTTGTTCGGTTGTTCATACCATTGTTTCGTTTTAGTCTTGCTTGCAGAAGAGGTTAAACCTTGGATCTTTGGAAATCCCGCAAATTACTATTCAGTTGGCTGTTTATAAATAAATACAAATTCATATGAATGCGTTTAATCAAATCGGTGCTCCCGTATGTTCCGCTCAGCAAACTTGTATTGCGTGTTTGACATTTTGTGTCGTTTTGTGTTGAACGCTATCGCGAAGTGTTGCAACTGAAATCCAGCTGTTTGCCAACCTTGCTTTTAGCTTCTTTTCTGATGTTTTTTTGTTAAACATTTATCCTTCCGTATTATAGCACGTCCTACGGCGTTCATCTTTAAGTGAAAAGAGTTGAAAACAAATCTACATAGTGCTAAGACAAAGGTTTGTGTATAACTTTTTCAAAATACCCTGCCTTTTGGGCATCACTTCTCAACATTACCGAATACCGAAATCACAGTGAAAAAAAACGATTCTTATTCGCGTCTCAACGACATGACTTCATGCGGAAGGACTTTCTACCCTTGTTGAAATTAATTCGGAAAAGAGACGCTTCGTCAAAGATGTTGATATTTTTATGAAAGGGGTGCTTGAAACAAAGTTAAAACCTTGTTATGCACAATTTCGGTAAAGGTTGACAAGCACTGCAAACATCAGGTCATCAGGTCATGACAAGCACTGCAAACATCAGGTCATCAGGTCATGACAAGCACTGCAAACATCATGTTCAGTGCGCTCCCCTTGTTATTTTTATCGATGGCGGTGTAACGCAAAAGACGCGTGTCTTGATTGAGCGATGAAACATCAGAAAAGTGAGGCAGAATGTGGTGCTGCATAACTTTCCTGAAGCTGTTGTTCTGGGTTTTGTAGTGTCAGTGTTACGACTTTCAAATATTGTGACAGTCTTCCAGCTGTCCTGACACAGCATGTGCACTTCAGTTTTTGATATTTTTGTGGTAGGAATGGTGTAAAAGTGTATTGTCAAGCATTTTTGAGTTTTACGTTTATTTGTTGTGAAAATTTGGTAGCAACATGTTTTCATATTCTTTAGTTCGTAGTGGCACATTTTGAAATCGTTTTGCAGGACGCAAAGTGTCAGCAGATGATCAGGTTATGCTTATGAAAGCTCTACTTCTCTGCAAGTATTTAGCACTTGGTTAACCCTGGAATGCTATCGCGAGTCTGCCAGACCCGGGTCAAATGAGGTCATTCTCGTTAAACTGCGGAAGCGGAAGTCGGCATGCTTTGAACTCTTCAGTAGCTTCATGTTTTTGTGTGACTAGTAATAGGTGCGATTGCGGTCATCCACGCTCTTCTAGATTTTGCAAGGGAGCGAGT
>JGI24159J19872_10010267_pt1 | contig 12273 bp, 7 predicted proteins | sample Ectturendosymbi4_FD_19872 | JGI IMG/M metagenome (IMG submission 19872)
TGCAGTCAACTGCAGCACAACCCTAGCTCCATGCCTTAATTACAGTCAAGCCCAATTCACTGGAACCAGAGAGGGTTTTTCAGCCACGGAACTATTTATCACAAAACTCAGAAACAGAGTGAATGATGAAAATGTGCTTTGATTGTCATGCGTCAGTATTGTAAACATCATTGCAAAACTGTGCTTAACTTAATTAATAATTCTAATCGCTAATAAATTGCGCAGGGAACAACAGCAGTAATTTCACGATGATATTGAGTNTTTATAGCTCAAAATCGCATTCATTTCAAAATCCGAAAACAAAACGGGTTTTCTCGGGTTNCTTGTCTCAGCTACCCGAAACTCGGTGTCAAGCGAAATTTCTGACCTCTGCGAAATTTCTGACCTGTTATTGTTCCTCAGGTATTTTGCTTCTCAGAGTGAAGGAATGAAGTTTGGCGTTAGCTTTTTTGATGTGTGCTGTGTAATTTAAAACTGTGTGGTTAGATGTCAGCAGGGACGCCGGAACAACGGTAGGGCAGGGGGGGGGCACTAAAATAGTTGAGGGCAATGGAAACTTGCAAAAGCAAAAATCGTTACCAACTGTGCTTGTTTTTGGGCAGCAACAACCTTGACCTCAAAAATATTCGCAAAAATTATAGAAAACCATTCTGAATTTTATGGGTGCACGAATAGCTGCAATAAATTTGTTTGAATTTATCTTTGAAAAAACATNAAATTCCCTGTGATTCTGTTATGAAAAGGCAAGGCACCTCCGCCCCTGCTGTCCCTTTTTCAAAAGGCCAGGGGCCAATACTCTTNTCATTTCACCGCTCTCCAGCGTCCCTGAAATTACCTGTGATGCTGTTATGTAAGGGAACTTGTGCCCCCGTTGCTCCCCCTTTCAAAGTCAGGGGGCTGTGCCCCCATTATGCACCTCCGTTCCGGCTTCCCTGGATGTCAGACATCCACAACAAGCTAAAGTACGGGAATAACTATCACCAGCGAAAAATATTGGACTTAGGCTTGGACCTAAATTATTTTATTTTTCCAACCCTAACCCAAACCCTAGACTGACACACTCTCACCTAAACACTAAACCCTGAGCCCTAATCATTTTTCTTAGCGTATTTGATACATAGAATATCACTCTGTGCATGCGCACATGGTATGAAGTCAGAAATTTCGCTTGACACCGTGTTTTAAAATTTTGCCCCGAATGGGAAACACTACTCGTCACCGCTCACGTGTGTTGCGTTAGTTTAAAAGCTTGGTTTGCTAAGATCAAAACAAGCCGTTCAATATGCGGCCCTCGTTAATATATGCCATTGAATGCGCGGCCCTTGTTAAGATGGTGACATAATTTTAGGCTCAGTAAGCCATTTGGGTTGGACATAGCTGGTGTAGGTGGAAGACGGTGGCAATCATGGTGAACCTTTCTACAAATTTTTGATATTACTTTCAGTACAGTCTTAAGTCTACAGTATGTAATCAATGTCTACATTCATTCTAAAAAGCACAACTTCAAGAAGCATGGAAAGACAGAAAAACATCAAAATTTTCGAGTCTTTCTCGTTTTTTGAAACAGTGTTTGGCTACTTTTCCGTTTTTGCTCCTTTCAGAACAGTGTTCACTGTTTGGCTATTTGAAGTTCAAACACGCTGACATTGACAACCCTGATTTAAAACCGCATATTATGATATAGCCTATTACCTACACTGTAACACTGCTACAGTACTGTAATTTAGAGATTGCAAATTGTGTTTTCTGTACTGCTTATGTCCACATTCAAGTTGTGCTACACTACCTTTGAGTAGAGGTAAATAGTTGAACTATTGATTTTTGGAAGTGGCTACGGAACCGCTTCACATGACGTGTTTTTTTGAGTAAAACGCTAAGTTTGCCACTCAAGCGGCATTGTTGTGGTAGCGGAAGTGTTTATGTCTGCTGTGCTGATGGATTTTGGTTCGGCTCTCACCTTGGCCACTTTCGTTTTGGCAGTAGTGGTTGCACGTTTCATTTCATGGGACCAGTTTTTATTTACTTTTTTCAAAGGCAGTGGCTACGTAGTATATGCCTGTGGATCTTGAAATTTGAAAACTTGTTCATATGCCACCTGTGACATAACAGAATGCATGACAAGAGTGCAGTTTGCTTAGTAGAAAGTAAACGAACTAAGCATAATAGATAAACCCTAAACCTTAACCCTAACTCGTAACTGTAGCCCTAATCCTAACACTAACCCTTAAACATCATACCTGAGCCTGAAAAAAAGTAAAGAAAAAAGCAAAACGAGAAGTCGGCAAGATGAGAGGCGAACTGAAAACCATTGGCACAGCCGCTNTANCGCACAACCCCCAGGCTACNAGATCCACGTTGTTTGAATGACAAACTGACCCTTTTATTTGACTTGTGTCAAGACAGGCGTATCTGTAGTCACTTCCTTTTCAAAAAGTTTCCAAACTTTTCTTTTCACAATTACAATTGTCAGTTTAGGTTAGTTTAGTACGTTTCTCCGAAAGCCCACTGCACTCTCGCCGTGCGTTTCTGTCATGTTACAGGTGGCAGAAGAATGAGGTTTCAAATATCAAGGTCCACAGTGTGGTCATTTGTGCTGGTGAGTGATGAGTTGCCACAATTTTAACCAAAAGCATTGCTTGTGTTGTTTGGTTGACTTGATGCGCATGCTTTCCTCGTTGCGCCTGCCACGTTTCAGGAAATACTATAATAATAGTCTTCTCATTCTGTTATGTGCTTGGCAGTGACTTGGTGTCATGCCATTTCTGCAGTTTTGTTGAGCTGTGACTAATCGACTTTCGAGTTCATTTGATTTAAACTTTGTTAAGTCTATGAGTTTTGATTGTAGTTCAGTTCACACAGGCGGTTCTGTAGCGACTGCCATAAGTTTTTGTGATGGAATACTCATGTGAAGAGATAAAGAGATTGATTTTGGAAGTTTTATGGGAGTTTCCTGCTAAAGCAAACTACTACTGCCATGAATTCGAACGTAAGTGTATACTGTATGAACATGCAGTGGTGGTCGTGATTTGGGAAATCCTGTGCAGAATATTTTGGGGGCCCCTGTGCCTGAGAAATTAAAAGATGGTAATAAGGGTCATCATTTTCAGAAATAGGGTTTGTATTTATAGCAGTGATTCTCAACATGGTCCAAGTAGATCACTAGCGGTCCACCTTGAATTTCTAGTGGTCCACAGTAAGTTTCATAAATCTTTGATAGCCTGGGTTGTTTTTGGTCATTTTTCAGTCATGAACCAAAATTTTTTTGAAATAACCGATAAAAATTAAGTCAATTTGATCAAAATGTCTGAAAATATTAACTAATGGTTAGGCTACCGGTTACAGCGAATTTTAATGCAACTGTGAGACAAATGACCGAAATCTCTCAGTGAAAAAAAGGAGGTTGATAGGATGCTCTTGAAAGTTGTAACCTCTACTATACATACAAGAAATTGTGCAAGACCACTTACATGCAAAACAGTTTTGACAAGTTCTGACTAATAGTGCAATGCCACAAATATCAGCCAGGCCGATATATCGGTCTATCTCTAGCAATGAGTCCAAGATTTGTTCTGCTATTTTGTGAATTGGTGTTGTTCTAGGACAAAGGTCGGCAACCTGCGGCCCGAGGGCCGGATCCGGCCCGCCAAGCATAAATCATCCAGCCCGCAGAGCCTTTACAAATTGTAGTAACTGTATGGTCCACGTAGTGATATTCTATTATTATGAATCTACTCTCCGTGCAACTTCTTGTATTGCATACTTATGCGGAACTATGAGAAACCGCACAGTGCTATACATGTATTGTATGTCGTGTTTTCCGTTTCCTTTACGAACATCAGGAGGTAATCTGATTATAATTCCATAAATTCCCATGTTTTTACAACATCATAAACAGCAAAAGGATCGGAATTGTTGGTGGAAAATTGGTACGGCCCGCCATGCCTTGCAGACTTTGTTTTTGGCCCGCGGTTAAGAAAAGGTTGTCGACCCCTGTTCTAGGATTTGACGCAAATGTTGTCTGTTTTTTTTTTGTTCTTTTTCAAGTTACTGTAGTTGCATTCTCAACATTGCATAATCAGAATTTATATTTTTAAATGACAGATTTTATGGTTACCATAATGTGAAAACGTGCTTGCATAACTGTTATCTAGAAAAATTAGGACTCCCTACAAAAAATTTTTTATATGAAGATATATAAAAAGTTCATGGTTTTTGCAGGTGAACAAATTGACGGAAACACACTGGAAACTGTTCAACCTGTTGATCTGCACAAAGTTCTTCCAATGGTCCCATTTGGGCATTTGGTAAAGATCTATACTGCTTTCCAAAAAAAACTGAGCTTATCATCTGAGACAAGCACGGATGTTGCATGCATCAATGACAATCAGCCAGGTATTAAAGACATTGCTTGTTGTGATTCAGGTATAACATCTGTGTCAACCTGCAACTCATCATTTTCTTCTGTCGATGCCAATGGTGCTGTTGGATTTTTATCAAATATGCACAAACACCTACCTGAACATTTTCCTATACAAGCATGCCAGTTCGACATAAATGCTAAAAATCTATTACGTACTGGGAAATCCACAAGAGCAGGAAAGCGTGCTGTAGTCACTGCTCTTTTGGCTGCAATGAGAACATATGAAAGGTACATCTGCTAAAACTTGTCTGCAACATTCTGCTAACATTTTTTAAAATGTAAACTGCTTGTTTTGCAGTGAACCATCTTTAGCATTGAGAAAGAAAGCTGTTGATGCTCTTGTTCACTTTAGATGTGGATCATTAGGTTTTTCACATGAGCTTGCAAGGGTATGTTCAAGATTGTTGTGTTCTTGCAACAGAAGTTGAATATATGTGTTGTTTGTTAGATTGAACCATGGGTCTCCAAATGTTTTTGTGAGAGAGCCACATAAATGAGATACTGCACAAAAGTTCAAGGGGCGAACTTACATAATGTGATTGCATGGGTGTCGGAAGGATTTTTTCCACAAGGAGATTTTTCCAAAATTTTTCTAAGAGGATGGCCAACAGTGGTTAAATTTGTTTTTTGCCACTCGAAACTATGAAAACATCCCTTTTTTCTGGAATTTTCAAAATCCAACGCCCATGTGGGATTGTTTCAGAATATGTTACATTTTACCAAATCAACAAATGTTTCGTAAATCCATTGTTTTTTCATCATTGACAAAATGGCTTCATGAGTGGGATTTGGCCTGCTGGCTGTAGTTTGGAAATTCCTGGATTATATTATCAGCAGACTTGGGGTGATTACATCAGAAATGTAATCAATTGCAATTACTTGCCACATGCTCGATTACGATTACATTGAAAGTAATCACGGTTACAATCGCGATTACATTTGTCTTGATACATTATCAGAAAGAAAACGAAACCCATTTGCATCATTTGATGCAAGTGTATTTTCAGGTAATATAAGATACGAATGAATGCAATAAACGAAATTACAAATCACTGAGGAGTAAGTGCTGAAAAAAAGAAAAATCACATTATTTGTTTGTTGAGATGTTTGCGCGGTCCAGAATCAACAAACACTTCAAATGCTGATTACATTAAGCAAAAATAATCTAAGTTTTAAATGTTGGTTACAGTTGATAAACATCAGTGTTGCAAATCTTACCCGTCAAGCCACATGTATCAGGGTTGAACACTCATCCAGCAATTCTGAAAAGTTTTTGTTAATACAGTAAGTTCAAAATTGCTGACTATTTCATCAAACTGGTTTACGATGTTTTCAGTTGTGTGATGGCCTTCAGCTCGCCTGCAAGCCAGCATAGCATTGTGCAGTTTTTAATTTGAAATGAAATGAATAGTGATGCCAATATATCTGTGCATCTGTATATTAGACTAAACATCAACTGTCAACAGAAGCTTGCTAGTTTCGTTGAGGTTTTTACTAGGGTTGCGGAGTCAGAGGTTTTTGGGTGGAATCGGAGTTGGATTCATAACAATACTGGGAGTCGGATTTTTTTGTCCGACTCCGACTTTGGATGTCCAATTGGATCACTTATTAAATCACGACTCTTAAATTAGGAATTCCTGTTGAAATGGTACGATTTCTTTTGAAACTTATGTTGAAACAGATTTATTGCTGTACACCATGATTCCCACTGATTTTAACAGCTGAATTTCACTCCCTTGATGTTAAGGAGTCGGAGTCAGAAATTTTGGAAAGGCCTGAGTTGGAAATTTTTGAAAGTTGGAGTCGGGAGTCGGAAATTTTAGAAAGGTTGGAGTCTGATATTTTACTTCTGACTCCGCAAACCTAGTTTTTACCAGTATCTGGTAAATGATCAGGGCCTCTGAAAAATTTTTTTACCAGGGATACAAGGACTGATACCAGGCCCCCTAGCTTCTGGTTCCCTTATCTAAACTTGTTTAGCTTGTTTGTACAATCATCAGATTATAGATAAACAGCTATCATGCTGAAATTTGCAAATAGATTATCTATTAGACTGGCGACTGGCTTACACTAGAAACACAAATTATTAGCTTCGTATGTTTCAATAAGTAGATACTCAGCAAAATTCATAGCTTTTTACTATATACATCAAAATCCTCAAAACACATACCAATTTTCTCACTATAGGCCAAGTCAAAAATATGTTTCTCGTCCGAATTTTTGAAAAATATACGTGGGGATTTTTTTTAAAGGTGGTTACTATTTGAAATTTTTTAACGAATTCTGGTCTTATTCACCTGTCAGACATTTCGCGTACCGCAATTATTCGATTGTAAGCCGCATGAAATGGTGTTAAAAATTAATGTAAGCCGCATTTGAACATAAGTTACCTAAGTCTCTCAGATAGTTTCACGTACTAGCATGTTTTGCATTTATTTGGCAATCCTGGTAATGATGCGTCACCACTACAGCTGCCGTCTGTTCATAAATATCACTGATATGAGTGAGTGTGCACATGATGCTGAAGAGAAGAGAGCGCAAAAAATTGAGGCGACCCAGAAAAAGGAAGAGGGCGTGGACGTGAAACACATTTTCTGCTTGACCTTATGAAGACTTGAACATTGTGAATGACTAATGTCATTCACACCACCCTTTGCAGCTTTTGGAAACTTAAATGTGTGCGTAGTGGTCGGGCGTGTGTACGATGCAACATCTGGCAGTAAAATGCGGCACTGATTTTTGTTAAACACCCGAGCTTCTGTGAGATGCGACAGCCCTTCTTACAAGCGGCTTGTTATATTTTTACTACGTTGTATATGTGAAAGATGCGCTACACATACACTCTGCTGTATCGTAGTCTCAACGTTGCTTGATGTGTATGACGTAATGGTCACAAAATATTACAACATAAAGGAAGATGACAACAAAAACAAAGTTTGTCTAAAGCTGCTTGGGTAAATTATTATTAAAAATACCATTTCACTTTGGCAAGATTTATAGGCAACACTAGTTATATAGCTACCAGCGCTACAGTTGAAGAAAGCGACCACAAGTTTTTGGCTTGTTTTCAGAAAACGTTAGGGGGCGTACTTTCATCTTCCGGGCCCGGGTACAATGTACCTTTTGTATCTCACTCTCCTTGGCCCTGTGGGTGATCTCTGTTGACATGCTAGTTATCAGCGTTGTTGAAAGGCACTTTCGACTTTGGTTAAATTACGCCATCCCTCAGAAAAAAGTTTACAACTACTGTACTTCACTCAACATATATAAATAAAACCAACACCTCTCCTCATAGTGTAATGCTACCCCCTCTGTTGCGGAAGTGTCAACCCGTTTTTAACTAAAGCTCTTATTTTTGTTGCAAGTAATGAGACACTACATTACTTCTGACGGCCAACAAGAACGTTAGCTGGAACAAAGTGAGATTTTGCTAAGCGCTGTGCTTGCCGTTTTGCTGTTTGGATTTAATACGCACAGACAAAACCATAACAACCGTTTATAAAGAAGGAAACCCAGTTTTCAAATCAGCAATTCTTCGCACAGTAATGGAGTGTGAAGAATTCCAATTTTAATCGCGAAAGTAATCGTCGATTACGACTAAATTGGTAATGTAATCGTATGTCATTTCTGATCAGTTTAATCGATTAGGATTACTCAAAAACCTGCGATAGATTATGACTGACAATTACGATTACCCTTGTCTGACTATCAGTGTTTTGTAGTTGTTGGATGTGCAAAATCCATTTGTCGTAATAAGGTCAATTCTTAAGCCCAGTTCTTGCTATTGAAAATAACTTGCTTCTTGTAATGACCTCTTTAATATGATTTAAAAGATGGGCGTTAATGTCCAATGAGATGCAATTATACTGCTGATGTCATTTTTGTTCATAAAAAACTGTAAAAAATGTTTTGAATGAAAATTTTTGCCCTAGTATGCCAGGTTCTAAGCTTAAGTCATTTTTCTGTCCCTTATAACATAAAAAACATATAAGGCTACTCAACGAAAACAACTTTATGATGATGATTTTACTCAAGCCAGCATTTGTGTCACTTCAACATATCTTGGTTCTTAGTGGCCTAACGTACCTGGCAACAGGGCTCGTTAAAACGCAAGCACTATAAGTTTTTTGTTGATTATAGGCACCCGCTGATGTAAACTTCAAGAGATAACATGAGGTGCTGCAACTAATGTTTTTTAAGGATTTTTGTCTGACCGAAATTGTTTCTCAAAATTTCCAACGGTCTCTCAACATACAGCAGAAACTCGTTTTACTACCACCATCAAAATACAGTACACTAAAATCTTGTTTAATGACCATCTCGGTATTCAGGTAAAATACTTGTGATATCTCAAAATACCTTTGCGGTGAACAAGGTCAAACCTTTTAAAAACTCTGGCTGCAGCTACAGAAAATTGACATAACAACAATGTTTGCTGATAAACTGATGATTACCATGTTATGAATATTTTGCAGTGCTTCTGGCTGAAGTTATTGCAAAGCAGGTTGAAATCACAACGAAAGCGGTATCGCAGAATGAACAAAATCTCCACCAACTCCAAAATAAAATACAACAATATATCTGGTTTTGCAAATACCAACGAAGTCAAAAGAAGACAAGTGAAAATTCAGTATCTGGCTGATGGTGGATATGATGATGATGTGCTAAATGAGAAAAAGAAAGTGTGTATTTTTGGCACTTGGACGTCTGAACCTGCTACTTAAACCTTTTCAGATGGATAAAGATTGATAAAATTGCAAATGCTTCAGTTGCATGAAGTTTTTAAAAAAGCTTTGGTACTCTTCTGAGTGTAAAGAACAAATGTCTATGCTTTATCCAAAAGTAACATATTTATTTGAAAACTATCCGTGTCTGTGTTGGTTATGTAAGTGATACTGGTGATTGTCTATTGTAGGGGTCTCCAAACTTTCGTGTCAGCGGTTTACATAAGCTATTACACAACAGTTTTGACGACAGGCTATTTTAAGTGATGTGATTGTTTCAGGCTATGTTACATTCTACCAAATCAACAAATGTTTCGTAGAAATATTATTTTTTCATTACTGACAATATATCTTCCCAAGCTAGGTAAAATGGCTTCACGAGGCGGATATGGCCCATAGGCCATACATGGCCTGGAGACCCCTGGATTGCTTGTGTAGTTTAAGTTGTGATTAACATGTCCAGGTCAGGCCTGTGAAGCTGGAACTCAAATTTCAGGCACTGGCTCCATCTCCGCTTCCAACAATTAGAAGTTTTGACTCCGGTTCCAAAATGTTTTGTTTCATTAAAAGTGAAAAACATTGTAGTATTTGTAAAACTCATTTGCTCCACAAACAAGAACCAGGTCCCAAATTTGAGGCTCTGGCTTCGGCTCCATCATCTCAACCAGCTATGTCCAACCCAAATGGCTTACTGAGCCAAAAAATTATGTCACTATCTTCACCAGGGCCGCACATTGAATAACAGATTAATGAGGGCCGCACATAGAATGGCTTACTTTGATCTTAGCAAACAACATTTTGCTTAATCTAAGGTACTGAAAGTTTTCAAATTGTAACAGCAATGGTAACAAGCGTGATAAAGTGTCACTGAGGACCATCTGCATCAAAAATGTCAAATTTAAGATTGTCAAAATAAGGGCATGTTGTCAGAATACAGGATGCTTTTACTACAGCGAAAACCTACTTTGGGCTGCACAAAACTCTCGACTGGGCCACACGCGGGCCGTGGGTTGTACAAAACTGATCTAAACGTATTGAACTCCTGCTCCAATCGTCCAAAATTTCTTGGGCTCCGGTTCCACAGCCCTGGTTCAGGCAACCATTTTACTCGCAGGTCGAAGTTTTAGTCATGTGTATGTCTGACATGTAAACTAAATCTAATATGTATCTCAGACACATCAATCCAGGTGATGGAGTTTCCAAATTATAAGTTCCTTTTTGTTGTTTTCAGTGGCTGCTCGAAGAATTCTCGAAACCCATTGAAGACAGGAACAACCCGAAAGTTGCTCAAGAAATGGATGATACATTTTACATAAGACGGAAGTTTGTAATTGAAGAAATGCCAAAGGCGCATTACTTGATGAAGGAATGGCCTGCACTTAAATATTTTGATGAGGTAAAAACTTTTTATCGTTGCTCTTCAGATTTCACTAGGGTTTAATTCAGTTTCAACACACAAAGGACATTTCTTGTAAGTGCCTTGCAACATTCACCAAGCTGGTACATATAAAGGCAAAAAATTCATTGCACGGCAGTATGATAATGCAGCTATAGCATAGGTTGAACTGTTTAAGTTAATGATTATATGACATTGTGAGACTGGTACTCCAGCAAAGGACTTTTTGTCAGACTTGTTTCAGGTTTGGCAGATCTTAGCATATTCATTTAAGCGTGTTGTTCAAGCAATACTATATATTTCTGCAGCTTGCAAGGGAGTTCCGACGGATACATACAGACTTACCCACAGAAAATCAGTTTCACCCAATTGCACTTGAAGTATCAAAAAAGGTAATTGACCACTCAACGCAATTGGTCAATAAGCCACGCAACATCAAGCGATTGCTGGAAATGATTCATGTGGAGATTGTTTGTCCAGGTATTCCCTTTATCACAGCGCTTGTATTGTTCTAATCTTGTGTGGCTTGATTGTGTTCATTTGCCTACCAATACCAGGGCCATCGAAATGGGCGCCTGTAGAAAACACCCAGCGATCACACAGTCACAGACGCGTCGACAAGGGATTTACTGCTGGGAACTGCAGGATTAATCATTTGCTTTTTGCGGACGAATTGATGCTACATGCATGGATCTTCGCAACAGGATCTTCAGCTCGCATTTGATTGGTTTTCTGCTGCGTGCGACCAAGAAGGAAGGAAAATTAGCTCTAAAAAGATATTGAGGTATTATGTCTCTTAAGACGCCCAAGGTTTACTGCAAGTGAGCGGAAATACACTGCATCAGGTGGAGACCTTAAAGTACCTTGGGGTGGTATTCACTAGTGACGAAAGTCGGAACAAAGGGATTGATATACAGATTGGTAAAGCAAACGCAGTTCTGCGTGAGCTTTATTGCTCCGTGGTGACGAAACGAGAGCTTTCAAAGAACACAATGCTTTCAATTTTTAAATGGGTCTTTGTTCCGATCCTCACCTGTGGTCATGAATCTTAGGTGACGACTGAAAGAATACTGTCAAAAGAACAAACAGCAGAGATGAGATATTTGCGAAGAGTTCTCCGTGTGACACTTCGTGACGAAGAGCACAGGTCGGAAATCCGTAAAGCCCGGGATGTCAAGCCACTTCTCCCAATCGAAAGATTCCAGATTCCAAATCGAGAGATTCCACCATGTGTCTAGAATGTCCCGGGAAAGATTGGCGAAGTAAGTCCTTCAGGTTACAGTCTACACCTACGGGAAAGCGGCCCGAAGTTTGTCCAAGGACCAGGTGGTGTGACTTCATCTCCGACCTATCGTGGTCCCGTCTTGGTGTGGAGCCAGCAGAACTATCTGAGATTGCAGTTGATCGTGAGGTATTTCGGGTCTTCCTCGGGCTGTTGCCCCCGCGACCCTCCCAAAAGGAAAAGGGGCCTGAAAATAAGCAAATGAATGTGTAGGCCTACATTGAACCTTTCTATGTTTGCCAAAAATTAAACATAATTGGACGAAAACTTGCGTTTTTGTGAAAATATGCTAAAAGTATCAGATATAAAAGGGAAAATGGTGTTGACACCCTAAAGCTCCACCACGATACCCTTTTAAAAACTTAAAAAAAACACTGCCTATGGCTATCTGGTCAAGCGTTTAACAGCCATGTTTGGGTGGCATCCGAAACAGTCCCACCAGATATCCCAT
>JGI24159J19872_10010271_pt1 | contig 12270 bp, 5 predicted proteins | sample Ectturendosymbi4_FD_19872 | JGI IMG/M metagenome (IMG submission 19872)
GTCCTTGCTACGTCTATGATCGAACTCACGTAGGAACTTCGGATGTAGCTAAATGCGGCATTGTTTAGCCTAACCCCTAAACTTTACCGTTATAGCAACAAACGGACCTTTAAAAACTTCACAGCATGAAGAAAACTTGAACATGAAAACTTCACAGTATCAACTCACACCATTTACAGCTAAATTTTGGTTGTAGCTCAAAAACACATTACAGCATAAACAATTTCATGTTTATAAAAATTAGGTTTGGTAAGAATAATGGCGATTTCCGGTGTAGGAACCAATGCAGAGGTTTGGGGTGTTGCCCGGCGTAGAGGTTGCTTGTGAGGAATGCTGTCGTTGCATGCAGAGATGCTGGTTTCCCCAAACGCTAGCAACGAGGCAGCCTAGTCGCTGTATGAGTACTGTTCTAACTCCCGACCAAAACTGTCTGACATTTTAAGTTGCCAAGCCGAAGCAAGGCGTTTCGCTCTCACCTCTTGATAGTTCGTTTCACAGATTTCCTGGTGCATAAATTTTTATTTGCAAATGGGCTTCTGATTAGCAACAGCAGCAGAAATAGTTTTATGATGGTGCGACAGCAGAAACAACCAGCGTGTACCGCATGCGAAGCAGGAACGAACAACTCGACTCCCTAAATCGTAGTACCCACGCCAATGGACAAAACTGCGAATGCGATGCGAAAAACGAGGTTTCTGCGCGAATGTAGTGGAGCGTGCATACGAATTCCCTTGACGTGAATGCCAAGTTGATACAAACCAGACCTTGCTTACGGAATAGCCTACAATCGCGACCAGGAACTGGCAATTCGCGATGCGAAAAGGTAAATCCACTATAGAATGGTGGGTTACCGCTACAGGTTCCTAATTTTAAATATTTCTAACCAGGGTTGCAGAGTCGGTGGTTAAATATCCGATTCCGGCCTTTCCAAAATTTTCGATTCCGACTCCTTAACATAAAGGGAATGAAATTTAGCTGTTAAAATTAATGGAAATCTTGGACCGTGGTGCACAGCAAGAAATCTCTGTTTCAACACAAGTTTCAAAAGAAACTGTACTATTTTAACAGGAATTCCCAATTTAAGAGTGTGATTTTAAAAATGATCCAATTGGACACCGGAGTCGGGGTCGTACGAAAAAATCCGACTCTGATTCCCAGTGTTGCTAGGAATCCGACTCCGACTCCACCCCAAACCTCCGACTCCTTACGACTCCAGCTCCGTAACCCTATTTCTAACTCTACCTAAATTTGAATGAGGTTGTTTCATTTGGCCCAGGTTTGATTTCGGCTGTTGCAATTTACCCAAATGTTTATAACATATGCAAATCTGAATGAACCTCTTCGCACTTACCTAGATAGTTCCAATTGCCCCCACGTTAATTTGATCAAGACTGTTGGAATTTACCCAAATGTTTCTAGTTATATCAAAATTTCAATGAAGTACTTGCATTTACCCAAATTAGAATGAAGCTGTTTGAAGATGACCACAACTGAATAAAGCTGTTTGAATTTACCCAAAATTGAAGAAGTTGTTCCACTTGGCCCAAATTTGAATGGAGCTATTGCCATTTGCCCAAAGTTGATTTAGGCTGTTGGAATTGACGCTAATTTTTCCAATTTATGGAAATAGCCTACTACTGTATTTCTAATTTCACCCAAATTGTAATGAAGTTTTTCTAATTTTCTCAAATTTGATTGAAGTTCTTAAAATTTACTCAATGCTATTCTCTGTAGCTCAACTTTGAATAAGACTATATGAAGTTGCCTACGATTGAATGAAGCTGTTGCAAATTGCCACAATTTGATTTGGCTGATGGACTTCACCCAAATGTTTCCAACTCATGTAAATGTTTTTAATTTCACCCAACTTTGAATGAAGCTTTTCTCATTTGCCCAGATTTAATTGAAGCTGTTGGACCGAACCCAAATGCTCCTAATTTACCCAAATGTTTCTTATTTTACCCAAAACTTTGATGAAGATTTTTAATTGGCCCAAATTTGATGAAGGCTGTTGGAATTACCAAATGATTCCAGTTCACTTAAAGGCAGTGTCTAATTTGCCATCAGAGGCAAAAAAGAATGGCAAAATAGTCTCAGCAGAACATTTGCCGTTGATGGCAAAATAGATACTACTTCACGTAAATGTGAATGTAGCCATATAATTTGCACAAATGTTGACAATTTTTGCCCAAATAATGGCCTATTTGCCAGTGTTGTGGATGCTACCGCATGCCCTGCATCCCAATGTCATACGGCTATGATGGGGACTAACGTTTCTAAATGCAAGCTGCTTATCATAACCCCAAAAGAGTAAGGAGTAAGAAACAAGAGAGTAGTTCCGGCAATATTTTCCCTCAATCTCAATCCCATAAACCAAACTTTGGCAATCATTTGAATCCTCCAAATCTGACATTTTGCCCACATGAACTTCATGCACAGCTCCTTTTGCTGTCATTAGCCACGTTCCACAGATTTTTGTTGTATAGTGTAAATGCTGGTGAATTCATACCATGGCTGATCTTTACCTGAGATACAGTAGCTCCGTGTGGAAGTTGGTGATAGTGAAATATAAACTTGTATCTACGCGCTTGTAATCACTAACCGAAAGTAAAACAAGGAATAACGCTTTTCGAAACTGCTTCTGGCGCACCAGCTTGCTGCATCCCACCTAATGGTGATGTAAAATTCATTTCAAGATCATCGCAAAAATCCCTCTCTGATAACTCTGGAGGGGCCGCCTTATGACGCTGACGCAACAGTGGCAGTACCTGAACCTTACTGTACTAGGAACAGTTTTTACATATTATTTCCTGCGAAAGGTGAGGTCTCGGAAAATCATTTCTAGCCGTCTCTACATTCATTTGAAAGGAACTTGTTCACTCGGTAGCCGAGTACTTACGCCGGTGAATAAACTGAACAACATAAACATAAACGTTAATTATTCGAAAATTCCCGAAAGCAGCGCGGACCGCACAAAATGCCCTCGTGAGCCATATGCAGCCCGCGTGTTTGAGACCCCTGGTGTAAACTGAGTGGGTCCAACATATGCAAGTTTGTTTAGGGGGCATGTTTGACCAGGGGCGTAACAAGGTTAGATGGCGCCCGGTGCAAGAAACAAGCTTGGCGCCTACATGTTGTGACTTTTCGACGCACCCCGTTGTGATTCCGTACCCCCGTGGTGATTTGGCGCCCGGGAAATTGTGCACCCCCTCGTTACACCCTTGTGTACAATTTTCTGCAATTTATAAAATTGCCTTTATCATATTTGTGAATTAGAGCGTTAATTCTAAATAGCTAGATAAATACCTAATATTTTTGGGAAGCAAGCTTAGTGTAAGTAGCGTACAAAAATGCTACCGCAGTCGCACTTGATAGCGTATAATGACATTAAATTCAAACATTTCCATTTTAAATAGTTGTGTAGTAAAAAGTAAACTATCCAAGAACAGTTGTGTCGTCATGATGAGTATTGTGTAGTTTGCAATTTCGTACATGGTTAGCTTATCTTAGCTCAAGGGTCTCAAACACGATACTCATGGGCCGCATGTGGCCCGCGATGCTGTTTGGGAATTTTCAAATAATTTAACATTTACGTTGTCAAGTGCATTGAAAAAAGATGCCGCGAAATAACTGAACCAAAGCTGAATGATACCCAGTGCCGTTTTCGTCCAGGCCGTAGCATTACAGTGCGAATTTTCACTCTCCAGCAAATTTTTGAGAAATCTTGGGAGTATGCCAAAGACGTCTACACATGCTTTGTCGACCTCGAGAAAGCATACGACCGAGTTCATCGTGAAAAGCTTTGGGAAGCGTTGCGTGAGTACGGTGTTGACGGCCGCCTGTTACCGGGTGTCAAGTCACTGCATTCCTGTTCAAACGTTTGTGTCCGTGTCGGGAGAGTTAAATCACGACCGTCCACTGCTGGTTTTGGACTCCGACACGGGTGTGTGCTTTCACCACTTCTATTCATAGTCTATAGACCAGTGGTTGTTAACCTTTTTACTACCACGCCTTCCTTAAGTAATTGTCCTTTGTTTCAAACCCCCTAACCAGTGGCGTACGCAGAAAATTTTCATGGGGGGTTTCATTCAGTCACATATGGTGGTCATTTGTATTTGGTGTTCGCTTTTATGACGTCACAATTTGACGTCATATTCATGTTTCCAAACCAACGTTTTGGTGAAGTTTGTTGACATAATATGCATGTTGGTCTACATGCACTCCCGTTAATTTTTGTACCATTGAACTGAATACAAACTATCAGCCCTCCAGGTTAGGATATTGGAGGAAAATGCACTCAACGCTACGACACAGCAGTTCATAACTGCAAAAATATCAGGCTGCGCGTTAAAACAGAGGAGTAAAAGACACTCATCACCATGGCCTATGAGAAGGGGATCTAGCAGGAACATTGTTCCGGTGCCCGACAGTTACGGAGGGGCCCGAGACTGAAGAAACATTTGACTGTTTGTTACTAACAAGCTCGGAATAATAGCTTTAGTGAAATGAATCCCAGTGATAAAACTGGTTTGGCCTAAAGGATTTGGCAAGCTAGTGTGATGTATTTTAAAGTGAATTGCTGGCAGTGCATTTTCCTGATATGATGTGTTGATAGTTATTAACAGTAATTATTTATTTGAACTTGAATGTTTCCTATTTTGTCGAATTTAAGACATTCACGATTACCGTCTCAGTCTGTCCATTGAACTGAATTTTCCTTTACATTTTTCATTTTCAAACATTTTCATACAAATCTTTGAGAAAAACTCTCTCCAACAAACCAAGAGTTTCAAACTAAGAGATACTCCAAGTTAAATTTTAATGGAAACATGCCAGTATACAATAAAATCTAATCTAACAACAGTAGCCCTCGAATATTGCGCATACGTTCAAGATAACTAAAAAGTTTAATATTAACAAGTAACTGCAGCGCAGGCAGGGGTGTAACCAGGTTAGATGGCGCCCGGGGCAAGAAACAAGCTTGGCGCCCCCTATTCGAACCTGAGGCCTTTCGGAAGCAAATGTGCTGTTGAAAAAAGTACTTGCGACATTGTTGGGACTTTTCGGAGCCCCCATATTGATTTGGCGCCCTGGGAATTGAGCCCTCCTTGCCCCCCTCATTACGCCCTGAGTGCAGGACGCGAGTGCTTATAGCGCACCGCGAAGGTGTGCTGTGCATTTTGCTGATTGTTAAAGTTGTGCCGCAAGCAGATACAGGCTCTAATCGAATGTGAGTTTAGGATTAGCGGACATACCCAGAAATCTGAAGATTTCGAAACCATACAGGAGAAACTAACCATTTACAGTGTAAAGTAGTGGTCGTCGTCCTGTGGCCCATGTGGCTATTTATTGTGGCGCGCGGTCAAAAATAAAATCAATAGTCGGTTGACAAAATGTTTCGTTCTGTTCATTTTTGTTATAAAACATGAGCTCATTCAAAGGATACAGTTACACAAGGAGGTCGCACTCTCATTCCACTAGCAGCGTTCAATTCAACCTCGATCGACTCCATTCATCCTGAGACTGCGGCATTTTTTTCTAATTTCTTACTTCATAAAATTTTACTGTGAACATTTAAAAGTCATGTATAAAAATGGTGATATTGTCACATTACTTGAATACCGGTACGCTTCAAAATAATGTTTCATATGATCAATAAACGAGCACTTCTTGTTGAAGTTTGATGCACATTAATTAGCCTCAAGTTTCATTTATTTCAAAATAATTTTGCAAGTCTCAGTGGCCTCAAATGGACTTTGTTCCGCCTAAAATGATTTCTCTTGGAGGCCCTGCTCATCACTGCGTCAGAGCAATTTACAACTGCAAAATGAGGCTGCGCTAATGTCTTGTCGCATATGAGCAGTCGAGCACAGAATGTGTGCGGCCGGACTGTCTGACGCACAGCCGCGGTTTGCAAGATCGAATCTTGCTAAACTACACAAGAATTGAGAATACGCATAAAGTACGCAGGTAAACCTTCGATTTTTGTTACGTAAAGACAGAAAATTTTTAGTATCCCTTTTTCTCTGCTGAGACATTATGAAATGCCTGAATGCTTCTATTTTAGCAACTGCTGTTTTTGAGCTCTTGCAACAGTTTTATAATGCTACAGAAATTGGTAACAATAGTCAATGCGGTCAGCACCTGCACAGCTCAGCAATAGCAGGCAATACAAAGACAATTGTTTCGGATGAAGTGCACTATCGCGGAGCACAATCTTAAACATGCGTAGTGGATGAAAGATCTGGAAAAAGTGGTGAGATGGTTTCTGCATGCAGACGATAACCCAGGTTCCCACCAATACCTAATTATTACATTTTGGCCCATTTACAATGTCCCCTAAAATTTGCATGCAAATTCATTCCGTGGAATTTGCATTAAGTCGACAAATTAACAAGCAAAAGCATGCGAAAACAATTAATCTCCTTTGCGCAGGTAATAAAGTTTTCGTAAAATATCAAGCTCAAGGGGGGTAAACCCCACCGCCCCATGCGTACGCTCTTGCCCCTGACTATATAACTTCGAAAGCAAATGTATATATTGGTAAATTTAATGATCAAATTTCCATGTTGTAGGGCGCGTAAGGGCTCACTCCCTCCTGGAAATTTATTGACGCACCCCTGGGTCCTCGTACCTCGGTTAAGAACCACTGCTATAGACAGTCACAGCCGAGTGAACGAGGGCATCACAGTTGGGAGCTGCACAAATGTCCAATGTTACCTGACAAAGGTCGGCTTCGCTTTGTTTTCGCCAAATATGTCTTCCGGTACATGTGCGACATTAGCCACTTTGTCACGCATGAAGTGACCACTGCCAAATCAGTCCAAACATTCCCCCTTACTCAAAAACTACAAAACATATGCTGATTTGGACATTACTACTTGAAAGAACTCTTCAAAAAATATGCTACAAAGAAAATGGAATAAATAAAATCTTTTTGAGTCTTTTAAAAACTTAATAAATTGAATAATGGCACAGTCCGATTTGCCTAGAGTTGTCTGAGCAGGGTTTTAACGACGATTATTTAGAGATGTTGTAAAGAAGTGTAAATGTTAACAAAAATTTGCAAGAAATTAGAATCAAGCCTATCGTTCAGTTATGAAAATACTGTTACTGAAGGTACAAACCTGAGGCCGGTCTTAAGCAGTGCGCCGCGGTGAACGTTTTCTTTCATTAACGCAAATTGATAAACTTTACTGTGAGCTCAAAAAACACGAGCATCCTGCTTTTAACTGGCCGAAATACGCATACATGAACTCCTGGTGGATGGCACATGTTTAGATTAATAACATAGGCTATAAATGTTAACAAATGTAGACTAAGGCAGTGGTGGCGAACCTATGGCATGCGTACCAGAGGTGGCATTCGTAGCCCTCTCTGTGGGCACGCGGACCCTCGCTCCAGTACAGAGTTCTTTACCAGAAATGTAGAGGGACGCTGGGCCAGGCTGCTTCCAAAGTCGGAACAGTCACCTGAAATGACATTGCTAAAGCGCGGAGAATTAGTTTAATCCCCAGTGCTCACTCAGGAACACCTACTGACCCAGCATGTAACTTCAGAGATTATCCCCTGAGGTAACATTACCGCTAGTTATAACACTATTTTTGGTAACACTATTTTGGTTTTGGACGCGAGATTATTATGAACCTTCTTTGTTTCTAAGAACGTAGAGTGGAACCAGAACACTAGCAAGCAATTATACCAAACGTTTCGTTTTGTTCTTAAAGCATTTTAAATGGTAAAGCCTACTAGGTACTTGATGCAGGTGCATCAAGCTAAGCTAAACTGTGGAAGAGGAAAGCAAGGACGACATATTCAGATTATTACATCATAACCAATTAAACCAGGGGTCTCAAAAAGCATTTTTGCCGGAGGGCCACATAAGCCATAACACAACAATTCGAGGACTGGACATCTTACGTTATGTGATTATTTCAGGATATGTTACATTCTACTTAACCAAAAATTTTTTCTTATCTACATTGTTTTTTCCTTATTGACAAAATGTCTTTGCGGGCCGGATGAAATGGCTTCGCGGGCCGGATAAATGGCTCCCCTGAATTAAACAAAATGAACTTTACCAACACTAGCATTGGAGAGAATTGTAACATTCGAGTTCTTTGCTGCTCATGCGTGAAACTTGAAGTAGACACGTGAGAATTTGTCACTTTAGATCTGCTGATTAAACAAAACTATATTTAAATTTATGTGGTGATTACGCTAACAATCTCTAGTTTGCTACCGACTGCCCAGCGTGTACCAGAAATGAGCATTGGTCTGGATCCGGACTATAACGATTTTCATGAGATTTGGATTGGATCCAGCGTTTGAATCGTTTCAAAATTTTTGATCAGGACCGGATTTGGACGGAATTAATGGAAAAGAATTGCGGCATTTTTGTTGTGGAAAACCTGTTTTTCTTAAATTTTTTGACTTTATTTGAACTTGGGAATTGCATTTTCAAATTTTTTGTACTATGCTTCGACATGGGCTGAGTTTTAAAAATCCAGGACTGGATCTGGGTTGCAAAAAATGACAGTCCGCTCATCTCTGGCGTGGACACAGTGAGCACAATTTTCTAGCTCAGTAATTAACCTGCGGAACTCCTCGTCACAGGATGCGGTCATGACCAGGGGTGGATCCAGCCAGTAAGTTTATGGGTGGCGATTTCAGTAAAATTTGGCAGTTAATTCTCATCACGGGTTCACTGCTGTAAGAGAGATGAAGTATACTTCACAACACTGCTGTGACAAAACTATGGACGGCAAAATGGCTTTATATCGCGAATACTATTTTCGGAATTGTACAAAATCATGGTGAAAAAAGTTACTTTCGTACGTTTTAGGAGGGACGGTCGCCCCAATCGCCCCCCTGGAGCCGCCCTGGTAATGACATCTAACCTATAGATGCCTTTAAGAGGGAGTGGACAAATTTTAGAGAATCACTGCAGTATATCAGCGGTCCTCAAAGTCCGGCCCGCGAAGGGTACCAATCCGGCCCGCGAGCTTTCCTAGGATTTCTTAGTATTTTAACAATTTCTTGTAAATTAATTAACGTAAGGTGTAATTAACCAAGTGGTGGAGGTTGTTTGTCCAAAGAAAAATGGTGTGTTTAACTCCGTGATAGGCTGCTAAGTGACAATACAATCACCAGAAGAGTGGAAAACTTATCTAGTAATTTTAGGCAACATTTGCATCGTGCACCTGGGAAGTTTGAAGGATTTGATTTAGCTTTGGATGAGAGTACAGACATTTCCTAAATTGCACAGTTAGACAGAGGATCTTCTTGGTCCAATGAGAGATACTTGTGTAGGAGATGACATTTTTCGTGAATGTATTCTGCTCTAATAAACGCTAACATGTCTTATAAAAAACTTGTAGGTGTTGCAACTGATGGTGCATCTGCACGTGCTATGATTGGAAATCAAAAAGGCTTTCAAGGACGCCTTGTAAACGTGTTAGAAACCAGAAATTATTTAGTGTCATTGTATAATTCACCAAGAATCTTTGTGCGCTAAACTTCTTGGTTTTAACGATGTTTTGGATGTCGTCATTTCTGCAGTGAATTTCGCTCATGCGTTGAATCACAGGCAGTATTTAACCAGCTCATGGAGGAAATCATATACAGATTACAAAGATGTCTTGTACTTTCAACAAAGTCAATGGCTTAGCAGTGGTAAAACACTGAAGAGAGTGTTGGATTTAAGACATGAAATTGCATTTTATATGGATTCTAAAGAGAAACCGCATGAGTTTTCTAATGCTCAGTGGCTTTCAAACCTTGTTTTCTTGGTGGATATAACAGAAAAACACACTATCTGAATGCGTCATTGCAAGGAAAGGAAAAACTCATTTAAAATCTTTTTGATGAGATTAACACATTTGAAGCAAAGCTAAGCGTTACGACAAAATGTGTCTGATAATTTTCCGTGTTTGCAAAGTGCGCTTGGAGATGGTGGAAGTAACAGTGGTGCTAAATATGCTGTTGAAATCGTAAAGTTGAAACGTGAATTGGATCATTGATTTCAGGACTTTCGCAGTTTGGAAAATAGCATCAAAATATTTTTAAAGCCTTTTGACATGATGTCGAATCAGTGCAAATAGATGTCCAAATGGAATTTATTGAATTGCAGAATGATTTGGATCTCTATGCAAAATTTTTATCAAAAACCCTTCTAGAAGTTTACAAAGAGTGTCTCCCAAAAACAAGATAAAAATGTGCTCAAAATTTGATTTGTTAGTTTGGAAGTACTTATCTTTGCGAACAATTTTTTATAAGATGAAATATTGTAAGACCAAGTGTCTAAACAAAATTTTAGATGCACATTTGCACGATACTCTCCGTATTGCAGCATCAAGCAACGAACCAAATATAACAACTATCATGAAACAAAAAACAGTTTCTTAGCCATAAATCACATTGCAAACATGTTAACGAGCAAAGAATAAAATAGCAATATAAAAACCTTACTAATATTTTGCGTGCTGTTTTTTCAACACACAAAATAGTCCGGCCTGCGAACGCTGATAAGATTACGAAGTTGGCCCAGCATCCAAAAAGTTTGGGGACGGTTGCAGTAGATTGTTAATTCATGGAATATCTATTTTTAGTGTGAGCTATTTTTGCATAGGAACAGCTTTAAACCGGGGGCTTCGTTTTTCTAAATATATATGCGTTTTTGTAGACTCCAAGTTTTATATACGAAAAAATGAGTGTAGCGAAAAAAGCTAAAAGACACAATTGAAGATCATTCTAAGAGGCCTGGAAAGAGTCATTTGGAGTGATTGAACGCAATGAGAAAGTATTAGGCCTATATATTTTATGTATTGAAAGTGTTGGAGCTTTGTTATTGTGCATTTCTTTTAAGACAGAAGATGTCAATTCATACGTTGTTTTTTCTAATCCAAAACCTCTGTTGGCCCATTCGGGTTAAATTGTCGTGTTGGCACTTTGGAATACGTAAGTGAGCTTAGAGTTTTCGTTTGGGCACTCGGTCTATGAAAGGTTCGCCATCACTGGACTAAGGCCTACGTGGACGCAACATATTTAACATCCATAATCCACTAACTGCACTACTCTGTTGGAACAAGCTTAACAGTGATTGCTAAATAAACTCTTCTAATTACACTGTTACCCCCATCTTGCTTTCTGTACAGCAGGCTGCGCAAATGTGTAACTTTGCTCGTAAGCAAAAGCACCAAAGGCATCTTGCTTCTATGCAGTACAAAATAAGAGAAGACTACCAGGGCAAGCCATAATACATTGTTTCACAACAATCACTACACAAAATACGTTGATAGCGTCACGTGGAAGTCTGACTCCTGGACATATAAGTTCACGTGCAACACTCCAAGCAATGAATGCCAGGGCTGCCAGGTCCAGATGGACAAAAAAATGCCAAATTGCACATCAAAAAATGCCAAACAAGCTGAAACGAGCCAACGGCTGTCAGTTTTGAATCACCTGGATGAGGAATGGCAAAAGTACAATGTTACTGTGAAACCAAACCTAGATTTATTGTAAATAAATAAACAAAGAATTGTTAATCTCAAAAAGTACCATCCCCTCTCCTCTTATATGTATTTTTATTAGGCATTAAGTGTTTGAACCAATAAAATACAGGTTATTAAAATTCAAATATACACCAAGCCATAGGTTTTAATCAGGCTACCTTGAATCTGGCACATAAGCGTCCGCTATTTGTCACAATTCCACAAACTTCTATCACAAAATGCAGTTACAGAACCCACAGAAAAATTATTCAGCTTCTCAGGTTCAGATGGACCAAACACGCTACATCGCTACACAAAACATGCCAAATAATATCAATAAACGCCAAACAGGCTGAAAATATTCTCAAAATATGAGCTGGAATGAGACAAGTTTTTACAAAATGTCAAACAAAATTTCTTTCCTGCCAGCACCAATAAAAAAAGAACAAAAACAAGCCAAACCATGACGTACATTCCAAATTTATTGCAAAATCCAGTTATTCCATACTTTTAACCCTATTGTACATACTCCCATTATAAACACAACTAGGTTGTGTGTGCTTACCTAGGTTTTAATTGTTTTGTTTTTTTGTGTATTTATGATTTGGCTTTCTTGTTTTCTTGTTTTGTTGTTTATTTGTGTATTTTTGTGATTTGGTTTTCTCGTTGTTGCTGGTTTTCTTTGTTTTGCAGGAACAGCACGTCTTTCCCAGTATTCCCACATATCACTTCTGGCGAACAAAGAAATTCGAAGGCAACACCTCTACAGATTGGATCC
>JGI24159J19872_10010275_pt1 | contig 12269 bp, 8 predicted proteins | sample Ectturendosymbi4_FD_19872 | JGI IMG/M metagenome (IMG submission 19872)
AAAAAGCAAAACATACATCATCCGTCAACGAATATCGTCTCCAAAACCCCTGGGACAAGGTTGGAAGGAAGCCAAAAGCTGCAATCACTAGTATGCTAATCCAGCTGAAGGATTTCGTGACTCGGTTAAAAAGATGCTTCAAGTATCTGTTGGTGTATAAACCTCTTTGTCTCCACCAAAGGAAGAGAAAGGTGAAGAAAATTGAAAAGCCGTATATATGTGCGCAGAGAAGAACTGTCGCTTGGCAGAGAGGCTGCGAATTCCATGCATAAAGCAGATGTACTTCAGCTGAAATCGAATATAGAATGTCCATGAAAGCTACTACGATGCATATGATGTACATCTTCGAAGCCAACGCTTTGGGTGATGATTCTGTGTAACAAAATGCATAAAAATTAGTTGAACACGACAGTTGGCGGTGAAAAGCAAGCCGTATTTAAAACTTTGCGCATCTTTACAGCGCAAAACTCTTTTGTAAGGTGAAAAACGTATCATGCTTGCCAAAGTGTTTTTCCGAAAGGGAGACCCTTTAAAGCCCGCACCGGCCACTAACAGTGGTGGCCCGTACATTTTCGGCCATAACCCCCCAGCCGATAGAGGTCGGGAAGTCTTCTAGTTTCGATTGAAATTTTTTTTCAGTTTTGGGTTCAGAATTCTCTGTGGGAGACGTCACAAGTGGGGGTGCTTTGCGTTTTTTTGACTGAGGTTACCTGGGCCTGGGCGCCAACCCAACGAGCCATTTTTTGGTTCAAGTTTTTTTTGGAATCTAGACTATGATCCGAGTCTTCAGAGCCCTTGATTGTTTTTTTAGCATATCCGGAGCCAAAATTATGAACCCCCAAAAAATTGGAAACATTTAACTCCCACAAAAGGTAACCATGGGTATTTTTGACCCAATGGCCATAATGCGCCAGCAGATTGAGCTAGAGAGCTGTTCCAACTCTCTAAAGATGGGGAAAGTCTTGCAGTTTAGGATAAAAACAAAATTTAAGTTGGGATGTCGTTTTTTTGTTGATGTTGACATGATGGGAGTATGTTTATGCATATTTTATTTACATTCCAATGATGTCATCAGGCCCTGGACAACAACGCGACGAGCCATTTTTTGACTCAAGTTTTTATGGGAAACTAGGCTATAATACGGGCCTTTAGAGGTTTTGAGTGACCTTCTAGCGTTTCTGGCTCCAAAATTATAGCCAAAATGCCGCAAATTAATTAGGGAAATCCAAGCACATTCCTTAGGGAATTCCTGAAAGATGTGGAATTCTTTTAGCATGACTTTTCAACCAGAAACGCTAGAAAGTCTATCAAGGGCTCTGAGAGCTCCTATTATAACGTAGTTTCCAATAAAACTTTTGAGCTACTAAATCGGCTCATTGGATCGGACGATGACGTCATAAATGAAACCGCAAAACATACTCCAGTCATGACGTCATCGACTAAAAAGCCCAAACTTATAATTTTTGAAATGTAAATTACAAGACTTTACGAGTCTTCAGAGGGTGTGAACTCTCTAGCTCAGTTGCCTGGCGAGTTATGGCTGGCCAAAATTTGCCCTCGGAGGGCAAATCATACTTTTCGAGGAACTTTTTTATTTTTGTCAAAAATTGGGTTTTTGAGCCATAATTTTGTTTCCGGAAATGCTAGAAAGCCAATCAAGGGCTCTAAAGACGCGGATTTAACCTAGTTTCTCAAACTTCATGAGACAAAACGGCTCGTTGGGTTGGCGCCCAGGTCCAGGTAAACTTGGCAAAAAATGCGAAAACCTCCCCGCTTGTGACGTCACCCACAGATATCCCCAAACCCAAGACTGAATAAAACGTGTTTCTAGTCAAAACTGGACGACTTCCCAAATCCTTAGAGGGTTTGAACACCTCTCTATCTCTAGCGGCTGGCGAGTTATGGCCAAAAATGCACCTGCCACTCGAGTGGCCGGCGCGGGCACTGAAGGCAGGATGAAAAAACGAATTTGCACAACTTCACAGCTCTCATACAAGGAAATTGTTACCTAGCCTCAGATATATTTCAGACTGGATTATAGTATGCCGTTCATTTTGCAAAGAGAGTAAAACTTAAAAGTACATTTGCTCGTAAAGGCGGATTATAATGCTGCTGAACACTAATATTTTAAAAATAATGTTCTGAAATGTGTTTTTCCATTTACCCTTCAAAAAGATTTATCTTGGCACAGTTAATTTACTAAAGTTAATTTTTTAGCAAACGTGCAGTTCATATCGAATTCGTTCAAATAAACTATTTTGACTATGAATATATCGAATCATTTTACCTTCCTATTTTCTACCAGAGAAAGAGAGCAATCTACACGTTGTACATATATATAGCCGTATCGGAAATGCTTTGCAACCAGTTAATTTAACGACATTCCGGATTGTTACGGTGACATTTTGCGACCAACGGTTTCTTGGAAAACCACGAACTCCATCATACCTCCGAGCTCTTGCTCCCGGAAACTGTTTAGCCTGCCTTGAAGAAGACGAACGAATAGGAAGACAAGAAGTGCGGTCAGTACTGCAACCACGTACTTGCGTGACAATCCATGATGGCAGAATAAAAGGCTCATTTGAAGAACTGCTGTTTGCACCCTCTGTATCAGAAACGTTAAGCTTTAACGTTTGTTTGCCAATTGCTCTGTTTCTTGGAGTTTTCTTCGTTTCTTTTTCTACACCAAGGTTTGCTTAGGGCTACGTTGTAATGGATGGCTACACAACTATAAACAGTACGATTCAGGGCCCCTGAAAAATTTTAGCAGGGGGTACGAAAACCGATACCGGGCCCTCTAGCTTCTGGATCCTCGTCGAAACTTGTACAGCTGGTTTGTATAGTAATCAAAATGTAGACAAAACAGCTACCATGCTATAGATTTCAAGTATAGTTACCAGCATTGCAGGCGAAGAAGCCGACCATCAATTTTGGGCTTGATTACAGAAAAACTTAGGGTGAGTATTTTCATCCTCTCGGGCCCCAGTACTTTCCGGACCCAGGTACGATGTACCTCTTATGTTCCCCTCTCGCAGGCCCTGATCCGACTTGAATCTGTAAAACGATGTAGTGACAAAATGTTTTGCAAACCTGTTTCAAAAAAAGGCTTCAAGCGGTGCTTGAGGTTGCCGCAACGGGTGTGAAGGGATTCATAAACAAACAAAAAAGTTTTCAATCGCTTTCTGCTTACAGAAGAGAGCGACCTGTGAAAGTATGCAAACCTGGCGTTCTTTCAACTTCAGACGGAAACGAAATTACGAGATAATGTTTGCCGATCAAATGCTGACTGCACGACGCTCCAGTGTTTGGTGCGTCGCCGTTTTTTCGCTTTTAGTACACTCACTGACAACAAAAAAATGCAGAAACACGGGAACTCGGATTCAGGATTCTTTTCAGCTGGTACAAAAAGCTACCCTTAAGCTAAATGGTTCTTTTCGCATTTCATCTTCCTTGTGGGACTGCACTATTGTCTTTTCTGGCGCGTGTTGAGTAGGGTATCTTATATAGATGTCTATATTATTCAGGTGCCTTAAATCATAATGCTTGACGTCACGGAATATTTCGGCAAGCCTATCATTATCATCAACTTCTTTTAAAATAACTTGAGCACTTCGTAATGCCTTCTTTGAGTCAGTGGCAGGTTTGTTTTCCAGTCAAATTTTTGTTGAAATATTACTCCCTTTGATTTCGCAATTTCCTGTTGATCGCCACATGTCATTTTTGACATCTATGTGGAGTTAGTGGTGGACTCCATTGATGGCATTTCAGATAAATTTTGCATAATTTCGTTGATTTTGACCAACATTTTGTTGTTCTGAATTTGTGATTAGTTCAAGATCCCTTTGTGATGTCAAGAAATCATTCCAAGGGTTTAGTTCTTACCTTTTGTGGCAGAAGTAACTTCGTTTTTGATTCCCAATGACCCATCTTCACTGGTTGTGACTTTTATATCGGAATCGTTGTTCAGTTGTTCAGCATATAGCAGTTTTTCAGTAAAATTATTACTATACATTATTGCTAGTTTGCAATTGCTTAAGGTTATGAGGAACAAACAAATTTTGGTAAACACATATACGTTGAATGTTTTAAGGGAATATTTTACAAAGTTATTAAATTTCACTGGAATTGAGGAATTCATGAATCTTTCTCTCAATAATAATCCTTCAGTTGTAATGTCAAGCTTGGTCGTCCACAGGAATTTTTCCATGGGGGGCCAACTTGACTTTTTGCATATTCTTTTCAGGTTTCTGACGATGCAATGCACATGGACGTGCATGAAACGCTTTACCCTTTCGACACCACAAAGAAAACGCACCGTGTTACTGTAACAGTCATAAAAATCCGCTTCGTTGGCAGCAGTTGCCAGCTTTATAACGATAATTTACACAAAAGGCTATCTGCAGATGTTCAGCAGAATACTTCTTTTCAAGGTTGCATTGCCATGGTCTTAAAACAAAACATAAATCAAGGTTTTTAAGGTGTTTTAGGGACCCGATTCGGGCCCCTACAATTGAAAATCGGGTCCCTAGAATCAGAGAAAATCGGGTCCTTAGAATCATGGAAATCGGGTCCCTACAGGTCCATACCGGAAACCTACTATTTTCCTTGAAAAAAAAATCTACCATATAACTTTATCTTACCTAGCACGACGTATCACAATCACTTCGGAAAAAGAACGAAAAATGTCGGGAACTCCCTCAGAAATCAGAGTTAAACCTTTACGATTAATACTTATTCCCACAAGCCTGCACAGACGTATTCCAACATGTCACATAGTTTTGTACTGTGTGGAAAGAAGCCTGCATAAGCGTATATGTTTTGATTAGGATTTTCACTCAGGAACATTGGTCACACTCGCCGTCTCACAGTAAAAATAGATTTTTCATAATTGTGGAAGCATTGCTAGGGATTCACTCATGCTTCATTTCAGGCCAGCCAACAGGAGAGAGACAACCCCGCCGAAATTTTAAAAAACATTTTAGTTGCGGCTTGTCACGGGAGAATCTGAACACCAACAGCAGGAACGCCATTTCCACCTGTGCAGCGGGCAAGCAACAATAAGAGATTGCCCGCTCGACCAAGTTCAATCTATTGCTGTTTGTGCATACCTGCCTTTTTGATGCACTTCCAGACTGCGCGCTTTAGGTATGTGACGCGATGCGCTGTCACACTAGCTACAACGAGTTACAATCATTTTGCCTCCCCAAAATATCAGCTGCTAGCGGCCTTGCTACTTTTCATACAAAATCAAACCATGGCCGACGTAAGGATTTTTCCAGGGAGGGGACATTAGCGGATTTTTCCAGAGGTAGCTTAAATGATTTTTCCAGGGTGGGTGCAAAAAGTGGTGCAATTTCATTTTTCTTTCTCGGAACCAAGAAAACGACCATTTTTGCTAAAATGTAACAGGAAAACGTCAAATTTCAGGGTGGTCCTTGGATACAGGCGTCCGCAGGGGGTCAAAACGGGCATTTATCCCCCTTGTAAATTGGGACTAAGAACTAAAAATTTATAAACAACCTGAAGCCAGAAGCTTAATTCCGATTAAATGATTTAATTCTTGCGATGACGGTTCATTTACCGCTATGACACTCACACTGCACACGAGCCAGGTTCACTCTTCTGGCGTGAAGCAGTGATCAGCTTGTATCTGTTCCTTTCCGGGCAAAAGTGGTTTGTGAAGCTTTTGTGCGGACTCTTCTATTGTTGTTCTTTATTGTGTAAAAATAAAAAGGAAACAAATCTGCGACGGTTTTCTTCAAGTTAATGGGCATTTTGCCACGTGTTGCTGTTGAACGGCACGCAGACGTCTTGGCCGGTAATGCAACGAGATAGTGACTGCTGATTGCGGTAAGCCACGTAGTTTTATGCTTTGTGAACAGGAAGCATGAGTGAATGGATTGCAAGGTTCCACAAGTTTGAAAAATCCATTGTTAGCGTGAGACTGTGAGTGTGACCAATATACGTGAGTGAGCAGCTTAGTCAAACTACGCTTATGCAGGCGTACAGTACTTAAAATTACGCGACTTATTTTTCTCTTAAAACTACGTGACTTGTTATAATACGTCTAGGCCGGCTTGTGGGAATACGTCTTAATTGTTTATTGAGGGGTGGGCAATTAATTTGCCCCGGGGGCCACTTTGGGAAAACCGCGTTTAGCGAAGGGCCATACCTTCTAATGGAAATAGAGGAAAATATGGGTTCTAGTTAGCTTCATCATTAACATTTACTGTGATTAAATTATAGGAAATTGCAGATTTTTCCTCAAAGCTGTCGCGAGCCACTGAAAACATTGCGGCTGGCCACATGTGGCCCGCAGGCCGCTAATTGATAACTCTTGGTTCATTTAGTACTGTGTGAAGAGTGAAAGCCTGGCTTCGACTGACAACGTCCGATGAACGTTTGCCCAGTTTAGATATGATGAGCGTTTACCGTGAAAAAACTAGCAAAGACAAGCAAGGTTTTATTGAAAGTGCGCTTGATCGCTTCGGACGAGACCTCAAACGTTTGCAGATCTTGTTTTTAGGCAGGCCCGTAACTAACGGGGCCGCAGGGATGGCTTCTCCACCCCTGGAAAAATGTGTTCGAGATAGTTTGAAACTATTGTATTTCTAATCGTGCTTACTAATGTCATGCAGTTGTAAATTTGGGCCCCCCTCGGAAAACCTTCGCTACCCCTGGTGTCCCAAGCTAGTCATGGGCCTNCTTTTAAGTGACGCTGACATGAGTTGTTAGGTAACATAAANTCATAATTTGTGGTTTCGTTAACGACCATGGCAATGCTTCATTGAAAAGAAGTACCCTGCTTGGATATTCTGCAGATAGCCTATTGTGTTATTTAATTATCGTAATATTATAATATACCTGGCTATTATTCCCAACGAATTATTGTACCTGTTGTCGTAACATGGGCGTCTGAAGGATTTTTTCCAATGAAGGAAATTGTGGACTTTTCCTGAGCTACACAAAAGGATTTTTCCAGAAAGGGCCAAAGGTGGTTAATTTTCATTTTACCTTCTCGAAACAAAGAAATCAACCTTTTTCTCTAAATATGAAATAGGAAAATTAAAAAATGCAGGGACCTTGGCCCTTCCTTTAACCCCTCCGAGGCCCATCAACATAAGGCATAATGGTTGGGGTGTAGAAAGGGTAAATCATTTTGTTGACATCCATTTGCATTGCATCGTCAGAAATTTGAAAAAGATAAGCAAAATGTCGATGCTGCCCCCCATGGAAAAAATTCTGCGGACGCCCATGGCCATGGCCCCCTGCCTGCCCCCTCTTCCGTATGTGGCTTACTGCTATCAGCAGTCACTGTTTCGCTGCATCACCTGCCAAGATGATTGCATTCAACTGCCACATGCGACAAAACGCTTACTGAACGCAAACTTCCTGAAAATTACGTTTGCAAAACGCACATTTTCTGTCTCAATGGCTACTCTTCGCGACAACAAACAAGCGCTATGCGGCGTTTTTCAGTTTCTTCTTACAACTACCAATCCACCGCGAAACAGCATCACTATCACAGAAGCAAAATATCACAGAATTGTTACAGAATAGGCCAGTGCCGGATTAAGGTGGCGGGGAGCCTGTAGCATTTCAAAAGCACTGGGCCCAAAGTTTACAAAACATCTCAACAGCTGCTAAATCATAAAGTGTCTGGGCAAGGCATCCGTGTTACTCTCTGCATGCTCTCTCCAGTTTGCATCGTGACATGAAAGTATTGAGTGTATCGTGCTAACTGCCAGTATTGCCAGTTGGTTGTGACCTAAATCTGCTAAATGGTGTCACAAAAAACTGCTAGATTCTGCTAAAGTCTTGTCAGAAATTTTCAGCTAAAATCTACTGAAAGCAGTGAAATTATGTTAAAAAATCTTTTATTTTTAACATGATCAAAAGAAATATATAGTTCTACAATGTATTAATTTTTAATCTTGCACTCGGTCTCAATAAGGATGGGCTAAAAATACCGATCTTGGCTACCACACTTTTCGGCCGACAATTTTTTTCAGTCGACATTTTGATCAACGTTACTGCAACTTACCTCATTTTTTTGTATGACACACAGTTCTTGACGATCTCTTCCACATGGTTGCATGTTTTTATACAGTAGATGAGTACAGAGGCGGATCCAGAGGGGGTATTGGGGCGAACGCCCCCCTGAAACCTACGAAAGTAACTTTATTCACCAAGATTATGTACAATTCGGAAAACAGCATTGGCGATATAAGGCCATTTTGTCGTCCATTGTTTTGTCACAGAGTGTTGTGAAGTATGCTTTATCTCTTTTGCAGTAGTGAACCCGTAACGAGACTTGACCAGGCCCGTAACCAGCTTGGGACACTAGGGGAGCGAAGAGTTTTCTTGGAGGGGCCCAAATTTTTTAAACTATGTGCAATTGTTTTAAACAATGTCCAACACATTTTTGCAGGGGATCGAAACTTTTTGTAGGGGCCGAAGTCTCTCCTGTTCCCCCCGAGTTGCGGGCCTGGACTTAATTACCAAATTTTACTGAAATCGCCCCCCTAACCTTACTGGCTGGATCCGCCCTGGATGAGTAGGACAATGTTCAGCGATAAACAATATGAGCATAGCATCAGCCCTACAACTTTCTAAGTTTGGTCTTTGTAACTTAAAACTTTGTTTTACATTAGGAAGCATGCAAAAAGTTCTTTATGCTTATCTGAGTGCTTTTGCTTCCAGTTATGCCTTTTAAACTCACATTATTTCACTATGATTGCATTATTGCAAACTTCGCAATAGGCTTTCTTGATCAGCAGGATAGGCAGTAGGCACTGAGCAGGCTTTTAAGTTCTGAATCTTGCAACCATATCCGTCAAAACTTTTGGCAGCTTTGGTTTACAGTTACCAGGAAGTTGTTTACTAGACATTACTACTTGCTAGCGTAACTGAACCACTTGGACATATCGTGTTGTAGGATAAAAACATATTATACCAGTGTTGTCTTTTAACCTCACGCGTTCACTATGCCCACAAGAAAATCATTTATGCTTCACCAAGCCATCTAATTACTTGTTATTATGATACAATTATTATCTGCTTGAAGCAGCTTCTTGGCATTACAATAAAAATTCCAAAAAATTGCAAACAGCTGGTTATGCTTTCTCCTGGTGTTACTCAATTAAAAACGTCACAAAGAAAAGAAGTATATTTTTTGATGAAGAAAGTGTAAAAGTTTACATCTTGAAAAACTGTTAAAACAAGATTTTGGGCAAGAAATTGTTACCCGCTGGACCTGCCAAACGGTTGGTAAAATCCTGATAGAAAATTAGCTAACTGCTAGATTAAATATTTTACTGCCAACAGTGAGAAAATCCTCTAGATTTAGCAGCAAATCAGCTAAAATGGCAACACTGCTGATCGCAATCTCATGCCTTTTGTTACGTAAGTGTACAAGAAGAATCAAACAGGAACTTCTGGACATAGACAGCTTTCAATTGAAAATCTTCGCTTACTTCTTATGGCAAATTTAGCAAAATACTGACTTCTTAGACTGAAAAAAATCTTATATATAATGTAATAAATGAGATTTATTACGGACGACAGCGGGGCCCCAAAAGCGCGGGGCCCGTAGCAATTGCTACATTTGCTACTATTGTTAATCCGGCACTGCAATAGGCTAGAAGCGATAAAATACAAAAATGGCATGTTTTTCTCTCCAAATCCAGACTATTCATATATTTCAGAGGATGTAATGTTTAGATGCTCCAAAATTGTCAAAATTGCGGACATGAGAGCATTTCAAAAAATTATTTCCTGACACAAGTTTCAAACCCAAATTCTGACATGTCAGGGAAATTCCGGAGGTATGGCAATCTTAGGCTAGATATACAGTATAGCTCCTTCATCAGACCCTCTGAAACGTTTTGCGAATTACTTGGTATTACGGGACGTCAATAGAGTTGGTGGTGTATTTTCTTTCCCATGCTTTCAATCATGACTAAAGTACATTTGAACAAGTGTATCATTTTTGTTAATGGCGAATTACATAGGTCTCATAACATACGCCTGAATGTAGCTTCTAAGGTATCATTCCACAGCTCTAATTGTTCTGTGGTCAAATTTTCGATTTTCTGCACCATCATTATTTCAGTATTCTAGTTTATCACTGGAGGTAGATATAAAAAGGGGATCAGATCGGTCATTGATTTGTCTTCTAATATGTCGTCGGTACAGAACAGCCATATCCAACACAAATGGCTTACTGAGCCAAAAATTGTGTTACTATCTTAACCAGGTCCGCAGATTGAATGACATATTATTGAGAGTCGCACATTGAATGGCTTACTTTGATCTCAGCAAACTAAATTTAGCTTAAGTTAACGCGCTGATAGCGTTCGAATCCTATCTGCAACGGTAACAGACATGATAAAGTGGTACTGAAGACCACGCGCATCAAAAATGTCAAATTCAAGATTATCAAAATAAGGAGAGGTTGTCAGTATACAGCGAAAAGCTAAACTGGGCCGAACAAAACTTTCGACTTGGCCGCATGCGGCTCGCGGGTTGGACATAGCTGGTATAGAATCATTGTATATGCAAGAATTGCACTAATCTCAGGTGGTGATCAATTTCCATTATTTTCATTCCATTCTCAAGTGGGAAACAATCTACATTGCTCTTAATACAATCTGTCCTTAAAATGCCTGTTAGCCGCGTTCACTACTTGCACACGCGTGTACCGACTTTGAAATAAGTAGAAACTACATGATTCAAACAGAAAAGGGCGAGAAGGTGGCATGCAGACTGCTTATTAAGTTATTTCTGGTCTAAAAGTACAATTTTTCGGACGTATTGCGTGTTTTGGAAAACATGAGGTTCATTCGTTTTGAATTACAACGCTGAAAAAGCCTCATGCTGAAAGTTTTTCACTTGTCTGTTGATCCCAACCACTGACATCACACGTAGCACAGAAATGCGTAGTTACGGCTGATTCAGTTGAATGTATTTAACCGCATGAAATCGTTTAACTAGTTCAGAAAAGTAAATCATTTTCATGTGATTAAGAATTAACAAATTTTCCCATTTTTTGTTTACCGCTTGTTGCTCATGCTCTCAAACGTGCGGCCTTATGGTGAAATGAATTGAATATTTGCCTCAGAAAATGGATTTTATATGTCGGCTGTTTTTCTGTTTCAAGATTTTGATGTNACGTTACACGCACGAAANTTGTGGTGCTCACGCAAGTTACATTAGCATACTGACACCTAGCCGTAGGGCTTTTGAATTTAGCTCACCACAATGTAGTTTTTAAATTTTTAACTACTTTTTGTGTGTCACGTTTGTTTTTGGGCAGCTTTCACAGATTTAGCAGTTCACTGGCCATTTGACATTTGACTGATGAAGCAATTTTACCTTGTTTTTGTAAAGGGAAATGGAGATTCGTACGTTGTTTGCATTCGGTGAAAACGGCAAGTTTTAAGCTGATATTCCCCGACTTAACATTTGATATGTATGAAAGTCATTCGTGGTTTGGTGGCACTGTGCTGCATCCACACTTTATTTCATTAGCGTAGCGCTGAATTTAACTTTTAAGCTTTTCGTTTCTGCGAGTGAATTAAGCGTAACATTTCTCCCTGTCTATGGAAAGAAATTCTTTCTCAGCAAAGAATCAGGCACTTTAAAATCTTACAGAGTATATATTTCGCCTACGAAGTAGGCACCATCAGCTCACATTCAAATAGAATCTATATTTCTTCCTTTTGAGTATTGGGGTCAAACGTGTCCTATCGCTGACCTTCAAGAATGGAGCGTTTTGTTACTGAGCTATTAACGTCAAAAAACATGACTCAAGCAAACAGATTATTATACAAGGCCGAAAGAGATAAAAAGAATGTAAGAACATGTTCTTTAAAAATATTGATATAACTGCTTCCATTCATTGGCGGTAAAATTTTAGAGTGGAGGTACAAACCTGCCCTATACGCAGATTTCAAAGTAATAGTGCCTCACACCATTACACTGTCATTATGTTTCGCGGTTTCGAACATAAATTTTGGGTCACACCGTGATGCGGTACTCGGGCCACGCACGATCATTAGGAATCCCCTCCACAGTGTAAAATGCTTCTTCTTCTTCTTCTTCTTCTTCTTCCTCTTCTTCTTTTGAGCCAGTTGTTGAAACCACTGCTTGGCAGCACTAGATCTAGGGGCAGATGTTGAGCAGCCATTCAATTGTCTCATCGTCCAGAACCGTCAGGCCATGCAGTCCATGGGGAGGTCGATGGATTGGACATTGGAGGACAACAT
>JGI24159J19872_10010280_pt1 | contig 12266 bp, 8 predicted proteins | sample Ectturendosymbi4_FD_19872 | JGI IMG/M metagenome (IMG submission 19872)
TTTCTTTTACTGTTGCCACAATTATGCTTTTTATTAAATGAGATGCTGGCAACCAAGTGCAAATATTTTTGTTTTAATGGATAAGACAAACAAAATCTTTAATAATAGGGAATGAATATTTGGTGGGAAAAGCAAATTGTGTAGTTAAATAAAAATAGCAATGCAAACAGACAAAAAGTGGCAAAGCGTATATTTACGTTTACGTCAAAATCTCCTATTTAGGAAATCAAAGGACTAGTTTATTTAAAATATTCTATTTGAAATGATTTCCTTACTAAATGCACTTATGCTTAATAACGTACAAACTAGCAAAGAAAATTTGAGGCAATCAGCATATTCGGGCGGTTACAAGAAAATAAAAAATTATTTTGTATGTAAATCAAAGCAAACTGCTTCATCTTAACTTTGATCAAGTCTTATGCGTTTGTTTAATTTAAACAATTCACGGTATTTTAGTCGCAGACTGCTGTATTACTATTAAAATGTTTAAAAAAATACAGCTGTGCAGATTTGTGTTGAGAAACCTTGTTCCAATGACGATGTAAAGATTGAATCCTTTCAACTAAGTTAAGTTTTTCTGTAGAAAACTTTGTTTCTGTATAATAAGGTTTGCAAAATGTTATACGTATAATGTTAAAATGGATTCAAATATTTATTAGTTTGTTTCATTATGTGCTCGTAATAATTTGGCTTACACTAAGCAGTATGTGTAGTATTTTCAAAGCTTCAAAACTGAATTCACAGAGTGCATTCTACACTGTGAGATGCTTAGTTCAAACTGGCATAAAATTTACAGTACATTATGTCGCACTTTATACAAAAATTGGCCATTTTTTGAAATCTGATTGGACCTCCGGTTACATAAGTGTTTACAATAACATGTTAAGACTGTTTCCTCAACTTACCGCTAATAAATTTATAATCGTGAAAAGCCAACTGCAAACTGATTTGGTAATGGTCGTATCTGCTTCCACCATGAAAGGCACAAACACCCATGCCAGCGGGGTTAATAAGAGCAGAAATACACAGATCAGACGAAAATGAAAGGCTTCATCCTTTAACAAGCCAGCTTCCTCATTCTGTTGGAATAAAACTTAAAAATAAACACCAAAATCATCTCAAATTAACACTTGTGAAAAAGTCAAATAAGGCATCGTTTAATATTTACTAGTTACCTGGATGCTTTGATCGTGTTTACCTAAAATTGCCTAGGGTCAAGTTGATGTGTGGGTGTCAATTTATACTGTAGTTTGATTCCCATCACAATCAACAGTAATTTAAATACATTAAAAGTAGATCAGGTTTCAACGGCTTTTTCGCAAAAAACATTTATTCTTCTTAACGCTCAATTTAGCTACTGAAACGTGATTTAGGAAAACTGGACTTTTGATTGGGAAATGTTGCAGCTAATGCCAGTTTATACAACTTGCACGACTAGCCACCTAACCAAAGTTCAGCTTTAGTAAACTTTTTCTTTTCAAACTATTCTTTGGAAGTCATGTTATGAAGTTTTTATAAACGATAAAGAAAAATCAAAGCTATGCCACAAAGCTAAATCGTCGATAAGCAATCGGAAAATCAAGCTAAATTTTCACGATACTTTGAGAGCCGGCGTACGATATATTCGTACCTAGATTTCGGCCTAAACCCAGCAGTTTTCGGTTGCGTTACCAACCCCGTAGCTCCTCCATAGATTGCGCTAGACAGCTGTTCAAGGGCTCAAATGGATCGGCCAGTCTTCTAGTCTGCACTCGAAAAAAAGTGTTTTGGTTGGAGGTTGAGGATTTTTTGTGAGTGACGTCAGAAGTGAAGTAGTTTTGGGGTCATTTTGGCTCATGTTACCTGGCCTAGGGCACAACCGCTTGGCCAAAGTGTTTCGATGAAGTTTTCATTGGAAACTAGGTTAGAGTCCAAGTCTTTTGAGCCTTTAATCGACTTTCTTGCGTTTCTGGTTCAAAAGTTATGATATACAATAAACAAATTAATTTTTAATTATCTAATTGGTTAATTAGTCAAATATTTTTACTACTTAGATCATAAATTTTGAACCTGAAACCCCAGCAGGTCATCCAAAGTATCAAAAGACTCGGATTGTAAACTAGTTTCCATACAAACTTCAGCGAAATACTACCAGCTAACGTTTTGAGCCCAGGGCCAGGTGAAGTCGGCCAAGGTGGCCTAAAAGTCCTCCACTTATGACGTAACTGAGAAAAAAACCCACCCACCAAGCAAAAAATTTTTTTTCGAGTGCAAGCTACAAGACTTGCCGCGTCTTTTGAGCCTTTAACCGGGTCTGTAGCGCTTACCGGACCGGAGGAATTCTCGCGCAATATCACGTGCGTTTACGGACGCCAAAATTGTTAGATACAACAAGTTATTGTACAAAAGACAAGTTCATTCATGCATTTGCAAAACAAATTGCTTGTTGTTTAGCAAACTTGAAACGTTTTTGAATCAAACTTCACTAAGCTTTATAAACAGTTCAAAATTGAAACAGAAAAGAATTCTAAAATTGGAACTGTTGCAATATCGGTAATTTTAACCAGTTTTCCTGGAAAAGCTTTCCAGAATTTGTTTCTCCACTAAAACATTTGTAGTAAAATAGAATAAAACGGATTTCACACAACAGTCATTTTGAAAAAAACAAACCTGCTCAGGTTTGCTCTTCGACGAAGTACAAGAAAATATAAGAATCAGAACAGCAATCAAAATCAGAAAGCAGACTGGAACGATCAAACCAAAAAAAAGAGAAAACTTCCGAAGAAAACAAGCGTGACGTTCTCTGTATTCGGATTCAGAAACGGTGGCTGGAAAAGTAAAGATAAACACCAGTAGAATTTACGACATTGCGAATAAATAATGGAATGATAAGTATTGCGAGCAACTACTGAGTTTGCAAATGTTATGAAGAAACAATTTTGTAGTTTAATGACAAAACAACGAAGTACTACAAAAAGANGTATCACTCTGCTTTTAGAAGGTTTTCCTCACCCCATTGCTCACCATTGTACTTGTTTATATATGACGCAGNCAACGTATTGATCAGTACAAAAAGAAATGGTAAGCCGAATCCTACCAACATTTCAATGCATATTTTGCTTCCCGCGTCCTCGTACTTCCTCTGAAATTTTAAGCAGTGATTCAGGGCATGTAATGAAAAACAGCTAACTCATTCATGGAAAAAAGTAAAGAAACGCCACATGAAACTTGTGCAAACAAATTGATTTAATTTTTTTTTAATCCCTACAATACTTTTAGGTTAATTTGAACAGGTTGTACAGTCGCAATCGCACGTAGTAACTGACATTTAAACTTTGACTGTGATTGTGATGAAAAAGCAAGATCCCTAATAAGGCTAGTTCATCTAACATGTGCGATAAAAACGACAAAAATTGACATAAAATGCTATTCTGAATAAGTTAAACAGAACGATGTAAGAGCAGCATATCAGAGTTGAAATAAATGCAAAAAAATGTGCTAGTGAGGATTGTAAAATAAAACATTTTGAAAAATACTGCAATCAACGAACCAAGGTCCTCCGAAGTTGTGCACATGACATTGGGCATTCGTGTGTAGAGACAAACGTGGACATTAGTCCAGGCCCGAAACCCGGCAATTGCCTGCCCGAAATTTTCAAAAACATGTTTAGTTGTCAAATACAACAACATGTTACTGTACAATCATTATGCCCCNCCCGAAAACGTCANTTGTTTGCGGNCCTGCATTACCACCTGTAGAATCATCAATCAGGCCTCTACCCATGCCAAAAACTAATCANCCTACTTGCCAGAGTTCGCTATGAAGCTTTAATATTATGCAGAAGGACAATATTAATCACCTAATTGCGGTTTGTTCAACTACTGTAACTTCTATCCACATGGGAGATAAGCAAGGAATCTATCGGAAAATTTTTAATAGGAAATCAATTTCAGGTAACACTACGCATTGTCAATCCTAAAATCTGCAAGCAATGCTTGCAGAGTTTTAATTGGTTTTGTCAATTGGGTATATCATCTGCAAACTAATTGATATGTTTTATAGTCTGACCCTTATGAACAATCGAACACAATTAAAATAACTTTCTCAGTGTACCCCTGACACTGTATCGGCTTCGATAATTCTTGAACAGCCTTGCCAGGAACTCGAAAATTCGGACCATTTACAATAAACTGTGCGAATCTCACCTGTTGTGTCCAGCGGCTATTACAAATTGATAGCTGTAGCTACCAAACTGCGATCACTGCATTATTTATTTGGCATAACGGCTAACCCGCTTATTTGTAAACAGAAACTTTTTTTTTAATGTTACATCACAAATAGCATATGGTCATGATGAAGTACAAAACATTCAGACTCTCTTGGTGCGAACAGGTCTGCAATCAGATATTAAGTATTTAATTGTGTTCTCTGATTAGTATCATTGTATGAGAAATGTTCGAAGTTCACTCTGTCATCATTCGGAGCAATGGCAGGCCATGATAAGAAAAAGGTTAAGAATCACTGGGTTACGCAGAACACTGTGCAAGCAGTTTACTGTAAAAGAATAGACTACTTCATATGTGACGAAAGCCAAACTGCGTATCTTTGATAAAGCAAGAGCGATTTTACTAAAAAAACTTCAAGAGAGAAAATCACATCTGCATCTCTGTACAATTACAGTAGTTCAGGTACTCAATAGATGTATCATGCCGCGTGTCAAAGCAGGAAACGGGAGGAAACTCTTTGTTTTTGAAATACCTTCATATGTACCTGTTGATTATTGAGTCTACTCCAACAAGTAAGTCAAGTCAAGTTTGCGTTGCAAGTACATAAAAAATAACTCAGTTCAAATAACAAAGCTTAAACAAACAGCACAGGTTGAGGAAAGACACCCGCAGCACTACCTTGAATATTTGATGTTTGTATTCAATGACTGCCAAATTTCAATAGTACAAATGGGGCACAAAACATGAGTTCAAAACAATAAATTAAAAAAATATACAATAAAAGGTATACGATTCAAAAGCATTCTACAAATCATATATATGTATATATATTTTACATAAGACTCAAAGCCAAGCAAGTAGTTGCGATTTCACTTGGAGGGAAAAATATGCAATGGTAAAATTTTAATCTTATTAGAAATACACTGCCATGCAACAGGTTCTACATATTGCAACAGTTTTTGCCATAAATCTAACATGCTTATGATGAAAATGTTCTGAAATGTGTTGCCTTGTGCCATGATCATGCATGTTGTGCAGTTTGAAAAAAAATTATCAAACGAAGAGGGCAGGATATTGGAATTATACTTCTACATGGACTTTGCCAAATTAGCGTAAGTCAGTACAAATCAGAAAATTTGATAATTTTAGGTAAATTGAAAATACTGTTTGCATTTTTTCCTCTAATGGTAAATGTCATGTATTTCAAAATTCGGTTCAGTATCACTTATACTTATTAAATAGCAGTCTTATAGGCTCGCCCCTATTCAATCATACAATATTGCAAATTGTACAGTATTGCGAATCTGCTTGTTTGTCACCTACACCTAATGCTTAGCCTTTTGTATCGATAGAATTATAGAAGTACTAATTACTGATGACTGTAAAGAATGGCTCATCGCGGAAGTAGAAACTGCTAGTGTGCATGTATGATCATCAACCAACTGGATATCACATGGGAATGACTGATGATGACGTAAATCAAGCTGAAAATCGCGTTTTTAGTGTCGGTTGAAAAAAACAAAAACATTTCAAGCGCGTCGCGTGCTCGTCTCTCTATTGACCACAAATGTATTGTAAACAAAGCAAGCCTAACGTAAGGATTCAAAACTACTGATGGAATTATTGTTTCCACTCCGAGTTGTAAAATGTTATTTAAATTCACGCCAACGTCACATTACACTCAGTGCCAGACCCTACTTTCACGGTGTAGCGCTTTAATTTAAAACGATATCAGTACAACCACAGTGATTACAAATCAAACTCTTACTTTAACGTTGCTATAATAGCAGGTGAGAACGATAATAAAACAATGATACCAGTTTTTTAGACTAACTTTTTTGCTTTTGCATTGCTGTGGTTTTTAACTGCTTGTTTGCTGGATAGGCTTTAACCTAACCACAGTTTGTTGTTCTTACAAACGTTCCTCATTTTGAGATATAGACATAAGATAGCACACGAAACAACAAAATTAAATGAAGTTGAATATTGACCTATTGAGGGCAGAAAAAGTGCCAAACGCGATTCCGCGGGAAATGAAGTTAGTGAAGAAGAAGGAAGTACATGCTCCACTACCTGCATGCCACTTGCTACTGCTGCTGCTCTGAACGTGATATCGAGTTGTTTATAAAATCATCAAAAAAATTAACAGATGATGTAAAATACAATGTTCTTGTGAAGTGATGCACACCTTTACAAAGCTATGATTTCCAAAATGATGTGGAGAATTTTCATAATTTCCTCTATGTGTGGTTAAGCGCATAGTCACCGAGGCATAGTTATTCACCACAGTTGAAAAGAGAAATAGGCAAGTATTGTACTATTTTTCCGCTGAATATTACTCGTTGTCACACCGTACGTTTATAGTTACATCTAGTACAAATTGTAAGCACTTTAATTGAATGTTCTAACAAACATGTGCCAACGAAGTGGCACAGAGATGCTCAAGTGGAAGTAACTACTTTTATGGCTATCACAAACAAACCAAAAAGGAGTGTTATCATTATAATTTGTTCTGCAGTTTCTTTCTTTAAAAAACACTTCTCTGTGCCAGTGCAGTTTTTGTTCTTCATGGGTTTCCCGGTATGGATTGGGTATTTTCTTTAAAAATTACAGAAATAATATTAAACCAACTCTAACTTGAGAAAAATTATCAACCGATACTAACAAATTATACGTACCCGATCGATTAAAAACTTTACTTTTGCTGCCATGATGCACAACCACACCCAAGAACAAAGAAATAGCCAGTGCCAAACAAAAGTGAATAATGTGCAGACAAATTCGTGCACCACTGCTTCCACAAAGGCCACAAAAATTATATTGGATAATGCCAAACACACAGTTGTGCTCATCATCGGCCGAGAAAGTTTTCGTTTTCGAAAAGATCTGCACAAGCACAAAAAGGAAATCGGCACTTCGAAAACCAAGTAAATTCAGAACAGAGGACTTATGGTCCTCCGTGAACATCGAGGTTCATTTCTTTACCAGTTTAAAAAATTTCCAACACAAGATCAATTATTCATTTGTAAATTCTTACAAAATGTGATAAGATACCGTATTTGTTTTTTCAAATCATCTGGAGTAAATAAATGCAAACAAGTTAGCAAGGTAAACGAAGCAAGGAATTCTACTTTTTGAATTAAATGGAATTGGTTTCGTGCATGCTTACTCGTAAAAAAAGAATTTTTCATGTCACACAGAAAAGAAAGATTTGGTAGCAAAAGTCAATTTGCAAAAAACGTAGAGAGTCGCTATTCTAATCACTCAAAACTTTTGCTCAAAATCATACGATCAAACGACAATAGAACTGAAGAAGCTTCTGTACATTTCTCCCAAATTGTTCTTTCGCCATATAAAAGGTAAAATATCAAAATTAGCAAACCGTAGGTTATAATAATTTTTCAAAGGTATTCCTATGATGATTATCTAAACTTTCAATCAAAACACCAGCCTTTCATCCGCATCAATTAAGAAAGTTAATCAACTAGTTCCGTTCTTTGTTTCCTATGCCACCAGATGAGTTGAAACATTTTATGGGCGAAACCACTTTGTGCAAAGAAATAAATACAGTACTTTTGACATCCTGTGACAAAAACTACCGTTGAGGAAATCTGTTTCGTGAAAAATCTTTTATTTTAAAACAACTACTAATTTTGAAGCTTCACCGAGATCATCGACTTTTGGGAAGGAACGAATATCTTAACCATCCACCGAAACACTAATTCGAAGAGGCGGTAAACGTTCTTCCGTCATCTTCCGAGCTTCAAGGCAGTTTTGGCTAAATGTACCATACGTTGCAAATTTTTCATTAAAATGGTTAGCAGTTCTTAGTTTCAATTTGTCGCTCTTCAAAATGAGAATGCTTAATAGATTGACAGAAGTGTTTTTCGTTGATTGGCGAAGCACGTCCTGGTGGTTACATCCAAGGTAAACAGCGACCCAGAGGCCGATCAAAGAGCAGTTGACTTGATTACATCTCTGGCATGTCTCGGTCCCGTTTTGGTGTGGAGCCAGGACTATCTGAGATTGCTGAAAACCTGTGGTATTTCGAGTCCTTCTGTGCTGCTGCGTACGCGTTCCTCCAAAGAGGAAAAGCGAAAATGTGAGTAAAAAAATGAGTGTGCCATTGATGTTGCATTTAGAAACTTCTATTTAGTTTTTCAAAGATGAGATTTACACATACTTTCTTTTTTGTTGATACAATATTAGTGAAACGATTGTTGCAAAACTTCGCAAACATAATTCTAAATTAGCTGAAGCTTCGCATATGTGCAATGCGTTAATTTTTCATAGACAGCATTCATAAATTGAATTAACTCGCAAAAAACATCTGCAACATTTTGAAATGTAAACAACAAGATAACATATAAAGAAACAGAAACCCAAGATGTTTCAATCTGCGCATTACACGCATATGGAAATCATGTATGCTCTTAGCAACTTCTTGAAAAGAGCTTTCTTTTAAAATGTTTATTTCCAAAATACGGTTTGTATTTGGAAAACTCCAGCATGTCACACTCAAGATTGCATTTCCTACCTCAGAGAAACTTTTGCTGAAGATTGAAGCATCTTGAGTTTCTGTTTCGTTTAGACTTTAATGCTTATGCTACTCGAGGTTTGGTAACAAACACGTAAGGCATTTGTTTGTGCCTAGAGGAACAAAATGCAAATTTCTTACTGAATTTCCAGGAATCACCGAAATTCCAAGGACCAGGTGTTTTCCAAAAATATGTTTAATTTTGCGCTTACATGTTTTTCGATAAAAATAAAACCACTCAAAAATATTGAAAAGAGGGTAGCGGGAAGCATATCTCTCATAACGTTTTTCAACAAGAAAAAAACGTGACACTCCAATGCTAAGCCACAATCTTCTCGTCTATCTGAAATCATTTCAAGTTCAAGAGCATGTCATATACTTACCGGATTAGCAGGTAAAGAATAAAGGCGAACAAAAAAAGAATCCCAGTCACTGCGCATGAAAACTCGCTTTCGACCGGGAGGTCAAAGTTTTCTAGGTCGACACGTTTCCGCTGTCAAAGAAGTGTTCAGGTTAATTCCAAAGAAAAAACATCAAGCAATGTATTTGCTTCTGCTTATATAGTTCTTACACGTGCTGCCGTTTCACTTGAAAATTTGAATTCGGACAAAATGTGAATAGATAAAATGGAATAAAGCATCCCAAAAACTAACTAACGGATCGAAGCCAATCAAATGTATCACGATGAACTATTGAAACCTTCAAAGCACAGCACCACAATAAAATCACTGCGGCGCATACATTTTTTTTCTTTTATTTTGTTAACGTTTCTCTGTCCCACGGTAAGTTGTGTGATATATGGCTGAGTTTGTGGTGTTCGTCGTCGCGTGAGCATTTACATATGGAGGGTGAGATTGCTAGATTTTCAATTTACAATATCTTCGTTACGTTGGTACCCCCGAGTGTAATCCTAGGTGGCCTGCTGTATTTGATCAGTGTTAAAAGAGCTCTTATTCAGCACATGTTATAATGGAATCAGCAGAGAAGTGTTAGTAAGTTGACTTTGTTGCTTGTTGAATTGCAGTAGATAATGCAGGGATTTCTTACTGTAGACACTTCGAGTTTCATTTCAATTCTTGCGCTGAAGCGGATATTGTCACAAAAGTGCAAGCTTGCCTTTATCGCAATTCATCTATCAGTGCGTGCCGTGTGTACTTACAGTATTGGCACATATGAACGGAATTGAACATATTATCGGAACTGTAAACGAAATTTGTGACTTTTAGATACAAGCATTGAGAAATTGCTTTGCAATCCGGTACTGCAACATAGCAGGTGGAAGGTTAATAGGTCTGGGACGTAACGGGTACATGCAGCAAGCACACATATTGTCGTCGACTTCATCAAAAAACAATATTTGATAGGTTTTCAAAATTTGAAAGAAATATATTATTTAAAGGAATTTTGGTTTTGGTTTGAACGTGTTTGAGTTGATGAGTCCGATATTAAAAATCTAAAGGTACAATTCTCTCATTTTTCACTCATCAAAAGATTACAACTGTTAAATTAGAACTCCAATATGAAACTTAGTGTTCAACTGCAGTGAGAAATCCACATAAAGAGACAGTGCGCTTTCCAGTGTTTTGTGTGAGCAGAAAAAAGCAAGCACCCTATTTGCACAAGTATCGAACCGNTATTATTCCATAAGTTCCGAAAGAATTGCATCGGCAGTATATTGTTGTTGTCTNTACTCCACCGAGCCTGCATGCAGCAGTTGTCCATGTTGATCCATTCCACGATGCACATATTGGTGATACCAGACACACCTAAGTAACCAGTCATATTTGATGTTTTTGACGATAAACTATCCTCAATTCCAACTTCTAATTAATTAAAAAAAGCGTTTGCAACACTGCCCCTTCACAAATGAACAAACAACTTCAATGAAAGAAATATAAAAAGGTTGTGTGAACAAATCGAGAAACATTAGAGAGATAGTGCGAGATGAATGCAAAATTGAAGCAATTTCCTGAAAAGTGATTTCTTGGTTAATTCTTTTGATTGCCGGCATCTTCGACGATACACGTTATCTTGCATATTCACTTTGGGGTCCACGATTGGTACTATAAATTGCCCTTCACTGCACAATTGAACAAATACCTTTAAACTCTTGATGTTAGGCTTACGATATGTTGCGCAAGGATTGGGATACTCGAAAATAATATCATGCGGTAGCTTCGTTAGGATTGCCACAGAAGATGACGCCTGCACCGTAATCACCTGCAAATTGAAAAAAATTGAAGATATTTTTGTCTGATTAGAAAGTTAAATCAGATGAAAGCCGTCACCCTTACCTCAACCGGCACATTAACTCCTGGAAACAAAGCGGAATTTCTGTACAAAATAAAGCGTACAACGTCTGAATTTGACGTAGATAAGGCGTTAGTGCTTGTAACTGCACGTTTGATCAGTCGTACTGCTGGAGGGAAAATTGAGTTTAAAAGTTTTGCTGTAAGAACGATTGTTGTGGGCTTGTAAGTAGCGTTTGACTTCATATAAGTCGATGTTTTGTAGATTAGATCCAAGTACGAGATTCTCCTAGCCGGTCGAACAACCTGAAATAGAGGAGAGTGTGGCAGCAAATGTGACTTTCAGAAAATCGTTGGGAGTTGTTTGAAAGCTTACCTTTAGCATCAAGTTAGCACGATCTATTGTTAACGAGCCATTTTGAGCAACTAGAGAAGAGAGTGGAACAACTTTCGCTAAAGTCTCTACATCTTTAACAAGTTCTTTCTTCTTTTCTGTGCTGTATGAAGGTAAAGGGAAGAAATTGAGGTTAAAAAACGACGATTTGATAGTTATGTACAAAACAATATCTAGTGGATGATCTGCATAAGAAAAGTTATAATCTCTTGCAAATGTTCTCATCAAATAATACAAAAAGTTTCCGTAGATTAGATAGAATCAGTAATTAAAACGGAATTTTCTTTGGTCTTGTCTTTGGATTGCGATTAAAAACGAATGGCTGCATACAAAGCGTCTGTAACAAATTGACAAACCACAATAACTGTGCAGCCTTGGCGCTACAGGAATTGAGACAAAGCATTGTCTAAGATGTTCCTCGTGCTTAAAAAGTCATCAGTCTATAAGCAGCATAATAAATACTTACTTGATGTTCACGTAAGTGCTGTTTGTTGATAGCTTTATCGTTTCCATGATATTGCTCGTTAAAAGTAGGATGTCACTGATAAGGTTTGTCCCAACCTAAACATATATGTTAACGTTTCTATGTCTTTGAAAAAAAAGAAATGACAGAATTCCACCACCCACCTAAAGTATGGAAACATTATGTAGACCAAGGGTTCCCAAACTGGGGTACATGTACCCCCAGGGGTACATTTGCCTATCCGAAGGGGTACATTAAAGTTTATCAATAAAAGAGCAAAACATATTTGCATATAATTTATTTCCAAATATTTACACAAAAATCAGTAAATATCCTTTTCAAAAATCATATGCTTATTGTTAAATATATCTATGAATAATCATGATAAAATGTATTGTCATAGGAATTCTTAAGGGTA
>JGI24159J19872_10010286_pt1 | contig 12263 bp, 5 predicted proteins | sample Ectturendosymbi4_FD_19872 | JGI IMG/M metagenome (IMG submission 19872)
AGTTTGCACAATGTGGTGCCAGTTCCGGATGGTCAGGATTACTGCACCTAGCTGCAGACGAGCAGAGGTGTTCGAAACGGAAATTTGACAGAAGCAGGTTCNNTTTTTCCGAAANATTTTGCTTCGGTTGATTTTTTAGTCATTGTGTTTTCGTTTCGGTTGGTTTCAAAGTCATTAATGATAAATCTTGTTAATGTATCGTAAAATTGAACAGATTTTTTTCAAGAAACGTCATGTTATTGCAGAATTTGGAAAGGTTGCTCCTTAAATGTGCTAATAATCATTTTCAGATAAGCTTGAAATTTTGCAGTAAAGTTATAAAAACAGTTGGAAGTTGGCATTACTTATAACAGGATGTTATGCAATGATTTCACTAGTCCGGTACGCTTCAGATTAAATATGCCTGAAGTGTCCCTGGAACTGAAACGAGTTTGACACCCCTGCTCTAGGATCTAAACACTGGGAAATTGAGTTCCTTTTCAAAAAGATGACAGTTATCTATGAAAGCTGAGAGAACAACAGAACGAACTTCAATACTTCCCTTGAAAAAAAACAAGTAGGTGAGAACGTCAGTTATCACTTCCCTGTCAATATTTAATCGCGACTTCTGCTCGGCCGCACGCTGGGTATGCAGCTCGCGAAAAGCAGTAGGTGTTAGCTGAGGTCTATCATGGTGTACAGTAAATGCTTCCTAGTCGAAAAAACTAAAAAAGCGTGTTGCAATGCAATTTGCCACACCTTCAACTGCCCGTACCTGCTTCATTGATTGTTAAAACAATTTCTCAAGTATAATTGCTTTGTAGTCAGCTGCAAGCATTTTTCGTAAATGTAGAAACATCCGGAAATTATAATTCATGCTTTTGATAAAGACTTGTGGCTGAACATTTTTAGTCAAGACGTTTGCATCCGTTGCACAACTAAAATTACACTTTGTTTGCAGATAGCAGCTACTTTCATCTCACGTGGTTTGTTCCGAAACATCTTATCTGTTTACGCAGTTCCGCTATACAACTTTATCTCATGTTTGTTCACTATTCTGCAACTGTTCTGCAAGGCCAAGAACCATCAACTTAAAAAACTTGCTCAAAAACGCTCCCGCGTGAGAAATTTGTGAGCGGTGATTGTGTTGCAATGGCATTTTGGTGAAGAGCGTCAGATTCTCAAGCGAGTAAATGCTAAAAGACGAATATTTCTTGCTTAATCTGTTTTGATTTTTTGATGTTTTTTGATCAAAGATGTGGCAAGCTACTTGAAGACATGTCTTTTTGTCTTTTTTATCACTTGAACCACAGACAGGATACGAGAATTCATCAAGACTTTAAAAAGCTTCCAAAACGTGCGAATCAGCTTTGATATATACTTGGAAATTTGCTTTCAACCAAGGGGCGGTTTCCATTATTCTGTGAATGAACACTTGGTAGCCTAAAGATCAGTGTGAGCAGAGGGCTAAGCGCAATGAATCGCTGGCAAGTTTCCGCTTTCCGTCCATTGAAAGCTCTGGGGAAACCTGTTGGTAGAATCCCAATCGAGAAAAGGTTTCCACTCACAAGTTGCAAGCCAGGCCGTGAACGACCAGGCTTTCGCAACCAAATCAACATGAATCAGTAAGCGAGACAGAGAGAAAAAGAGGAAAAGCAAAAATAAGAAAAACGCTGCCTCCTCTTACTTAGCAGCTATTGAAAAGCGTAGTCAGAACATTTTAGCATGATCCATAGTGGTTGTTACTGAGTTTAGCGACGATGGTAAAAGCATCAAAGACAACTGCACATTTTGCGTGTCAGGGGAAACCTGTGCTCCGGCGACAAGTGAAAACGCGAGTGCTGGCTCGACCTGTCACAGAAAATCACGGTTCTGGTGGAAGCAATGCGAAACGTGACGACAACGAATTAAGGTAAGAGTTTTATCTTTGATATTGCTTTGGTTTTCGCGAGCCTTTTTCGGTTAAGAAGGATAACGTGAACGAATGATTGAGGACATGGGTGTCGGAAGGATTTTTTCCAGAGCAGGGCCAACAGTGGTTTTTCGATGAGGTGACGAAAAGCACTTTTTTCCAGAGTGGTAACCATGGCAACCATAGTATAATTTCATTTTGATGACTGAAACCTTGATCGGAACAGTTTGCATGCCTCTGTGCGCCAATGTGCACACCCATTGGACTTATCTTATACTTTATTCGTTTTCTCTGTTAGCTGTTTACCAGAAAGTTTTGGTGTTAGAATGGCTTCATTTCTCTCGCAATTCTGGATCCCTGCATTATGATGGGTGAATCAGTTTGGGCGCTATTAAGGTGTTTTGCTCCTATTAGTGTTGGTCGTGTGCAAACACCGATTCTGTAATGCGCTAATCTATGGCTAACCATTTTCGTGTTCTTGTGTTGTATGATTGTGTCTGTGATATGGATCTCGAGTCTGTAACAAACTGTTGTTAGTAAAACTAACAGAAAAACATTCGTCTACAAAAACTGACTAGGAAAATATCAATTTTCAAAATCTAGGGGAGTCAAGGCTCACCCCTTCCGACACTCACTGTTAAAGAGATTTGATTCATAATTTGATGAAACCAAAAATAACTTTTCAAAGCGGATATACTGCCTGTAGCATGTGAAAATCCTTTTGATTTTGGGTACAAAAAAATCATGGCAATAAATCGCATACAAGAGGCTTGTATATACCAGAAAGAATTATTTACAAAAGGCGACACAAAAATAAGCTAGATTTGACGTAATGCTATGGGCAAAGCTTGGTTTGATTGAAACAAGAAATTCAGCATTCACGGTGTGAATGAAAGTTATGTTTTATACACTCTTTCCATTGAGGAAACCCAAATAATGTGTTTTTATATATCGCTGGATTACAGCTGATAAACGAGCTGCTGTTGATAAAACAAAGCAAAACAACCTTTAACGTTACTAAAGAAAGCATCTGCCACAAGAGGCTTTCTCTCACGATTTTCAGCAAAATGCGTTGTTATACCAATATGTGATTAATTATCATCTCTCATGTGTTTTCATAACAGCGTCTTGCGAATGAGGCATTGGTACATCCTCTTTCTGTTAAACTTGCTATTTCCTGTTGTACTTAGAAAACTTTAAAACATTTCCAATTATTGTGTGATGCATCATATGATTAGTGATATGATGAATATGATCCATTACTGCAGGCGGCTTGCACCTACAATTCAAGGTTGTGTTCCTTTTGACGACCACTTTCCGTTACGTTTTGGTTCATGAATGCGCTGTTGGCAGTGTTGTTACTGATTTTCATTCATTATGATGTTCGTGTTTATTCATCGTGCTGCTTTGAAACTGACAAATAGAATCTTTCGTGTTTTTTAGGGAAACGTATTGAGTAGGCTGCACTATGTACATAAAATGGATAATGTGTGAAAACGTCAATGTACTAGCAAAATTTTCTACTGAAGTAGAAAATGTTTTCTACAGTCGTAGCTTGAGAAACGTAAGACGCTGCTCCCATGCAACTTCACAGGAAGAACAAAATACTGAAGATTTTTTGCATTCGGTTCATCAAGCAATGGTTCGGCCTATCTTACTAAAGGTTTTATGCTAAAGTTTCTGCTACTTAAACACATCCTAGCAATTTATGCAATATTTCCACTAATTTTTGCTTAGCTCTTTTGAACGGTGACTACAGTGGCGGTTCTAAAGGTGGGCCATGACGCTCCCAGATTTTGGCTGGCTCCCTGCTTGGCCCCCCAGTTTTGTGCTTAATTTCATGTTTAAGTTCGTTTGATTTAAATATACAGCAGATAACTTTCATCCCGCAAAATTTTAAACGGTTTGAAGACTTTCCGGCGGCAGTTGTTAGGATATTCACAAGCCTATGTTGGGTTTGATACGTTTAATCACAGCAAATAAATCTTCATTACAATGGAAAATCACCACGCAGGAGAGACATTTATGTTGGCCCCCATACTTCTTTCCATGCCCCCGCAGTGGCTCCCCAAGTTTTTTTTCATTCTAGAATCACCACTGAGTGTCTATTGCTGCTAAAGATCTGGACGAATTGTTTAAAATATCGATGACAATTTTGGTGTCAATTTTCTTTAGACTCCTAGGATAGACGTTTAAGAGTACACTAAGTTTTGATATCTCAGAAAGATCCTCTGTGGGCACATTTCACGTATTTTACAGTTTTACTAGCGAGTGGGCGAAACATAATGCAAGCAATTACCATATTTTGCGACTGCAAGCCAGCTTGACAATCACCTTTCATGCTACGTAAGTTACAAGCTGTAAATTACGCAAAGAGAACTTTGCCTTCCACCACTGCGAAACAACGCAATTGATATCAATCGAACAGCTCTGCGGTGGGAAGTCGCAGAGAAGCTTCAAATCAGTAGTTTTATTTTCCGCCTAAGCACGCCTTTACTTTTGATTGCAGTCAATCAAAAATATCTTCTCAGAAACGCCTTAAGGTGAGTTTTCAACAAGATTTTCTAAGGACATTTAGCATTGTCAAATATCAAAATGGATTGTTTTAAACAAACTCACGTTTAATTCGCCATTGCTAAATATTGCCAATCGCGATCCTGATAAATATGACAATGTTTTATCTTGTTGCTGTGTATCATGTATGCCGTAGTAATCAAACTTGGATTTGTTCTGGTGACGACGAACCGATATGCAAAACACTAGAAACTCTTTTCAATTGCAAGCAAAAAAATAGAAATCAGTGCTCATAAATTGGCTCCATATTGCAAAATCCCACGTTTTGAGTTTCACCGAGGAGATCTGTCATTCACACGAGGTGCAAGCGTTCGGTTTTAGGGAGCATCAGTGATGTAGCTCGATCACTCGTCTACTGCGCTTGTGCAGTAAAGGTCAACGCACTGTTGTTGACATGAAACTGACTGAGAGTCGCGTTTACCAAATACGATGTCGAACAAACTTTATTTACAGGTGCCTGTACCGTATGCTGCGCAGCATCATTCCCTCGTGTCGAGACAAGCCTGTTACCAGATTGGACATCGTTCTCGCAGCTGCAGATTACATCCAACAGCTGCACGCCACGCTGGGGGAGGAACTAACACACGAACTTGCCAGATCACTGACAATCAAAGAAGACGTGCAGTAATAATTGGATTCAATTACAGGTAAACCACGTTATGGTAAACTCCTGCAACTTTCTTTGTTCGTTTTACTAGCTTTTTATTTTCACGAAGGCTTTTCTCTTTATTCTTTTCATAAAAACATTTCTGCCCAGACTGCACAAGTGGACTTGCAAGTAGTGTCCTCAGGAAATATTAAGTTGCCAAAGGGGTAATGCGCACAAATATAAACAGATATAACTAAAAGAAAAAACTCTAACGCCGCCTGAGGCGATGTTCTTAGTAGGAAGCGTTTCTTCCCAAGAATCAAGACAATTTTTGCATCTTTAATTCACTTAATTCTTTTATAAGTTTGATCCAGCAATGCTGGCATGCTTCAAACCAAACCTTGTTTGACATTGTTCCCATTCAGGGTGAATGCGAAACACTCAGGCTTTCCATTATGCTGAATTGAGAAAATTAACTATAGCCGTTTGGGTGGACCGAAGTGTTTGAATCATCAGCAACAAGTTGCAAGCTCTGTATGCAAGTTAAAATGTTTTCATAATAGATGTTCTCGAATCTAGAGCATTGCCCCTGCTTGCCAATCAAAGTGAATTGCAATGAAACCTAATAAAAATCATTTACAAAATATATCACAGATATCAACAAGTTTCGTTTTCATTTTTAAATGCAGGGTGATACCAACCATCGGGAGTTGAGTAACACTTCATTTAAATTTTCTTTTAAATATGTAATAAAGAGTAAGGTAAAATACTTAAAAATAAATGATCTTAAAACTCAAAGTGTAAATTGGAAAAGGCAAACCGCTGAATAGCACTTGGAATGCAGATTCATATTTACTGCCATGAATGAAATGCCCTGCAGATTGAAGGACACAACTGCAATTGTAAGGAATATACGATAGATTAAAACCCACGGTAGAGCGTCATTCACGTACTGCCATGCTTGCTATTCTGGCGTATTGGTCAGGCGCCATGCTTCAAAACGTCTGGATAGAAAATAATAGAATTTCAGTGGAAGAACTACATTTGATTTGCAACTTGAATCAATACAAAGATACAAAGATAGTCCCGTATTCCAATAGAATTTCAGTAGAAATAATAGAATTTCATTAGAAGAACTACATTTGACTTGCAACTTCACAAAATCGGGTACAATATTTTTTCTTAGCAAGCCGAACCAGGTCAATCGTTATTAAACTCAAATTAAAAAGAATTTCGTGAATATTGCAAAATATAGACACCGAACAGGAATGACTACTGCCTTTCGTTAAAACTGAAATGCTGTATTACAGTGCAAAATCATAAACTATGCCTCCTGATGTTTCATAGGGCCTTAAAGCTCCATGTAATTCCACAGAACATAGTCACTTTGCTCAATGTTTCTGCTTAACGAATTGGAGCTTTCAGAAATATCGAGTTGGGTTTAAACATTGTGATATTTTCATCCTAGATTTTTCCTCTTTTTTCCAGCTATGTTTTCCAACTGAGTTTGTTGGCTTTGCTCCGACCAAGTCGGCGTACAGTCATTTCAGTTAAAACTGTTAAGCCCAACTCCTCTACGTTACGCGCAAGAAGGCTTAGGGGGGAAATTTGTCGTTTACCACAGCTATTATCACACAGTAGACAATGTAAATATGGTAGTCTTCATCCATTACTTTTACAAACACCAGGGCAAAACATTAAAGCAAAATTTTGTTTGGCCAAGCAGCAAAAACGTGTTTGAAATTTCTACCTACATTTAGGTCAAATTTCCTTTAATAATTTGGTGGTCAAGCTTCTAATATTACTTTTAAAATCTTCGACAATGGAACTTAAGGCATTGTCTGCGCCCTTTGTGGTCAACAGCCACGTTTTTGTGTTGACGCTTTACCAACCGATCCGGTAAGTCCAGGTTTCTACCTGAGGCTAGAGCATAGGCGGAGCCAGGGGGCCTAAATGGGCCATTCTTCCTAAATTTCTAGCATATCTTGTCGTTCTGTGCGTCGAGAGGCGATGCCCTAAACCAAATACTGTTGCTCGCTTGTAGTTAAAATATTTGGCCCGTCCCAAAATTTTGGTTGGCTACGCCAATGGGCTAGAGTCTATTTTGTCAGAGCAAATTAGCCTAAAACTAATTTTAAACCGGAAATACAAGTCAAACCGGATTTTTAACAACAGTTCTATCAATCTACGTGCGTCACTTTAAATGTTAGCACAGTATGGTTACAAAAATTTGAAAATACACACCATAAGATTACTGTCATAATTGGAAAAGTGATTTTATGATCAGTTGGAGGAGAGCGAGTTCCCGGAATTCCTCATTGTTTGCAATTCTGTTTTGCTGTAATTTCAATCATATCATGTTTTTGCCAGAACTAAACCTGCTGCTGTGTTGAGGAATGTTCCGCAGCGTTTCAAGCATCGAGGAAATTCAAAACATTGAACAAATGAATACTGTTCGATCGACAGCCTACAGAGTAAAAGTCACTTTCACTTGTGCGAAACTTCGCGAACTGGCAGTAGCAAGCTAATGCAACGCAATGCTCACGCAAGCTTCATGTATAAGGACGCCCCGTGGAGCTGCTTATTGAATTTTGAAACGACCTCAGTTGACTCGTTGCTGTTTTGTCCCTTTGAATGAATCTGCAGCTGATCAACGCGGGCTTCCGGTAACGCGATATATCCTTTTGCTGCTGGCAGCTATGGCAGATAAAAAACGCAGGCCTGCTCAGCTACACCGCGCTCTCCCGCTCGAAACGCCAAACACAGCGATGAAATGTTTTCCTCAGGGAAAGGCGTTGCCATCAGTCATCAGTCGTGCCACCTACAGTGCAGCTTTACCCACGGATATCCGTTCTGCTGCATAAACCGCAAGATTGTGGCGGTTTGGTTGCAACAAGACTATGCCACACATCAAAGAGGCGCAGTCTTATTTGCGGGTTGAACTTGGATATTTGTTTGTTGCAGCAACACTTGGTCTTCAGGGTCTCAGAAAAAGAGCTTGCGCAGCAGAACTGCAAATCTCAAAACCGACGCTGCGTCGACATTTATCTCTAACACACCGACGCCAGTACCGCGTATCGGCGCAGTTCGTGACGAACGATTTCAAAAAGCTTTTTCACGTTTCACAGTCATGCTGTTGCTGAATTTGCTATTTGCCATAGGGGGGTCGAGGAGATTTGTGACAGGATGGGGAGAGAAAACAGATTGTCTCGATGAAACTCCATTCCTCTGGATTTTCATACCGTTTGTTGTGTTTATTTTTTACAGGGTACGTTCACGGAATTTGCCAAAATTTACGTGGTTTTCCAGTGTTTCCTCGAAAGGTATAAAATGGCCTCTTCCAGATGGATTACTTTCGCCATTAAATCTTTCAAATACAGCAAGAAAAATGTCTCCACCTACTCCTCATAAGCGCCATTTTTTGGATTATATTCAAATTCTTGTCTGTTTATGCTTCATTACTGTGGTGGAACCCGTTTACGTAAAAACTGTTGGGCAGCAAGTCACAATGCACGGCAAGTTAACACCGCCCTGCGAACCGAAAGGCTGCAGCCTTCACTAACTGGAGCTGAGATCACACTGATCGTTGCATAACGCAAACAAAGCTGAATGCGGCGCGGCAGCACGAGTTACGCTTAATGTTTTGAAAGTGTTTTGAAAGTGATGCTGATTCACGCTGGGAGTGTAAACGTAAATTCGCGGAAAGGTTTGGTTGCGGGTCGTTTCGTCAGCGGGGCTTGGTCGTCTCAAGCTCTTATTCTCTTTTTCAATTTAGTCCAACCACCGTCGAACATAGCTTTGAACGAGTTGAAACCAATCCTCCGAGCGGCTGTAAACGTTTTTGACTGAATAGTTTTTAAATCTTCTGTTTGGAGAGACTGGCAGTTGTAAGTGAATACAACGTTCGATTAACGAATTCGCTTCAGGTCTGATTTTTAATATCGCAACTTTCGCTACCTGTGAAAAGAGTCTTCTAGAAGGCAAACATGTGAGTGTCTGAAAAATGTCATTTCTTTCACGGCATCACAGCAACCATTTGAGAATTTCAGCCGGTGGCATGCAACAACGGAAAAAAATTATAACATTTTACCAATGGTCACAACACTATTTCAAAGCAAATCACCGCTTTTGTTGTTTTTTACGTTGTTTTTCGTGTTGTTCCTGTTATTTGCAAACCATTGCGACCAGTCCCGTCGCCATGAGGGGGCTATGGTGGGCTTAGCCCCCACGAACAAAGTCCTAAGGCCCCAAATTGAAATATGAAACACTATAAGTTAGTGGAACGTTTTGTCAAATTTGAATGTCAAGCCCCCCTGCACAAACGTAAAGTCCCCTGACGACGTTCTGGCGACGGTTCTGATTGCGACTCCTTGTGATCTTGTCTGTTTATCTTTCTGATTGATCTTTTTGTGTGCTTGTGTCTGCGCCTTTCTTCTCTGTGGCACATTTCTCCTTTTTTCTCCTTGCCACCCCACTTCACTTGTACAGGTTTGTGACTTGTAAACGGTTTGTTTGTAACTACGTCATTTGTGTTTCTTTTCGTCTAACGAAGCGAACATTCCTGGTGATGAAAACAAAGTACATGTGATTTGTTCTTTTCAAAAAAAGCATTCAGCATTCGTGTGTGACTGGGACAAATATAATAATACTGGATGTGAGTTAGTCTATAGCATAGGGGTCGGGAACCTTTTTGACTAAGGGAGCCATGAAACGTACATGTTTTTAGTTGTGTTTCCGTGAAAGCCATGTAATATTTTTGAACACTTAATGCAACTAACTTACTAACGCGTGCAGTTTTAAGCAAAACCAACAATTTTAAACAATGGTAAATGTCTGAATTATCCTTAGTAACATGCTTCGTACTGTTAATGCGACTTCTGGTGCTGCATGATGTTGCTGATGTCTTTGTAGAAAATTACAGAAAAAGTTGCTTTCGTAACAATCGTATCAAGAAAATATCAAGCGAGCAAGATCCCGTCATCAAAAGAGCCACATCTGGCTCGCGAGCCGTCCCCTGCTGTAGCATATATTGGATATTGTTCAAATCGCAATACAGAGATCAAGGCAGCGAAGGTGAAATTTTAATTCCTACATATCTCACGCAATTTCCAAAAATATGACCCATCACACTCTCAATAATTTGCAACAACAACCCCATTATCTACCGCCAAAGCAACCTGGCTATACCGTATTTTTGACATGGTCTCCTACAAGTTTAAGACAGCGTGCTAAGGTTAGTGTCAAATAAACTTTCTTGTGAATACTTAAGCTTTCAGCAACATATCCCACCCAATACAATCACCAGGGGAAACTTCGCACACGTCCAGGCTTCGTTGAAATGCATGGGCAAGCAAAAAGTGACCAAGGGCAATGTATGCTAAACATTTAGATATAGTTTGCGGGCTTTGTCATGGTTTGGCACCGCACTACCTCAATAACCGCCCATGGCAACAAGTTGTTTAGCTGAAAAATATCTTCTTCGAAGAAAAGGGTGTTAAAGTATGTAGAAAAATAAAGTGTATCTGGAAATTTGCAACGTGGAAATCAGTTAGTTTTATAAAGCGGAAAACGTTTCGGCATTTTTCATATGCACCAGTTCATCATACAAGTTATTTTCGGTGCATAGAGAACTTTTGAGGGGGTTGGAGTCCAGCGGTTTAAATTCGTATCTTTTTCGTGTAAAAATAAAAACGAATTTAACTGGTTTCTTGCACAGGCAGCATAAACGTTCGCATCGTCGGGACACATTAGTGCCTGTCATTGCAGCAGCTCGACTGCGTTCTTTATTTCCTCTCACGGCGGATGTCAATTTCTCTGCAGCTATCGCATGACAAGAGCTGTTGCTATATAAAGCCATTTATTCAGATGTCAACACCATTACAACTTCCTTCCAATTAATGCCGTGTATAAGAGTTCATTACGAAGCAGATGTCGTTTGTTTCTGGTCTTGTTAATTTGCTTATTACAGACTAAACCTTTGCTAATCTCTGTTACGCCATCACATGACCCTAACCATTAGAGTATCAGAAACATGAATTAAAAGAGCTCATTGGGGTTCATGAGCGTACCAACTTCACTGCTCCTAGCTAAAACGTTAAAGGGCTTCAAGTTTTAAACCAGACTAAGGCCATGTTTATCGAGTGATAGAAATAAACTTTTAAAGTCACCTAAAACCCGTGTTTGATTTGAAAATTTGCAACGCTCTGAGATCGCATTACCCTGTTAAAATGACAGTCAAATTTGCACAAGTTTTCCTTAATCATGAAATACTGAGTTGTGCGCAGTTGTTCATTTACTAAATGTTAATTGTTTTTTCACAAGTTATTGGGGATTTTTGCCGTTCACGAAAATTCATGCAAACGATTTAAATATCAATAATTCAGCGGATTTCCTCGAAAAAAAGCATATTCTAAGGTCCAATCAATGGCAGAAAAGTCCAAAGACCTTGCATGGCCTCCAAAGGGCCACCAGTGGTTTTGCGCTGCACTACAAATTCATCAGTTATTTTTCAAGGAGTTTAAACTTCGAAAGCGGCGATCATGGTCTCAGGGACAATTGAAACATCCGCAGTTGCAGGTGCGTGCCACGAAATGTAGCTTGGTCTGCATAGTGCGTTTCCCAGCAGGGTTAGTTGAGTCCCTTGGGTCACAAAACGTGTGTGCTTGAAAGTGAAATATATATCTTCATCCCTTGTTCATTAATTGAAACACGTGTGTCAATCAACCCAGTCACATCCACAGAGTTTCCATGAATAACAGGTTTTAACCAAGTATGCCGAAAAACAATGTTATATTCTATTGTGCACGTATCTCAACAAGATAGACAGAAAAATGAAAAGTATTGAAACTTTGAAAATCATGGAGAATGAAGGCAGAGTTTTGGCATTATTGACCACAATTTTCTGCTACATGTCAGGTAATTTAGGTTGATTGCCTTATATGTTTGCGATGCGAATTTACTCACGTTGGAAGCCTGTAGAACAGGGGTGTCAAACTCGTTTCAGTTTCAGGGACACTTCAGGCATATTTAATCTGAAGCGGACCGGACCAGTGAAATCATTGCATAACATCCTGTTATAAGTAATGCCAACTTCCATCTGTTTTTAAAACTTTACTGCAAAAATTTCAAGCTTATCTGAAAATGATTATTAGCACATTTAAGGAGCAACCTTTCCAAACTCTGCAACAACATGACGTTTCTTGAGAAAAG
>JGI24159J19872_10010290_pt1 | contig 12259 bp, 9 predicted proteins | sample Ectturendosymbi4_FD_19872 | JGI IMG/M metagenome (IMG submission 19872)
TTGCTTTATTGTGTGACAAATTTTGAGCTTGTTTGGACTTGAAATAAAGTAGCAGTGGTTGAAAATGCAAAAAAGTGTCGATTGTACCCCACCTTCCCCTGCATCAATAACCTTAAATAAAGGAAGGGAGATCAAATGTACTAATCAAGGCTGTAGTTTTCAATTTATAGTAGGTTGCTGTGACAGGGTTGATGAAAAATAAAAAAATTGCGTGACTACGACAAAACTAATGGACAGTTACAGAGTAGCCACCTGGGTGCCTCAGTTGCGAATCCACTAGGTTTCACTTATTTTTTGCAGAGATTTAACAATTACAGTAGAATGTTCAGGAGGAATGAAACGCGAAAAGCATAAGGTGGAGCAGAAGAGAACGCGCGATCTTGTATAATAAGGTAACTATCTGGTAACAAGCTGAGATAATTGTTTTTTGTCCAAACTTTCGAGACCTTGAGGGAGGATTGTGTGAGTACGTTGCTTGAAACCAGTTAGGCTGATGTTGTTGCTATACCTGTTTCTGAGGTCGTGTAAAGCGCAGGTGTTGACTCCCAAAGTTTCGAAGTGCGCAAAGTGCAGTTGACTTCCAGGGAAGATTCCTGCTGGAAGTGCCGGAATGTACGGCCTACCAAGGCTGACGAAGTAGTTGGGGTCTCGCGCACCGGCAACTTTATACGAAAAAGAACAAAACAAGTTTACTAAACACGCAAGGCAGCTTCCTTTGTTGACTGTTGAGATAGTTACCTGATGTAAGCGGCACTAAAACAACATATCAAAACAATGCTTTTTTGCAGTGATTCCCGGACGTGAAAGTTCGTATTGAGATTTTAATCCCTATCGATGACTCTGCGGTTTGCAACATCGTCTAATGAAAGAAATACTGTACGTCCACATCAATGAATGAGACACCATGATTTTTACCGACTATATGCTTGGTTTACTGACCAGGAATCTTCAGCCCGTTGTTAACAGTTGTGCTAATGTCTGTGCAGACGTTGCTCATGATGTAGACCCTACAGCTTGAGAATTGAAAAACTATAGGCTATACGTTGCTTTTAGGATATAAAACACATATACATAGTTGAGTTAACATCAGTGAAAAAACATAAAAATGCGTTATCTCAAATCGATGTGAAAGTATTTATTTAAATTTTAAGAAACAAGTAATAAATTGCAACGAATGGCTTGAAGATGATGAGGCCAAAATTTATTGAAAACAAACAGAGGTTTCAAACCCACTTTGACAATAAGCATCCCTCATGATTTAGAAAAATCTTAGTTATTTGTCACAAGTAGTAAAATACATGTTGGTACAAGAATTGTCTTTTTCCTACATGAAGTTGAAAAACGCATTCGGCGGGTTAAAGTCGTGGCTCCTTGAAAAAAGCAATATCAAAAAATCTGCTTGGAAATTGTCCATAACTGTGGTTAATCAAAACAGTTTTTCCTTAAACACAGCAACGGGTGCAACTTACTAGCTTGAGTGAGATACTCCAAAATTTTTTCCTGCGGGGCTCCCGATTGCAAGGCTTGATATATTAAGGCAGTCATGGGATTTATATTCCCCTGTAAAGTTGACACATTAGCTCAGAAACGTTTTTTGCTAAGCGATCTGTTTGAGCAGAAAAGAATTACTCAACGAACAAAACACTTTTTCCGAGACAACTTGACGTAAAACATGAAACAATTTTTGCAAAACCTTGCCTTCTCGTTTCGGTTTGACACTATATATCACTCAAAATAGGTGAAACTAGCCGATCTAACCTCCGTGTGCAAATAAATACTCAGTGGAAAACCTTTACTTTGGTTAGATATTTTTGAATTTGCAGCGCACTTTATCTTACAAAACTAACTCATACTTTGCTCGAGTTTGAACTTAAACTGTTTTTATTTGAAAACCATTACGGTGCAAATCTTCATTTAATATTTTTACCGAATCGACAAGATTGGAGAAAAAGAAGTCTTTTCCTTTGTCAACCCCAAAAACCAGTGGGATAACGGATGAGTGGAGTGCCCCAATGTTGGTCATATATCTGATAAGAGCTTTTTTGTTCGGGTCGTCGTTGAATCCACCGTTTAGTATGACGTTTACCATCGATGAATCAAGACCTGTACAAAGAGCAAGTTGTTGATTTTGGTGATGTTTTCATTAAAACAACCTTTTTATATTAACAGCCGATCTCGTCGCTATTAAAGGTTCACATAATATCACAGCTTACGATTATGCTTTCCTTGCATGCTTTCAAACAAATTGCAAAATGACTTACCTATGCTGGAAAGAACCAAGTTCTGCAAAATAACGTCCTGGCTTTCTCCTCTGTTTTGTAAGAGTGAAAGCATTTGGGGTGTGTTGACACCGGCCAAAGAGTAATAGATATAATCATTTAAATTCATAGTTGACCGGTGTTCTGGAGTGCCAATAGCGTTTTTTAAGGCAATTCGCTGTTCCTCTGCAAAATCAACATTGATTAAAATGAGCTGAAGCAAGAGAAAATCTTTAAATCATAGCTAAGCATAGCTAAACAAGAGAAACAAAGTGTCTGCGCCGAACAAAATTGCTTTCTGGTGTGTAGCGCGACCCGCTGTGGTTGTTGACTCATCACCACCTTTCCTAAACCTAGTCGTTCAATATTTAGCGTCTGGTTTGCTTTTCAGCTTTCGTTGAAGGCCAGCTCCACTGTTGCAGCTTGTGTTTGAGACTAAACGTTGGGTAATTTCTTTAAACCTTGCTTCAGCTATTCACAATTTCACTTGTCAGTTTTGATTGCAATTTACAGGACTGAAGATGCACAAAATACGTGAAATCGATTTCCTAATAAACCACTTCTCTGATTGATTTGACTGCGTTACTTTTACAGAAACTTGTTACTAAACGTATCAACGATGCAAACTGCGTGAGCATTGAAACTAAGGAACAGGTTTTAGCTTAGTGGAGAAAAACTTTGTCTAACCAATCTTGGTGGAGCAAATCTTTTTTCACATTCAGCAAACCTCACAAAACAACCTCTCACCGCCTTTGTTCTTTTACAAGGCAACGTTAACGAATGCTTTGACGGTATCTTCATCAATAATAATGAACAAATTCTCGGATAAAGTGTAACGTCTTATTAAAATTCATACCTGTGAGCAGTGCTCGAACTTTCGGCGATGTCATAAGATACTGAAGCAACGTTGCTTCGTGTCCCAAGTTGACCCGGGTGCACTTGCATGGCGAGCTTGACACTTTCATAGTGCCACTGTGTGAGAAAGTACCCACTCATTAGTGTTGAGTAGAAATCGTTTCAGAGGAAACCAATTAATCAACCGTGTGAACTAGTTTTAGTGTTTTTGTTGGCTTAAGATAGCAGTATGGCAGTTCTACAGTAATAAAATGAAAGCCAGATTTTAGCATCAAAACCAAGAAGTTGCCTCGTTTCTCTCGTATAAAATTTTTTGAGGATGACTGTCATTCTTTCTTCCCTCGTGCTTCACAAGACTTTTCAATTTCGGCAAAAGCTACATCAAGAAATTTCTTCGCTTATTTCATTCATAGCCAGCAACCGTGATAGTCAAGCAGCTATGTTTTCAAAGTTCTTTCAGTTAATTCAGTTTTCGCAGTACATTTCTTACTAATTTTATTCCTATGTGTATGCGCCAATGTCTCTGTGGAAAATTCCTTTTCTAAACATATTGTGGCAAACGTTTGTCTGGGATACATAGTTGAAACAACAAAAACATATCTCGGAGCAAAAGCTTTTGAAAATAGAAAGTCTGTTGAAACGTACTTGCAAGTTGCTGATTGCAGGTTCATCATCATTATGATCGGGAAGAGATTCTCGCCTGAAGAGAACAACAACAGTAACAACATATTGTTTTTCATGACGCCAATCAAAAGTTTTACGTTGGATTCCACACATGCCTCTACTTTTATCTTTTGCTCTACAACAGCTACCGGCAGATCCAACAAAAATTTGATTTGTATTTTACTGCACTTCTATTAAAAATTTTAAATATAATACACATGAGTTGTTTGGTATAGCATGGTCAAACATGTGCGTTCTCTTTGAGTTTACTCATAAATGAAACGCCCATGTAAAGTTTTTTTTTAAACCCATAAGGTCTAAACAAGCTCCAAATCGCACAAATTACTTTCAGTGACAGCAATATGTCAATTGATTTACTTACTTTGGATAAACCAAGTAACGTCCTGCACTTTTTTAAAATTTAAAGATTTGCCTGACAATTTGAATGTAGAAATTTGTAAATTGAATGCCTTTTACAGCATGCTTTTTGGCTGAATGGGTCAGCTGGCATCGATAGAAAGATAATTGTCGCTATTGCCAGGGGCGTAATAAAGGGAGGCAATGGGAACACAATGCCACAGGCGCCGAATCACTGGGTGGCGCCAAAAAGTCCCAACAATGTCGCAAATACTTTCTTCAACACAGTACATTTACTCCAAAAAAAACTCAGGTTCGAACACGGGAAGCCAAACTTGTTTCTTGCCCCAGGCGCCATGTAACCTAGGTGCGCCCCTGGCAATTGCACAAAAGGACGATCAAAAGCAAAATTTACCAGTTCTTTGTTTATATCGACTTTGTTTTTCAAATTATGAAATACTATGATGAAACTCGGGGTATGCTGTAATTTTTAAGTAAGAAAGATATGAACTATTCAGCGTCTGACTTATTTCCTAGCGGAAATGACTTTCCTTGACTTTTTTCATTAAAAATANAACAGCAAACGCATATGCTCAGAACAAACCACATGTTGCTTTTTACCATCAGAGAACTGGCTGAACAAAGATATCCAAAACTGCATATTGCTCTGGTCTTCGCATACGCATGTCTCATTGTCTGCAACGTCGCCATCGGTTACGATGTTCCTTCCATCGCAACCTCTCTCTGTGGTGAGGGCAACCAGGGGGACTACGATTTCCTCTTCGTCAGGGCCTGAAACAACGAATTTGCGCTTTGTGCTTAATCACTTTTTTAATTTATGCTGCACGCTTTACTTGATCTTCATATGAAACGAGCTGCATAAGACGCTTGAGGCGAAACAAACCAACCTTGTGTTTTCAAATGTTTTCAAAAAGACCACTGTCTCTTCAGTAAACAAGTCGGAACAGGAAAATGTGTGAACAAACTCAGACAAATCCAAAGTTACAGAAAAACACAATTCACAAAGGCATATCGCTTGCATTTGACTTTTCAAACACTTTGAATTGTAAAATTTTTAAGCCTTGCAAAAACTTTTTGGCAATTCTGCTTTGAATCATTGTACAGCAGAATGATTTTTAATAACATATAGGCCTCTAAAATCTTCATTTGGCTGTGCTTTATAAAATAAAAGATGTGCTCTAGCTAAGAGTTATGAAAATGTTGCTCAAATTACTTTGTTCAGTATAATTTTTTCGATCATTGTAAAAAGTTTCAAACCTGACTTACAATGAGAGTCTTTCTGCTTGCTTTTACGACAAAATTGCTTCGTGGCCAAGAGCATTGCCATAGTTTGTTCTTCAGTTGATTTTTTGTCAGTCTTCATGATAGGCAGGAGATCACGCAGCAATTCAGTTGCTTTTTCTGGGAAGAAACAGTGAAACAGTTAGTTCGTCACCTAAAGAAATCCTAGAGCTGCTCAAAATAGTATTTTCAAAAATCACTGTCTGCTTTATAAAACGCAAAGTCCAGAATTTAAGGCGTACAATCGTATGTTTACTCACCGCGACGTAGACCCCCCGCACTGAGGAGTTTCAGTTGCTTCTCTTTTGAAAAGCTTAATCGATCTTTGAACAGAGATGGGAGGATGAGATCGACAATTTTTGTTGGATCAACTGAATAAAAACAGTTGTATTGTAAGCTCATGCTGGAATGCGAAGCCTTGCGCTACGTTTTTTCACATAAGGTATTCATGTAACCTGCTTTCTCGTGTTAGTTACATAGAACGTTCTTTTTCCTATACCAGATTTTTATTGTTATGAAAGCTAACTTACACTTTTTTGGTTTTATTACAGAACTAAGCAAACAACTGGCAAGCTCTAACAAAGCTTTAACCCTTACAATTAAGTAAATTGCTTTGCAAATATATAGCCATAAATACTTATTACAAATCTCCTTCTTATACCGCTCTCAATCTAAAATAATAAAAAACAAAATTTCCAACAACAAGAGTTCGAGAAGTTCGAAATTATTTGATTGTCCAATGAAAGAGTTAAGACATTAATAGAAAAAAATATCTGAGACTTTTTGCAATAATCACCTCCATTATTTTGCGCTGACACAAGGGAAAAAACAAGAAGAGCTTCGTTGTCGATATCTGCAAAACAAAAGTCAAGCTAAACTTGCCACGAATATTAAGTTTATACACAGCTTATACTGCACTGTTACAGACAAGACTTATATCGATCAAGTCATTTGACAATAGGATGTTCGAAAACAGATTTGCACCTAGAACTTGAAGAAAACAAACATAATGAAGATTACTTGTCGAGTTTGACAGAAGCAAAAATTGAGCGCGCCATAAAATTGTTACTTTCACATACAAAGTTCCACGTTCAGCAGCAAGCACTATAACTGAGTGAAAGCATTTATGCAATGTTTGAAGATATTTCAAAATATTTTTCAGTAGATTTACACTAATTTGATAACTTTGCATAATACTGAGTCACCAAAGACGTTCGTATTTTATTTAATATGAACACTGTTAAATTGTTCCATTTGAAAAAAATAGATTTAAAACATGTTTTTTGTTTTGTGTCGCATGCAAGTCTCACAGTAACGGCTGTATTGTTATGTGGTTGAGATCTTCGCCTGAAATGGCAAGCAGGATAATGCTTATGCTGTGAGGCATAAATGCAAACGTGAACTCAGTCATAATGGTCTTGAATTTGTGCAGAAAGTTCCATTTGGTTAAGAAAAGCAAATACGCAAAAAGGACCTTGATTCCTTTTGACTCGCCGTAGCGGTCCATGGCCAAGAGCGTTCACCTCAACCGCCCTGACAAAAAGCATTATTCAGGCTTCGGCCTGCCGCCAATTGCAGTTAAATAAATCCGTCGAATTGCATGCGACCGTAATTCCGAGGTTACCCATAAAAATGTTTAAACCACCATTAATAAGCAATACTCAAAAACCAATGTCTGCACGTGATCTTGGAAACTGTCGTTGTTTCAGAAACTTTCATTCCTTGCTCTACGTGTCTCCTGATATAAACAGAAAAATGTCTGTGACTTTTCGTTGGATTTACTGGGAAACATTTTGCAAGTTAATATTTTTGATAAATCACAAATCCAAAAGATAAGAACAAGATTCTTACCATATCCTGGATTTTCATTGTAGTCAGCTGTTAATAAGAAAATAACAAATAATGAAAGAGTTAACTGATACTGATACTATTCCCACATTAATCAAAAAATACATAAACACGATCAGGGAAAAGTCTTGCGAAAATTACTGCACAGTATAAATAAGTTGCATTTTTATTCTGCAAAATTCCATTTTATAGCAATGATTAAACAATCCTTTCAAAATTTATATTCAGTATAAAAAAATTACCCGCCAAAACTGCCGCTGACAGTCCCAGAAGTAGCAGACAAACCCTCATGGTGTCCTGCAAATCAAAACAAGTAATTGCTAAATAGTTTATAAAACATCTTGCTGACAATTGCCCAGAGGCATACGCAGTGCTGGCAGCAAAAGCGTATTTCAACACTTCTCTCGGTAAAGTTGTTCAAACGCATGACGGAAACGCCCATCGGCATGAGATTGATTTATGGTAGAGAAGGTTTATGTTTTGTCTCGGCAGAGATCGTAAGTTCTTTAGACTAAAATGTTTCATAACGCAGAGTAATAGCTGTTCATAAGTTTGCTCCAAAATGCCTATCTTTGTTACCTTTGTTGCCTATCTATCTCTTTCTCAGGTAGTTAGGGGAGTAATATTGTTAACACTGTTTTTTATCACTGCCAGTCAGTATAGCATTTTAACTGTTGAGCACACCCACTACAACAATAAACACATAGGTCACGTATGGTTTGACTGGTTTCACCCTATANCTACATAGTATTAACTGTAGATGAAGCCTACACTTAAACTGAGCGCAACATTATGTTTCTTGCAGCCTTAAAAACGTTTTATGCCTACCGCAAGTTTAACACGGAAAACATTTGCATTTCTTAAAGTTGTTTGACGTTTTTGAAATGACGAACTTCTTTTGAAGAAAATCGTACCTTCATGCCCCTCACGCTAAAACGATACGGTGCTTTTGAAACCGACAACATGTTCCCCGGTTTGCTATCTTTAAGCGTACCTTTAAAAGCAAAGACAGTCATTTATATAAAGTAAAAATTTGCATGTTGCAAGTCAAAAAGATTATAAATAAATTTTGATGAATTGTGCCAATGACATTTTCTTTTGCGGAACGGATGCATCAAGTCTACGTAGAAATTTGCTAATAACACGCGAAGCTGCCGACGCAGGCGCCATCACGATGCTGGATTACAAAATGCTCGAGGCGAAATTCGACCTGATAGGGAACGGTACCAGATGGCATAACGTTTGTTGTAGGGTTGGTTGTTATCCACCAGACGTTTGTCGCAGATCTGAAAGTTTAACTGCCACGTTTGTTGCTATATCCTTTCTAAAAGTCATTTCACTTAGATCGGGTCTCACCCCTTTCAAAACTGCAACTGCAATTCTTTCCAAATCGCCCAATAACGGCGTTTATATCAAACTGTAAAGTTTACGCAAAAACATGGAGCAACCCTGNTTCAGAACAAGGATTTGCTTGCTTTTTATCCAGCAACGACGGGGTCTCCAGCGGCAATATATGTCATGAACAGCAAGAGAGTGATTTTAGTCGTTGATTTTACTATGAAGATACCAGCTCTTTTTGCGACTGGAATCTTCTGTTTATAAAAGCATCTACTGAACCACAGCAAATAAGATCAAATCACCACTGTTTCAAATTTTCTCACACGTTTCATAAATGCATGTTGACAGAAGTTAATCTGACCCTTAATGTTTGTACGCTAAAGCAAAAATATTCACAGCGCTGAAAAGATCAAGCTCAATGATTTTTCAACGTTCAAGAAATGTTGTCTATTGGTTTTGTGCTTTATATGACTTTGGAAGTATTTTCCTCCTGATCTTAACGTGTTACCTTAACAAAACCTTGCTTAAGTTCAAATTACGCAGCAAGTAAACTTGTCGAAACCACAAAAACATTCGATATGCCGACTAATATAATATAACCACGCAACCCATTTTGTTTATCTCAATTCAAGCTTTATCGCAAATCCCAATTTCGCTGGACACAAATTTTACGCCGGAAGNTACACTTTGTTATCCAANATGACACAACTTTTTGATATTCAAAATTGGGATAATGCCATGTAAGAACCAAGCATAGGTAAGCTTTATTTGTCCACCCCAGAGTACATTTTACTAGTGGAAAATGAAAATTGAACCCTTTAAATATTCCTGTTAATTTCAATATTTTGTTAAATTTTGTTTTCGCAAACAAACGCCAAAAACATCACTTTTATGGAACTTTCAAAAATTAGAATACTTGTGCTTTTGATTGAAAACCTTCCAACAATCGCAACAAGCTATTTATACGCTGTTCACAAAAGAGCACAAGAAAACATTCGAACTTAAATATTAACACATGTGCAATCAGCAAAATTTCATAGCTTAGCACTGTTGTCCACCAATATTTATGGAAACGTTTGTCTGGTCAAGAAAAACTTATCAATTATATACAGAAGAATCTTTCTGCAACCATGCCTCAGCCGTAGCATCTGCAGGCATGAAAAAAGCTCACCGTTAGCTGAAAAAAGAATTATTGGGTAAAGGTACGGTTCTGGTCCATCGACTTTTTGTTTGAAACTATTGTAAGCTGAAGAGCATCTACTTCTTTATCGAAAAAAACAGGCATAAAGTTATATAAAACTGTTCTGAACAATGCAATTTTCAACCTATTAACATGGAAATAACGGTTAAGCTAATTCACCCACACGCAAGTGTACCTTCTGCTCTAAGCACTATGATGCTTCTTAGGCAATCTCTGACGAGCTTGCGAGTTGAAACTGGAAAGACTGAGGGGTGGCAGTGGAGCAGGTTTTTGAAATATTGCTCCAGAAGCGTTTTTCGATCGTACCTTGCGAGCGGCAAATTAGAAGTCGGTGTAAAAATGTTTTCCTGTCGGGATGCCGCGTTGTGTCAAGCGCTTGGCGGTATTGCCTCAGGCTGCGTTTCACTTCGGGCAAAACCGTTGCTTAGAACGTCCTGCCCGAAAAGGACCCTACTGCCAGAGCAGATACAAGCACGTTTTATCTCACTGATTAATATAATTTTGTGTTGTACCAGACAACAAATTTACAGAGATATCAAAAAGCTGATTCTATTCGTTCGTGGTCAATTAGAGAAATCGATTTTTATTGTCACGTTTTGCAGATTAAATAATTGATTGCATTTGATTTTTCTAAATCTTTCGTGTATTTATCGAAAGGTTCAATTCATCACCTTTTTCAGTCTTTTTTTGTAGAATAATTTTTACGTCTGAAGCAAACTCAAAATTTGTATGCAGCCAAGTTACATTTCTGAGATTTGAGTCATCCTTTCGAATACAGCTTTTTCAAAATTACGTTTTGGGTAAGGTTTTGTAAATGAAGCTGAAAGCAAAATCTTGCACAGCAATGGATGAAGTCCAAATTAGAACAAGTATCTTGCATTGCTGATTTTTGGCCGATGTTATATTTCAGAAAACACAGATTACATTCTTTAACTCAGACTAAAAGGAACTCATGCATAAAAAAAGATGTCTGTGCTACATTTGTAATTGTGTCTGGCTTTCTGTAATAGTTATTGGGCGTTTATTAATAATGAAAAAGCGCAATTCCATTTCTAAAGAAATGTTCATCAGTTCAAAAAGAGCATGCCGAACCGGTTTTATGTGCAAAAGCTGCTGTGGTTGGTAGCAAATGCATACATTTCTGCAAGTTTATCGAGCCAGTAGTTTAAATTTCTGCTAACGTTTTCCCTGTTTTTAGTTCAAACCTTTTTTCTTTTGTAGATAGTTATAAACTACGAGAGAATGACCCAAAATCTGTTTTCCAATTTGGTTTGATCTGCTCAAGATATAGAAGTAAACATCAGCCATTCAGACTTTACCATGGTAATAAAAGTTTGGAACAACATTTTCACCTAATTGTATACAGGAAGCACGTACGGATATGATTAGTATCTCGAATGGCATGAATTACGGATCACTTTACTCGCAAGTACAGGTAGTTGTATGAAAAACAGTAAATTTTGTAATGCGTTTACTTATTTTAATAAACGGTGTTTTAATAATTGGCAGGTTCTCGAGAAAATTGTGCGAGCGTTTCCAGGTTAAGGTTATGGAAGGCAAACCTAATAGTGGCCGTAACTTCATTTCACTCATAATTGCAACGATTTCCTGTCTACACTCTCTTCTTGTCAAGGTGTTATATTTAAATAATTATTTTATTAGAAAAGAGATGTCATTGATTGCTGTGGCCAGTCTTCATCTTTTATTTTGTTTTACATTGAAAATATCACATTTAATAACTATCGATGACTCGTAACCTGTTACAAAACTGTAAAATGAGAAAAAAAGATACATTCCAGCTTTTTCGCGGTTGCAGGCAACGACAATAGTAGCTCTTCAACACCTTGCCACAGAAGAACCTACTAGCATTCTAAACTAATTGAACATCAGACACGTTTTTTGCATTGTTTTCCTCTTTCGTACGCTTTTTTCTTGTGCTGACCTGCAAACTCGGCCGTGAGCCTTACAAAGACCTGCTTCCGATAGCATGTTTTTTCAGACCTGGCTGTACGTTTACCAATGACTTAAGTTTTTCTTCAACATTTCACTTACTGTAAATGTGAAAGCGCAACTACTTTCCTGGCCAATTCGAAATGGGAGGCGTTTGTGTTATGAGGCAGTGTGGTCCAACTACAGGCCCACGGGCCGCTACAGCGTTTTCGCGGAAACATTCAGAAAGAATCTTCAAATCAGAAATTTGTTGAAAAGCGTGTGAGGTTACGTATTTCTCACTGAATTGCTTGCGCTGGATAAAGTGCATTTGTACAAGAACAACGAATAATACCTTTATGTGTACCATTTTGTTTTATTTATTTATTTTACGGTCAAATTAGAAGGTACGGCCCGCCGCTACCCTCCGCTGGCGCACATGTCTGGATAACCTCTGCGTTTTATCGATGCCCCGGCATTCGTTGTCTTGAAGAGTGCATCTGGCGCA
>JGI24159J19872_10010292_pt1 | contig 12259 bp, 8 predicted proteins | sample Ectturendosymbi4_FD_19872 | JGI IMG/M metagenome (IMG submission 19872)
CATTGTCTGTACTCGCAATTGCGTTGTATAAGAACTTTCCGCAAAATGTTCTCGTGTCTTCGTCGTTCTGATCGCCGCGAAAGCGACGGCATGCGCCACGTATGTATTGTTTTTGCGAATGGAATCTGATAAGATGCAAAATCACTTACGGTGTGCCACAAGGTTCGACTATTGGTCCTGTGCTATTTTCGTTGTATATTAATGATCTCCCCCTGTCTTCCAACTTTTTTTGTAATATTTTTGCTGATAATACAGCATTACTTATTTCTGATACCGATCCTAACAATTTGGAGACAAAAACTAATGTCGAAATAATCAGTGTATTCAATTGGTTGCAAAAGACTAAACTTACATTAAATCTGTCTAAAACAAAAACTACTTTATTCAATAATCATAACCAACCTGTAACTCTAAACATAAATTGCAACAATGTTCCATTAGAACAAGTTAACACTATTAAATACCTAGGCACCACAATTGATTCTAAGCTAACATGGAAAGAACAGATTGCTTCAGTTGAAAAGTAGCTCAAGGATGCCACGCCCTCTTCAAACTTCAGCCAATTTCTGATATCAAAATATTACGGAAGGTCTACTTCTCTTTAAATTATCCTTATCTCCAATATGCAATCCTGACCTGTGGTAAAGTCCCTGCAACGTATTTAACTTATCTGAAGGTACTTCATAACCGTTAGATACGCTGTATTTGTAAAATATCTAGAGCTGCTCACGGCCCATTGCTAGATCTATATCACTCATGCAAAATATTTCAGATTAATCAAATATATGAATACGAATTAGGAAAATTTATGTACAAAATAGTTCACAACTGTTTTCCAATTTTCATCTCCAGTTGTTATTCTCATATTAATGAAAGACATAATTATCCCACTAGAACAGCTATTCATAACTCACTACAACTTCATCAAACAAATCTTTAACACGACGATCTATACAATACGCAGGACCAAGACTCTGGAACAATATTCCCAAAGACTTAAGAAACAAATCATTCCTAGTCTTTTGTCCAACATACAAAAAATATTTACTGGATCAAGTTGTGCTGTAATATATCTATCTATAGGGAAATAATTCTTTTAATAATTGTTGCTTGTATGCTCCAGTTCTGTTTAATGTTAACGATTTTTTGATTTTACTAGTCGATGCAACTAATTTTTCACTGAACTAAAACTTAAAAACGTGCTGTATTTGTCGCAATGTCCTGTTTTCCAAATATTTATCGGTGGCCCCATTGCTGCCTGTTGTCGTTTTTTTTATGCGTTGCGTGTCTTTTATGTTGCGTTTTGTTTGCTTTTGCTTATGTGCCTTTTGTTTTGTTTGTGTTGCGTTATTAGGGGCTTGATTCGATGACCTTGCGGTCCCTCCCAGATAACAATGAACTTCTTCTAACCGAGAGGTTGCAACAAAGTGTACTCAGAAAAAATAGTAGCAGTCTTTACAAGTTTCTTAGCGGCCACCAACGCCAAATTTTGAAAAAAAGCTGGCGACACGTTATCTCACATCACGTACAAAGGAGAAGTGTTAGAAGTCAGACTGACCAGTTAACAATGCGCTGAGCATCTTGTTATCACCACTGTGCTTCTTGACAAAGGATTTGAAGAAGCTCATGTAAATCTGGACCAACTTCTTCGCCACGTCTTTTCTGAAAGAAAGCACAACATGTCCAGACACAGCTCATGACGTGAGCTTTCAAGCGTAAGTTAATCGCTTCTTTCGACACGTGTACTAGTTATCAACCGCTTTCGTGTAACTAAGCGGGCATCAAACTTCACGACGTCCTCGTTCTAGAGCAGAAAAATCGATTTCTTTGCCGTTAAACGCTTGAAGGATGCAACTTGAAATGTTGTTACAGAGCTCAGCCAAATATACTTGAAAATCGAGAGCAACAGATTTCTCACCAAAGGGATAATTTCGACTTACGCATGATCGAAGACTACTTGCCACGCACGAAATATAATTTGCCTTAACATTAAAATCGATTTTCTTGATCAACGGATATATCTAAGCGTCTATGTATAACCGCGTGAACTTTTAAGCACTGCATCGCTGTATGCATCCGAAGTCAGATTTGCAACACAAACAACAAATGCTCAAAAAACACAAAACCCCGCACAATCGAGATCCACCAAGAAAATCTTCAATAACTATTCACGTTCTATTTCGAAACCTTTCGGATTGTTCTTCATCCGGTTGCAGGGCATAGATTGCAGAATGTGTAGAGTGTTGTTAACGAAGTGCTAATATTATAACAACTGTAAAAAGATTGTTTCTCACCTTCCTAATTTTAAACTCTATATTTTCAAATCTTTTCAATGCATGTATTGTCAGGCTAAGCGTTTGTCTGATACGTAGCTTTCACGCTGCTACATATTTTCGTGCACTTAACGTTCGTATTGACTTAAACACACTGCGCCAACTATGGAAATCCAGAGATCACCCGTTTTGATTTTGCGCAAACTTGAAGGAATTTGTACAGTACTTACAAATTAATCCTTCTGCAGTTATGAGTACAAACCAATCACTTGCTGCAATTGTTGAACAGCTAAACCAATCACTTGCTGCAATTGTTGAACAGCTACTATCTGGCAGTCTTAGTTTTGTTTTCAGTAATTTTAAATAAGTGGCAGTCACAGATTGCTTTCAGTATTTATTACGTCACACTGACTTTTTTACGTCACCACTCTTTTGGCTTTGAATTGCCGTTGCTTTGTTTCATTTCTGATTGAAATTGGATGAAGAACAAGCGTAAACATTTCAAAATAAACTTTGAAACGTTTTGTTAGTGTTGATGAAAGTAATCCGTCAAGTTTCGGCGCAGCCATACTAACCTCTCGCTGCTGAGCATCTGAGAGCTCAGGAAACAAATGCAGTAGTACTGTGCGCGGGCGGCAAGATTGGGCCGCAGTAACAGGTCGCGCACCTCCTTCACTATGACCCCCTGCATGAGGGGGTGCTGCTCAACAACGGAATTCAACATGTGCAGCGCCTTGGACGCGATTTTGTATCTGCAAGCATGGAGAAAGTCGATTTAAAAAAAGTAACCGACCGCCTTTTAGTTGCCGTGGACAGCCATAGAAGTTCTTGGAGCAGGCAAAGTAAACTAGATGCGCTTGAAGAAATGTTTAGTTGGATTTCAACCTCCGCGCCAATTTTGATTTCAGCAAAAACCTGCTTACTTACTTGGGGTCGCCGAGCTTGTTGACTAGAAGCACCAGCAAGGCCTTTTCTTGCTCTGGCTTGTTGAGAAGAAGATTAAGAGCAACTTTCATCGCTGTCAATGCATTTAATAACTGATCAGATGATGCCTTACACTTCACACGCACGGTACAGCATATCTTACTCGTTGAGGGGGACTTCATCTTTTTTTTATCCGCTTACCAGAGATGTGTGGCTACTGGCAGCGACTTGACTAAAAATAGTGAACGTACCTCTTGTCTTGGTGACTTCCAGCGTGTCCTGTCCCATTACTCGAAGATGCTCCACGAATGAACTGACCAAGTCTTTCAGATTGTCTTCGAATATCCACAAAACCAACTTCCGCTGACACACGTCACGTGACCACTCGCAGCTGACGCCTCCCGACTGTAGACGAGGCAAAGGAATACTGCTTACTGACCGGCAAGCGCAAAATCACACTAAACCTATTTACAAGCGCCATGTTACTACGTCTGTGGCCGCTGCGTTGGCACTCGTTTTCATGGGCGTAGCCAGGGGGGGCATAACCCTCCTAAACTTTTAGCATATCTTGTCATTTTATGCTTTGAGAAGCGGTGTCCCATACAAAATACAGTTTGTAGAATAAAGTCAAAAGTTTTGATCCCCCAAAAAATTTTGGGCTGGCTACGCTACTTGCTCGTTTTCATCCCCGAGAAAACGGTAAGCCGGACCGGTGTGAGATGTTGGCAACGGAAGTGGTGGTGGCTCGCTGCTTCAAAAAGCGGACCTGAGCTGCCTCGTCAATGCGGTATGCCACATAAACGTCCGCAAGTTTAAGTCCCCGTGCGCATGCTTTACCAAGCGTAGTCTGATACAGCCAACACTTCCAACAGTTCAAACTCGAGCGACTGCGCGTGTCGGTTCTTGTCAGTTTGATCTGTTATATCGCTTTGCAGCGCTAAACACGCAACGGGAGTCGCTGGAAACTGCAAAGGCCAAAGGGTCTCCGGAAATTCTAATGTTTCCAACCGTCACCCTGAAAAACAGTAGGTCAAGGCTGTCACCACGTGGGCCCATTCCCCAAATTCGCGACTGGTGTTCCACAAATAATAACTGATGATGGGATTTTTTGGTCTCGAACTGGTTATCTCTTTGTTTTCACCTAAAACAACCAAAACCTGGCAACACCCCTGTATTATCGATACCAAGGCAGATCGGTCAGTTGCTGCCATTGGCCCAGGTTACAGACGTGCTTGACAAACACATGGCAAAACAAGATTGAGCAGTTCAGCACAGCTACATCATAATGCCTAACTGCTGTTCCGCTTATTTCAAAATACCGTTAATTGGGCTCGAATCGACAGAATGTAAGAAGGGTTGCTCATTGGTCACCAGGTTGGGTTCAACAAGCGAAAAGAACTAGCATGGTTTGCTTCTAGCAGCTGGGTGTTTTTAACAAGTCGACGTCTCAGCATGTGACATCAGTAGCACACGTCACAATCGGTATTGTAACATCACAAAGTGGTTACACCTCACCTTGAATGAATCGGCAACCAGATGCAGTGGTTGCTGAGCGAAAAACCTGAGCTTCCGGTTGTCAGGCAACAAATCGCCGAGCAAGAGATCCCGGATGGACTCCAATCCTGCGCCAAGGACATCGACACATAGGATATACTTGGAGGGGTTGAAACGACAACCAATGAAACGCTAGAGTAAAGCAGTAAAACTTATCGCCGCTTACCCATTATAGCTTCTCTCTTGCCTTTCTTTTTCATCATAGATAGCAGTGTTTGCAAACAATGGAAGTTGTGCACGGGATCCTCTTGCACCATCAACGACAAAGCAGAGACTCTGTCCGACAGCGTACCTGAAAAATTACCGATATTACTTGGAGTGTTCTCAGTCCGTTGAAAGTCGGAGACATTTTCGTTGGTCTAAATGAAATTCTACACAAATCGTGATACTTCTTCGAATACGACATTGTTTCAAATTTCATGGATATAATCAAACAATAAGCCCGTAATCTATTTATAATACCCTCATACTATTAAAGAGCACCCAGAACTATTGCACTAACCCTTNTCCAATTTCAGAAAACATGTAACACTATAGCTACTATTGTTGTCACAAGAGACGCGGCTGAGATATCTTCGGCTGAGTTGTAAGGAAGGACCCATTTTGGCAATCATAAATATGTGCGCAGCGACTAAACCGTGTCTTTGATTTGAATGGGCATCGCTGGGCGATCGGGTAATTTCGTGCGATAGACTTACTGCTGCAGTTTCCCGGAGAGCAAACGTCTGCTCTACCTTTGAAAACGTACGCGTTGATGACCCGCATTACAGCTCGCAACACCTTTTGGTGTGAACGATACGATAGGTGTGAAGTCGGTTCACGCAGCAGCTGACGCATGATCTTCACACACACACACACTGATTGCAGCTGCCACAAAGGCTTGGCTGTTCCACGCATTTTGCGCAGCAAACATTTCTGCAAAAAGACCTTTGCCCGTTTCGCCTTTAGTGATCGAAATTGAACGCAAAAGGTGGCGCACAGCCATGCAGGCAGTAACCGTGTGTTCTACAACAAAGATTATGTAGATTACCACCAGGGCTGTACTTGAAACAACCAGTTTCCTAAACATGAAGCGAAAAAAACATTTTCAGGTATCGGTACTGGCATTTTTTCCCACTCCACATAAAGCGTTCGAATTAACTGCATTGCACNGGGGAAGAGATCTNCAAAGTACGGCCCGCGAAGCTGTTTCAACCGGCCGCAAAGACATTTCGTCAATAAGGAAAAAATAATATATTTAAGAAAAATATGTTGACTTGGTAGAATAACATATCCCGAAACAACGACATAGGGTTCCCGACCCTCGAACTGTTGTGTAACAGCTTATGGCCCTCCGGAAAAAAGTTTGGAGACCCTGCACTAGAGGTCGGTCTGAGTCGGTGCAAATACCGATAACCCCCTTAACGCTGAAGGTAAGCACCAAGACGCGGCATACCGGCAGTGGAAATCGTCGTCATCCACGAATCGCCGCCTGTGCCTTGAGACTTGTCAGTCGTCTTCTCTTTGTGAATTTTGATCTCATTCTCCAAAAGTTTCAGTGCGTGACTTTTCAGCGTCGCCGCGCAGGCTTCAGAAACTTGTACCGACGCGGCTGGACTAGTGTGGTCATGCCAAGGTCCGGACGGTTTTACCAGAATACGATGGGGAAGACTACCGAACTGAAAGTTTTCTTCCGCGCTTTCCGAGCTCTTCTTGAGCCGCTTTTCAAGTTGTTCCTTCGCGTCAGACGAGCTGCTCACGACAGATTCTTGGACCGGCTGCAAATTTTTCGAAGCTACAGATCATCGCGAAAATGAGTTCGCAGAACATAGTAGCGATGAACACGATGGGCATAACACTTCAACGAGCAGCTTACACTCAAACAAGAAGACAACCACCTTCGTGGAGTTTGAACGTCTGTGTCACTTCCTACCTGCCGTCGAGTCTCACCCGTCATATTTCGTTTCAGTTTTTTAAACAGTGCTTTTTAACCCAAGCTTCAGAAATTCTCGAAACAAACTAAATTTTGGAGAAACACGGAATCTTGTACGGTACCGGTGAGAAAGTGGTTTGAGGCCAAATGCCCGTGAAGCAAAGACGATTACAAGTTTGTAATCAAGCATTTTGCTTCGACGTCAATCGACACGAAAAGCGCGCGTCTCGTGTCGATTCAGAAATGTTGCGCCGTGTATTCAGTAAGCTTGCTTGTTTAGCAATAGCAATGCTAACTCAATATAGACCGGTATGTCATCAAAATCCAACTCCAGAAGCGCGATAAGTGTTCCATTTCTAAAGGGCAAAACATAATGCTCAGCACCGCACATTAGAACTGAAGGATAATCTTTAACATTAGCAAACTATCTAGATTCTAGGCGCACTGAAACAAACGTTCGAACAGCAAAACTACAGATTCTAATCTGAGCTTCACCTTTTGACTGCCTCACTACTACAAGTGCGCCTCCAGCAAATTTGTTTGATTAATTTTAAAGTTACAAATTATCAAGCAGGCATGCTAATGTCAATAGCATATCATACGGTAACCAGGGCTGCGCAACATGCGGCCGCCAGATGAAATGACCTACAGTTCAAACAAATAACGTGTAAACCTATTGTTGACGTGAACAGCAATTGCAATGTTTGTTTGCACGTTCATGTTAGTAGCAATGATATAATTAATTTTTGTGCCTCTGAGCCAGGGTTTCTTAACCTGGGGTGCTAGCACCCCTAGGAGCTGCTGGGGAAGGTCACATATGTGGCATTCAAAGGTAAAAGGAATATGTTTGGACAAACTTATCTTTACTTTATCGTTATAGTAACCAGGCGTTAGCCAAAGGTAGGGGGTGCTGGACTGCTTAGGCGTGACCAAAAGGGGTGCTGAGGTACAAAAAGGTTAAGAAACGCTGCTCTAAGCGATGCAGGTACAGTTAGTGTTGATTTTCACAAAAATGGCGCAAACTCACACTTGATGATGCAACCATAAACCTCAGCAGTATTACGTCACCAATGGTTGGCTCTTGCGTGCACTTACTACCTGTCGTTCATTATTATGCTACTGTTACTGCATGTGCTGAGTGATTGTCTGGTCTGCCCAAGTAGTTCTGTTCAGTACGACACATCGTAATGTCTAATACTTAAGAAGATCGAAAGTGAGGGTCGAGTGTTTACTCTAGATCAGGGGTTCCCAACCTGGGGTACATGGACCCCTGGGGGTACATTTTCCTATCCGAAGGGGTACATTTTAGGTTAGCAATAGAAGGTTAAAACAGATTTACATATTGTTTATTTTCAAATACTTGTACATATATCACTTAATACTTATTTTCAAAAGTCGTTATATGCTTATTGTTAAATATATCTGTGAAAAATCATGAGAAAAGGAGTTTTAGGGGTACACGTTCATCTTTCAAAAATCTGAAGGGGTATATACTTATCTGTTGAAATGCTGTAGGGGTACATGCTCATTTATAGGAATGCTGAAGGGGTACATGGTAAGAAAAAGGTTGGGAACCCCTGCTCTAGATCAAGTGTTTGCTCAAGCTAAAATGCCAGTACCGATACCAGAGACGAAAACTTTTGTATCACCGTACCACTCGCAAACATCACAGACAATGGTCTCAATGTCTCAGTGACAACGTCCACAAACCGTGCACGTTATTACTTCACACCAGACAATTTTACCTGTGAGTGGTGACGCTTTTGTCACCTCTGACAGGTTAGTTAGTTTTTTAAAAGTTTTTTTGTTATAGGTCGAAGTAAAACTGGCGTAAACATGTAACAGGTAGAAGCATGGCTCTACTACTAATAGCAAAGCAATCCAGAATTTCTACTTGGACACTTTAAAATTGGTTACTACGTGGCCAATTTGTGACTGGTGCGCTGGCACAAGTACTGCGCTGGAGACTAAGTTAAAAAAGAGCTTTCCGATGACTACCGGTCAAGTGCATTAGCAGCAACACACGTAGTGTTTCGAAATTACTGAGATGTGTGCATAGTTTCCCATCACCACCTATGTAAACAAATGGGCAGTCTTCAGGCTACTGAACAATGCGGGTGAGTCGCTAAGAATAACGTTCTACAATTGCATGACATTGCAAAATTTACCACTGACCAACAAGCAACGTTACGAATACAATAAAATGACCGGTAATCAAACTTCTAAAGAGTTTGGATAAGAACGAACTTGAGTGTGCATCCGACCAGCAGGAGCAATCCATACCAAAATCGATTGGCTTACGTACACAAGAACTTCCTCGAATTTTAGCGGCATATTTCAAACTATTATTTTTCGTTTGAAAACGAGAGAATGGTGGCTGAAAAAAATCAATTAACGAATCGACAGACCTTACGATAACTAGCATATTGATTGCAACATGAATATCTGAGATAAAAAACAATATTTACAAGTGCAGCATCGCTGTCTTTTTTCTTCGACTGGTCAGTTTTTTTGAACTTCTTTGACTGTTGCACGTGACGTGTTTTTTCGCGATTTCGCGGCTTCAAGACTTGTTTGAAACCAAGCTTTTTCACTAACTTCCCGAATTCTTCTTCCTTAAAGAAGACAAGTGAAAATAACATAAACTTTCGCAAAAAAGTCAAACACAAATAGTAGTCATTCAACATGGATTACAAAAGCGTTGTAATCCGATCAACAACAAACGTAACTGAAATGAGCTTGACACAATGATACAAACTGATACTGTAGGTTGGGAATTGACAGAAAAATTTTGAAACAGAATTTGATCGGTACCGAATCCGTGGAACAGCTTTTGGTTAGAACCAGGGCTGTGGAGTTGTCATAAAAATGACACAGCTCCGGCTCTGGAACTTGTTCCGGCTGACACAGCTCCAGCTCTGAAGCGTGTTTTAGCAGCTCACCAGAAAATTTCAAGGACTTACATTGAAGTCATCCTTTAGGGCTTTGGCTGAATGCTTCTTGCGATGTTCCATATCATTAAGCATTTTGAAATCCTCTTTTGTGCCACCAAGTGAAATAACATCTCTTAGATCTAATTTTTCAAATGCCATTACGCTGTAAAAACTAGGAACAACAAGGAATAGCGTTTTGTGGCACACACTGCCAACCACTGAATCTTGCAAGTTTGCAAAAAAGACGTCAATCCAAATATGTAAATTTCTGACGAAACATTTGTATGATATCAAAAAAACACAATTCTGCAAAAGAGGTATGACCTCATCAACTTTACGCAGATATGCTATGTCAATTAGAAAACATGTTGAGCTATGATTGTGTAAATCTAGCGTTTGAATACGTTTGAACTGGAACTAGGTACGCATGAAACGAGATGTTACATTAAAAATCTGTCCTGATTGAAAAATCAACAGAAATGTCAACAATTGCCTTGATCAAGAAAAACATTCTGGTCACTGTAGAACTATGTTTCAAGTAAAAATTAGGGATCGACCGATATGGCTATTTTGGGGTCGATACTGATACAACGGCCATTCATGGACCGATAGCCAATATTTCTAAAATCTTAAAATCTTGGTTTTTGCTTCATTGTCAAAAATATAATGTATTCTATGCTTCACCTCTTTTTAAAAAACTTCAAGATCAGGATTTATGAGCTACATTTTTTTTTAATTGCAGCAATTTCAATATTTCGCTATGATTTTTAATTAATCTGATTAATGACGATGCTTTTGTTTCAGCTGCGACGGCCGACACGTGCTCCATGGTTCAACCTGTCTGGTTGTTTATAAAAACGCATCTGCCAGCGTTGCTGCGAGATAACGGTCTTGACTTGGTTTGCTGTGCTTTCTTGCGCAAGTTGTCTGCACGTGTCAGGAATATATCAGCGTTTTGTCAATGCTTACTGAGGCTAATAAAATCAGCCATTTTGACCGATACCGACCCAAATATCGGCCGATATATCGGTCTATCTCTAGTAAAAATATAACAGCACAACAATAAAAAATCACTTTGCAATCATCTTCAATTGTTTTTAGCTATCTAACTCCAACACTGTCAGCAATTTCTTCTAGAGGTTTGCCACAAGTACACAATAATCACACACTTTAGACATTGCGCAACCATCAATCAACATTAACCACACTATTTGCATCACTTCCGCTAATGTGCACGAAAACCCCTTTTTAAAAGCCAACTGATGCATACAAGATCCGGTGAGTGGGAGCCACCATTTTTAGCAGACACCAATTGGGTGACACAACCAGTGAGTATAGATTTATGCAAGTCTGAATCATTGCAAAGGAAAGTGGAACCATAGATGTAGCCAGGGGGGCCATGAACCCCCAAAAATATTTAGAAAATATAATCATTTTGTGCTTTGAGAGGCGTTTTTCTAAGCAAAATAGTGTTATTCACCTAAAATCAAACATTTTATCAACCCGAAAATTTTTTGGCTGGCTATGCCACTGAATTGAACCCAATCTGTTGATTCCTTGAAAGCTTGCAGCAAACCTAGAGTTTTTAATTATAGTCACATCTTCAGTTAAAAAACTACACGTATGTATGGCAATACAAAACTAGCATTACACTCTTACCTTGACAATGTACCACAATAAAAATAGGCATTTTTAAAGCCACAATGTCATGTGGTGTACTTTAACCTTAAAAAAAGGGATGAGTTTTGAATACTGTAGGTTGCTTTTTCTTATTTTTTAACACAATACTGCCAATTTTTTACTGAAAAGGCAACACTATAAAAAGGATGAAATTACCCACAGAAAGTAAATGGATAATATCAAACATTGCCCACAAATACAGTGATCAATGAGCTGACACAAACATCATCAAATGGACACAAAACATTAAATCTCAAAGGAAAAAGTCAAAAGAAACATCCTATAAACTTTGCAAATTTTTGTTGATTCAATAACAGTTAAAAGATATATATATCTAATATTTTTAAGCAGCTACAAAAGAAATCTAGTTGCATTAATGATCAAAGTAATAGAAATTAAATAAACCCCACCTTACATTGCCTTTTTCACTGCCATAAAAACCAAGGGAAAATGATTCATGAATGGCTGTGCTATATTGCATGGTTTCTTATTAACACTTCAAATCACCCAATTTGACAAAACAGGAGTGACAACCCATAATACAATGCTTAACTAGGCAAAAACTAACAGAATCAATTAGAACAGGCGTGGGCAATTAGCAGGCCACGGGCCACATGTGGCTCGCCACAGTATTTTCAGTGGCCCGACAAAGCAATCACAAGAAATCTTCAAATCTGAAACTTACTAAGTGTTAGTGCAGAGGCTAACTTGAACAGAGACTTGCTTGGACTATTTTCAATATAAGGTACAAACCTCTGCTAAATTGCGCTATTCTCAAAGCGGTTCCCAAGCCAAATTACTTGCTCTTGCTGAATTAAAGTATTATAAAAAACTGAACACCACGTTTAATTTGCATGTGTGGCTATCATATTAACACTTTGAGAGCCGCCTGGTTTCGGCAATTTTCGCAAAAAAAACAGCAGTTTTTGGTTGCCTTACCAACGCCCTAGCTCCTCCGCCCATTGCGCTAGAGAGCTGTTCAG
>JGI24159J19872_10010296_pt1 | contig 12258 bp, 5 predicted proteins | sample Ectturendosymbi4_FD_19872 | JGI IMG/M metagenome (IMG submission 19872)
AAAAGTGTCTGTAACCCTGTGATTCCGCCGGCTTCAATGCCTTGTACTACGTTCTGTATTGTCTATTTTTATCAACCTGCGTTCTGCAGAGTGTGTGTGTTCATACTATGGACTTCGTGTCTGCTCATAAACAAATAAGTTATAATTATACTTAAAATAAAAACACAGCCTTTCTGTTGCCTTGCATGAACTCTAATAATATGACGTAGGTGCCCTGCAGCATACTCGGTTCACACAGTTTACAATCAATGAAGCACGTGAATGAAATGCTTTTCTTGCCCAAACTTTCCAGTGAGTCAGTTATTCATAACTCTCACATATCAAACCAGGAAGTTACTAGAAACAGTTTGCTGATTTTATATATGTTTGTATTTTCTATGACGTATTAAACTTTTATTTGTTACAGTCAATAACAAAGACATATAATTTCATTAGTATTGTTAAAAAATGTGGAAACTTCTTTGCCCAACTTTTTGACAAATCAAAACTTTTGAGAGTGCGCTTGCACCCCTTGCACCCAAGGACGGATTTAGGGAGCGTGAGGCCCTAGGCCATCTTAGTTTTTGGGGCCCCACGCAGGTGTGACCTATTTGGTCGCTTGTCTTACAAGCATGAAAGGATATCCCTCTTATGTGTTTGCCCTTTCAAAAGTCTACATTTTGTGGTGCCGACTTTGGTCCTACGATTGTCTTAGATCTTCAACAGAAATTAAAGCCTTTTCTACATTACTCTCAAGAACAAATGGTAATACGATCTTTGCTTGGAATTTGTAGCTCCTTCGTGTGGTTCAGGAGTTCTCTTCGTGAAACTTCCGTGATTTCTAGTGTTTCTTGTGGGTTTATTTTTCGGATATATACATTTTCATGCGGAATCGTGTTGCCGCTTTTGAAAATATCGTCTAGTTGTCGATTTGATTAGCTGTACGTAAGCTCGTTTCAGTGGCGTACGCAGAAAATTTTCATGCAGGGGTTTCCATTCAGTGGCATGTTGTGCTCATTTGTATTTGGTGTGCCCTGTTTGTGACGTCACAATTTGACGTCATATTCATGTCTCCAAACCAACGTTTTGGCGAAGTTTGTTGACATAATATGCATTTTCTTCTGCACGCACTCCCTTAATTTATGTGTCATTGAACTGAATATAAACTATCAGCGCTCCAGGTTAGGATATCGGAGGAAAATGCACTCAACGCCGTACGACACAGCACTTCATGACTGCAAAAATATCAGGTTGCGCGTTAAAACAGGGGAGTAAAACACACTCATCACTGGGTCAGAGCAATTTGCAACTGCAAAATGAGGCTGCGCTAATGTCTTGTCGCATACGAGCAGTGGAGCACAGAAACTGTGCGGCTGGACTGTCTGACTAACACCCCGGTTTGCAAGATCGAATATGGCTAAACTACACAAGAATTGAGAATGCGAATAAAGTACGTAAGTAAACTTTCAATTTTTGTTATGTGCAGAAGTCCAGCAAATTTTTTGTTATCCTTTTCCCTGCTGAGACATTATCAAATGCCCGAATGCTTCTATGTTAACAACTGCTGTTTTTGAGCTTGTGCAACAGTTTTATCATGCTACTGAAATTTGTAATGTAGCTAATGCGGTTAGCGCTTGCGCTGCTCAGCCGTAGCAGACAAAACAAAGACAATTGTCTCCGATAAAGTGAACTATCGCGGAACACAACCATACACATGCGTAGTGGACGCATTGTCTGCAAAAAGTGGTGAGATGGCTTCTGGATGCAGATGATAACCCAGATTCCAACCAAAACCTAATTATTACTTTTTGGCCCATTTACAATGTTCCTTTAAATTTGCATGCGAATTCATTCCGTGGTATTTGCATTAAGTCGACAAATTAACAAGAAAAAGGATGCGAAAACAAGTAATCTACTTCACGCAGGTAATAAAGTTTTCGTAAAATATCAAGCTCAAGGGAAGGGGGGTTGTTATAGTAACCACATGTTTTATGAGCCAAACAAGCACATTTCATTCAGTGGGCACAGGATTTATTTGTGCCGTTTTTAAGTTGTCATTGTCCCAGCAATGCACAATATCGTGTTTTAATCCTCTATGTTAGAGGCTGATAGTAAACAGCATGAAGACAAATTCTTGCACAGCAAGGTATTTTCGCAACACCTTCAGCTAACCATATAAAGTAATCCCAATGCAGACACATTTTTTCAAGTAAAACTCACGAGAAACTTCTAGCTGATTTAACTAACATCTAGTCTAACAAGCAAGCAGTATTTAGGCCTAAATAAAGTGTAATTGAGAGAAACAGTGTAATTGTTTATCGTTTATAATCGTTTACTACTGGAGAACACTGTGCTGCAGTGACTAGGGCTCTAGTTTTAGACGTTTCTATTTTAGCTCGATTCAAAGTAAATTGTGAAGTTATTGCTCTGCAGTGTCGCAAATTTTAGTTAGTAATGAGTCGTCATAGGAAGGAGTTGCGCGTGGCCCCAAAAGCGCGGCACAAAATTTGTGGGGGCACAAAAAATGGGGAGCATTGACCCAGAATGTCCCCCGTGACTACGGGCCTGCACAGGGTTGCGTGGAAAACAGAAGAAAGAGCAAAAGGCAAAAAAGAAATTGACACAGTTGAGAAATATCAGTTTACAGACACTTGAGTTGACAGTTGAGTTTGCATCTCAGGTGCCCTCTGTCACAGGTCGTTCTGCTTGAATCAGATTCAATTGAATGTCAACGCAAATAAGACGTGAGTCCAGGGGCGGGTTCACACAGTAAGTTTAGGGGGGCGGTTTCAGCAATGTTTGGCAGTCAAGTCTCATTACCAGTTCACTACTCCAAGAGACATGGAGTATACTTCACAACCCTGCTGTGACAAAACAATGGACGTCAAATGGTTTTTTATCGCGAATACTGTTTTCCGAATTGTACAAAATCATAGTGAAAAAGGTTCCTGTCGTAGGTTTTAGGAGGGGCGATCGCCCCAACCGCCTCGCCCTGTATCTGTCCCTGCGTGAGTGCAAATGCCGATCGTTGGGCTCACTTCTTAAACCGTTCCCCGTATAATCCAACGTGCTAAAAGTTCTTTCACATGCCGCTTCTGCAACGGAAAGAGTAAGAACTTCATAAGCTTGGTGGTAAAGACGCTCAGAGTCTGTTCTACATTTCCACATTGCATCGTGATAGAACAGAAGCCTAAATAGTTTTGGCAACAACATTTTGAACACTTGAGCTGAAGGTAAACTGTTTCAATTCTCCATCTTCATCGTCTGATTCACCAGATTCTATCAAATCAGTGTAGTGCCTTGCTACTTTTGTTTTTGAAACTCTAACTATTTCGACGCAAAATCCAGGAGCTCTATCTGAAGATCTTCGCGAGTAGCAAGATAACTTCCATTTTATTTCGGTAAGAGGCTGCCTATCACGTTTACTGCTCAGTTTGGAACCCCATTATAAATTAATTTAAAAGGAAGTCCTAAAATTAAAGACGTTTAATTCCCCAAACTGCTGTGATCAAGCGTATACTCTACACTACCGCAATGTATATATCCTCGTCTTCTTTCGTGTATTTGTGTTTTTCTCTTTACTGCAATGCATGTTTAAAGTCTAGCGTTTTGCGTGTGGGAGTGGAGACGTTATAAAGTACATGCTCACCATGTGCTGCAGTGCTGTTCTTGCAACTTTGAACCACTCTCTTAGAACAACCACGCCAAAAAGTCCAAACGATGCAGATTTTTAAAAATCAAACTTAAAAACTGCAGGAAAAATTTACCACAAATTGTTGACTAATTTTCAGCATTTTTTACCCACGTTTGACTGTTTAAAATCAAATTAAAACGTCGCACACAAGCATAGCAGCGTGCCACCGCCAACCAGGGTTGCGGAGTCGGAGCCGGAGTCGTAAGGAGTGAGAGGTTTTGGGTGGAGTCGGAGTCGGATTTTTTTGTCCGACTCCGACTCCGGATGTCCAGCTGGATCATTTTATACATCAAACTCTTAAATTGGGAATTCCTGTTGAAATATGGTACAATTTCTTTTGAAACTTTTGTTGAAACAGATTTCTTGCTGTGTACCACGATTTCCATTGATTTAGCAGCTAAATTTCATTCCCTTTGTGTTAAGGAGTCGGAGTCGGAAATTTTGGAAAGGTCGGAGTCGGAAATTGTGGAAAGTCGGAGTTGGATATTTTACCTCCGACTCCGCAACCCTGCCGCCAACAGCTGAACACATCAAAACCCAGGCATGAATTTTACCTCCACTCCACCGAAACTACAACATCTCATACAACCACTTTCTTTTAAGGACCATTTTCTTTAATTCGGTTTAGGGAACGCTACAAATCCACCTCAGGGACAAGACGGCGATAGTTCAGTGGTATTGGTGGAGTGTCCGCCTCTTAATGGAAGGCTGGGTTTTCGATCCACGGCCACTGAGTGAATCGCCTATCGCGCTCCTTGGGCAAGAGCGTTCACCTCAACCGCCTCGGCAAGAAGCAAATTTCAGGTTTCAGCCTGCAGAGGTGGCCACGGTTCCGAAGTCGACTCCGCCAGGATTCTTTGCTTTTATCAGACCCGGATCCGAAGCCGAAGTAAAAAACTTGTGAAAAACCGGACCCGTATCCGGAGTCACTTTTTAGTTTTGGCAGTAGCAGGAGTCTGCATGGTCATTCTAAATGTCACTGATTAACTGCAAAGGACTGCTTTAACTTTATCATTTAGGGCAGGTGTCTCAAACACGCACCCTGCGGGCAGCATGTGGCCCACGGGAGCGTTTTGTGCGGCCCGCTATGCTTTTTGGGAATATTCAAATAATTAACATTTACGTTGTTTAGTTTATTCACCGGTGTTTAAAAGTGCTCGGCTAGCGAATGAACAAGTTCCTTTTAAACGAACGTGGTGACAACTAGACATACTCATGATACCTTTCGCAGGAAATAAGGTGTAAAAACTGTTTCTACTAAGGTTCAGGTCCCGCCATTATTGCGTGAGCGTCATAATGCGGCCCTCGGGTTATTTTACTTAGTCAGTCATTCATTTCAACGCCATCAGAAGCTCTCAAATAACACTAGAGCAAAATATGAAACATTTTGGTCAACCTTGTAAGCTTCGTTCTTAGCTTTAAAAGCACTGTTGAAACAGAGTATGTCGTTCACTGACGAACTCTTTAAAGTTGTTCTTCTGCTATTGAAGACATGCCCAGTCATATACGCGTTCGCTAGTAGCGCTAGTTGCCATGACGCAGAACGTATTTCCAGCAAATTCACTGATAGTTGGATGCCACAATCTGTAGCCTCGCCACCACTGGAAAATATTGCTACACCCTTGTACAGGCCCGTAGCCAGGTTGTAAGCTGTGATGGGGTAAACTACATTTTAGGGGGGCAAGACCTTTGTTTTTACTATATATTTTTAAAAACAATTCTGGCACAACACAATGTGGGGGGCCACACTAAATGTCTGGGGGAACTGCCTCCGAATGCCCCTCGTGACTACGGGCTTGCCGTTGTACCAAAAGATCTCCATAGCTTTGAATTTTTACACATGTCTATTTCACATGCATCGGGTCATCATTTAGTAACCTGCACAAAAAAGTTTTTATTCCTCGTCCGACCTGACCCGCATCAAGTTCAATTCGCACCCGCATGCACTGCTCTGCATGTTTCCATACCCGCCCCGCAAATGCGGGTACCCGCAACCTGAGCGAGTTAAACCGCCCTGCACAGGACTCTAATGGCAGCTCTATCATATCCAATCGTGTCATAAGAAGGATACAAACATCGTTAGACTCTGGATGCTAATCTCTTGTGAAAGTAAAAAGTATGTGAAATGCGACATTTTAAAGTTTTACTGCACACACAAGCGTCCGGAAATTCCTTACTGCACACAGACGGTTCATTACTGTAATTTGTCACTGAGATATTTGCATCAGGATAAACTTCCTAAAGCCAGACACTCAGCACGATGGTGAAATTTACAACAAAAAAGTAAACATTCAGTAAAATAGTAAAGGTCCGAGGTCTTTCGTATCTCGGATCCTCCTTGAAAAAATGGGGTCCTGACCTCCCAACGACCCTTGCTCCGCTGTCCATGTAAGTCTAGTCGCTTTTGAGTGATGTTTATGGTGTGGATCATTTTCGTGTTTCCTGTTGACATGTCTTTTAACTAAATCATGAAAAACGGACCTTCAGTCTGACATAAGCACGTAAAGCAAAACTGCCTCGATTTGCGTTTCCCGTCGATACACCATCACCCTTGATTAATAATCACATCACCACGTCGAAGACTCGGAACATCAGGGTTGCTAACCTGTCTTCACCAAAAAAAGCCAAACCTAGTTCCAAAAAATCCAGATAGCAGTCACAAAGCATACACAAATAAAACAAGCGTAACCAAACTTAAAACAAATATTAAACTCGTCAGAAACATCGATGCAATATAATTTCAATCTTCAGAAGCATTTTCTTTCCCGTGATTACACTGACGTACATTTGTTTCTTATTAAATACACCAAGCATTTTTATGGCAACAGTAAAAAAATATTTGCAATATTCTTTGCACCTTGCATGGTCATGAAAACTCTCGTCAGAAGAGATTTGTAATGAAAATGTAACTCAGACAGGCGCGTAGCCAGGGGGGCAATGAGGGCAACGCCCCCCTACAATTACGAAAGTAAAACCAACAATCTTCACGTTTATCAAGCTTTTGAAGTGTAAGCCAAAGAAATACGTCAGTGCAAATCAACGAAACTACAAAAGAAACGTATCCTGCTTCAGCTCTTAGTCGAACCTTATCAACACAGTATGGTTTACCAACTGTCCGTGTATAGTGTAAATGCTGGAGAAATTATACCGTGCCTGACCTTTACCTGAGGTTTAAGCTCCGTGTGGAAGTTGGTGATTATAAAATACAAGCATCCATACGCGAGCTTGCAATCACTAACCGAAATTAAAACACGGAGTAAAGCTTTTCGCAACTGTTTCTGGTGCGCCAGCTTCCCATACATCCCACCTAATGGTGATGTGATTGGGGGCGTAACGAGGTTAGATGGCGCCAGAGACAAGAAGCAAGTTTGGCGCCCCATTTCGAACTTGAGGTCTTTCGGTAGCAAATGTACTGTATTGAAGAAAGTACTTGTAGCATTATAGCGACTTTTCAGCGCCTCCCGCAGTCATTCGGCGCCCGGGGAATTGTGCCCCGCTTGCCCCCTTCGGTACGCCCCTGGATGTGATGTAAATTTCGTTTCAAGACCATCGCAAAAATTGCTTTCTGATAACTCTGGTTTGCTACAAATGCTATATAACTTGCCCTTGCCTGCAAGCAGTAGCCTTAAATAAACATTAAAATTTTCTGTTTTTGTACAATTTCAAAGTAAATGCGTGAATATAACGGTAATATACATTTTATATGCCTTGAAGCTTACATCTTGGCTAAGAAACAATCCAGTTTCAAAGTCTTTTTTACTGTATTACACAATTAGGCCACAGACACTGTTCAGCAACAGTAGCACTCATTCTATACATTTATTTGTGGTGTAGACCTACTGTGACGGTTCAATCACAATTACGTGGAGCCTTAAGGTTTTCATCAATGATTTCACATTGCCTTGCCAGCGAGCAAAAAACAGTTTTGTCAAGTAATCGGAGTCAGGCCTGCACATAGTCTGAAAGTGTTTCAAGTTTCATCCGATGTTAATCGCCACCCTATCCTACAGTAAATTTGAAATCATTCAGCTGCAACGCCAAGAATCAACAGCAAAATCTAACAAAAGTACTGTAGAAAGACGAATTTTATTTTGTAAGTGTTGAGGGCGTTCACACTTTGATATGGCTATTACAGATAGCTTGCAATCTGTTTTCTCGATAAAACGCATGTGAGTAAAACTAAATTGATCTTTTTCCCAGTGGATTGGGTTTTGTTGTTTAAACACTGATGAATTTAAAAAGAGAATTCAACCGCTTACGATAGAAGGACAAGATCAGCGATTCCCAAAACTTTTTTAAGCGCGACCCAAAGCTGAGTTTGGCAAACACCTTACGACCCAAGCGTCAAAAAACGTATGAAAAAACTAACGATTGTATGGATGATTTTTGGCATTAGTTTTTAATTTCAGGAATTCACTCTTTTCTCAAGTGCCTAACGCTACAGACAGACACAGACAAGCAGCGGTAACGTTGAAAATACAGTTAATCAGAGTCGTATCAGCCGCACTCCATACCCCCCAATTGGGGGGGCCCAAGCTGTCACAGGGGGCCCAAAATTCCAGTCCCGTCACCACTTAGCACCCTAGAGAAAGCTTCGATCCCCCAAATTGAAATATGAAGCACTAGCAATCAGTGAAGTCAGGGGCCCTTTGAAAGAAAAGTGTAATTCAGTTATTTTGGGCCCCTTTGAAAGCAAGGTATTTTCACGTTACAACTGCTGTTGCGAGCCACTTTGAAAGCAAAGTAGCCCAGTTATACATTGCAGTTGTTATTGGGCCCCATTTGAAAGCAAGGTAGGCTACTTTGCACATTACAGTTGCAAAGGGGGGTCCGAGGCAAGTGCCTCGCATGCCACCATTAAACACACCACTGTATATAAGCGGAACAATGATCTTACATGAGAATATGAAACCGATTTTGTTTGGGATACCACCTCGCAAAGCACAAAATGACTATATGTTCTAAACGTTTGGGGAGGGCATGGTCCCGTTGGCCCCCCCTGGCTACGCCTATACTCCTTATAAAGCAAAACGTGAAAAAGGTGTGGGAACGCCGTTCTCACGCGTTCCCGCCCCAATACACCCCTGGGTATATTTATCAAGAAGGATGGTATAACTGCTGATCATGACAGAAACGTATTTAAATCAGACGACAGTTATTTTGGCCTTGAGAGCTATCGCATTGATTTCTTTACAGATTTTTTTCCTCTATGCAAGCTTTTCAAAATATATTGCCGTTTTCATCAGTGAAGGTAGGATAAAACTGCACTTTATTATTTTATAGCGTGTTGGTTAATGGTAGCAAAGGCAAATTGTTTTGCGAAAGATTTTGAAAGCAGATTTCTTCATAATTTTGCAATGGGCCTCTGTCAATAAAGAACTACTCTTCTAAAAATATATCCAAGTATGTATGATGTAGGAGAAACCTCATTTTCAATTTTTATACTACCATAATGGACCTCATTTTGTGAAACCAGATCTAGAGTCAACAAATGTTGCAATCGTCTCATGCCGCAACGCAGTTTCTCCACCATGTGACGTAGACATATTATGCGACAGGTGGCGTTGGGGCTCTGCTTGCAGATTCTAATCTGAGCTTGAGTAAAAGATTTGAAAGTGACTCTAGCAAGTGCAACAGAAAGAGTCTCGAGGGCCATGCGGTAAAAACGTTAACACTTATAACTGCTTTTTTGCATCAGTCACTGGCACATCAACCATTGAAAGTAACAAACTAAGGCAAACATATTTTGATGAACTCCTAGATGATTTTGCTATGAAGGCTAGGAGAAAACCCTTGTAATTGTTTACTGTACTGTGTTCAGTCTTGCTATATTCGATTATTGTAGCTAGTCATTTCTTAGTACGTATTTCAATAATGGCAGCATAAGGAAAGTATTAAACCTCATACCCTTTCTTGCGACGGTTTCGTTGCGTTCGATTCTTTGCAGTCTGACAGGGTAATAACCGCTCGAATCATGAATATCGAAAAGCAAAGGGGAGACATAAACGGTAAGTGACCGGAATCGGCTGGTACACGGTCCTAGATGCTACACAACCATTTGGTTGTGTTTTACTTGACGTATTTTGCAAGGAGCAGCAACTTTTGCTCATCACTAAGGCATGTGTGCGAGATTGTAACAGCCCTGGTAAGCTAGTCGCAACGTGATCCTCACTCATTTCTGTTTAACGCCTTTATACCGCCACACGTACATGTACAGCGAGTCAGTGGCGTAGCCAGTCCAAAAATTTGGGGGGCCAACATTTTTTTGGGGGGCAAAATGTTTCATTTTAGGCGAATAACACTATTTTGTTTCGAAAAACGCCTCTCAAAGCACGACATGGCTATATTTTCTAAACATTTTGGGGGACCATGGTCTCTTTGGTCCCCCCTGGTTACGCCTATGCAGCGAGTTTTGCTTTAGGAAATTGTATATTTTGGATGCTATTGTTGAGTGAGCAAAGAGGAGAAAAAATGTGAAACTTACGAAATACGTAGGGTATGTGTTTGGCCAAATAATTAACCGTGACGTTCTCGGTTGTTTCGCCTAAGGCAATTAAAAATCCTGTTCCCGCAAGCCAAGCACGATTTCCACAATTCCGTGTCAGTGAATGCTTTAATTGGACATACCATGCGTCCCGTTTTAGCCGGGACAGTCCCAGAGGCTTTGTCCAGGCGTCTCGGTCAGTCAACCAAAAAGTCCCGGTTAGGCCTTCAGTCAGCCATCATGAATACATGTGGTCTAATGGCAGAAGCAGAATGTGAAAGCCATTATCACCTTTATCACCAGTAAAATTAATACTGTCTTTCTCTGCTGTAACTTTTACGAGAAAATAAAATCGAACAAAGACTTCTTGAAGAAAGCATTGTCAACAGGAAAGTATGTTTGGGCGAATGTGTACCTTTATAAATGCTGGAACAATGCTTTGTTTCTTAAGTAAAGTGGATTATTTTAGTTTTTCTTGGTGTCTTAACTATAGGAATCCAAAATAGCTACATACTCATAGCAAGATATGAATCACATTTATCTGATAAGACTCGTTGTTCTGAAGCGTCCCGGTTTTCAATCACAAAAATATGGTAGCCTATGCCTTGCTTTTACGTCGTAGGCTAGGTAGCAACAAACGCAACAATCATTGGACACTATCAGGATTTAGAAATTTTTCAACGAGCCTGCTTGGAGAGCATCCATATCGTCATATTTGGCTTTGCACAAATTGATCAACGCTTTTCCATTTCCCCCAAATGGTAACAATGGGAGAGGGGGCCTCCAGTGGCGTAGCCAGCCCAGAAATTTGGGGATCCAAAAAATTGGGGGGGGAATGTTCGATTTTAGGCGAATAAAACTATTTTCTTTGGAAAAACGCCTCTCAAAATGACTATATTTTCTAAAAATTTGGACCCCTGGCTACGCCTATGGGGGCCTCACAAGTGGATTAGACTAGGAGGGCCTCGCATCAGCTAAATCCGGCCTTTCTTTTACAGCAACCACAGATTCTCAAACCTGGTCAGTTTTTGAGTGTCACTGTCAAGATAGTTTTAAATGTATTTTCAAACGTTCGTTTGCTTTTCCGATTGTAACGTCTCAATGTTCTCGTCTTGTCCCCAAGTGACTCGTATCCGGCAGCCTGCACGAAAATGAGGAAATGCGAGGAACAGTGTTGCCACTGAAGTCAGTCTCGTTAACATCAGATTGTTGCCTTTTTCAGCATCAGATAACATCATCAGATTTGTACGTTACTGTTTCATATGACCAAATACGTTTATTACCATTACCTAACAAAGCGCGATAAACCTCATTAAATCTATATCCAAACCAGAGCGAAATGTCGTCATTAATTGGAGAAGTAGGTCATGCGCATCGAAAAACTGTTATTCTCAAAGCCAGTGTTGCCAGTTTGGCGTTATTGAGGCCAAATTTGTAATTTTTGGCCTTTTTTCAACTCCTTTGACTTTTTTTATTTTTGAAAAAAGGCCAAATAAAATTTGGCTTTTTTTGGCCTTTTTTGGCCAATTAGATTTTTTATGTCGATTTGGCAGATTTAAAGATGATTTTGGCAGATTTCTGGGCACTGACAGATTTTTCGACACTGTTTCTAGATGCAGAATGATAAATTTTAATTGAAAACCCTGCACGAGAATTTATAATGGTTTGTTTTGCTGTTTCTTGCAAAAATTTCAACTGGGTTTGCAGTTTCAGGTTACTCTTCAACAAAACCAAAAGTTTCGAGAAGTTGATTAATCAATGGAGTGAGCTTTGTTTTTTTATGTTTAAAACATGTATACAGGGTGTCCCAGAAGTCGCGCACCATATAATAATTTTTTTGTTTTTTTTCACCATATAACGATTTGTTTTTTTTGTTTTTTTTAGTTTTTAATGCAGAGGGTGAACAATTTGAGCATCTGTTATGATTGTGATCAATAAAATTGTTGTTTATACGTATTTTCATAAAATCTGCATGGTGCGCGGCTTTTGGGACACCCTGTATATTGCCTTTCAATCAAAAGCGTGTTTGGGTGTTTCAAAGGTGCCGTAGTGTATTTATCGTGTATTTGGCTTTTTTCGGTGCTATTTGGCTTTTTCCAAA
>JGI24159J19872_10010298_pt1 | contig 12257 bp, 9 predicted proteins | sample Ectturendosymbi4_FD_19872 | JGI IMG/M metagenome (IMG submission 19872)
GGGGGGGGGGGGGTCAATAAATTTCCAGCGGGGCGCGAGCTCTTCGCGCTCGGCAACATGGGAAGTTCTTGAATGGGGAAGTGTTCCGTCCAATCCACTTTTTAAAGTCAGGGGACTTGAAACAAATGAAATTTCTTAAGGGACGCGCGATAGAGAAAAGGTTAAGAATCACTTATCTATAGGTAGCAGCAGCAGAAGTCGTTCACTTACACTTTTCGCAACGATATCACATCGTCACTCCTGTGTGACGATGCTGCGCTACTTACTCGTATCATATGTACAACATTACGCTTACTGAAGCCAGAAACAAAAAAACAAGTAAAAACAAAGAAAAACGACAGCAATTTGTGTAAAAAATTCACGGAATTACTGCAAGTTCTTGTTGTGAGCAGTATAGCCACACATTTCGAAAACGCATTATTTAATTCGACGTTTCAACCAGATCCGTTTTTTTTTTATACTGCAATATTTCGACCTGCTTTGCAGCCCAGCGGTTGAGAAGCGCAGAGGTAGATGGCTGTGTCGAATCGAAATTTAATCTATGCGTACAGAACCATTACAACTAACTTGGGAAACTTGAGCCCACCCCATGCGCTGTTGTATCGTATGATTGGAATTCGAAACAATCTAATGAACATCTATGTATTGACATGTATAACAATACGAAGCAATATTTAAGATCAGTCGTCACAGTTGCAAGTTCTCCAGATTTAACATCGGTCGTCTCCTTAGCATCTTGTCATCTAATAATGTGATGCCGGTAAATATAAGAAAAATATTATGTTAGCCATTAGGCAAGTGAGGTCTTAGATTATTTTTAGATATAGTATGCACATTTGTTGAAGTTACTGGTAGCACTGATGTGAGTTATTATACATATTATGCTAATGAAGAATGAATTCTCGGTTTTTCTTTTCGCTGAGGTATTTCGGTTATTTGTCTTAAATAGCTTAAAACCGTTTGTCATTTTTTCGTTTTCGGAAATTTTTTAGGACTGAAAAAGGCATTATGACCGCATTGACTTAATTCTTTACGGTCATTTAAAAAAAAATTTGGTCAGTGACGGAAAAAAAACGAATTAATTGCGCATGGACAAAATCGTGTCTATGCACTATTAATGTATCTTCGTTTATACATCTACTGATATATGACATACCGATTTTCTTCATGTGGAATGATCTAGTAGCGTGAAATTGTTTATTTTTAAGCTCATTATGGTAGCAAGCCCTCAAAAGACACAAAAACGCAGAGACACATCATTTACGCTATCAAGATGGTAACACAAGTCGCCCATGTGTTTTCTGTTCTATTTTCAGATGGCGGAAATAAAAATGCTTGTACAGATTGCCTGCTGAGATTTCTGAATGTGCTCCAGTACGTAAGAGAACATGAGCAAAACGGCAACAGCGATTTACGTAAGTAGGACTCTTCTGACTGATCTGTCAGGCTTTGTAACCCCTTCAGTCAAGAAACTAGTGCCACCTTTCAAAATATGTAATGATTCCTTGCTTTCATACTCTTGCTCACCCAAAGTTCCATACTATTGTTGCTTGGGAGTTGGTTACATACCAAGTCGTTGGGTTACCGAAGAATCTTCCTTTGTAGTGTAATTTCGTGACGTATTTTTGCAATGAGGATCTGCAACAGACTTAATCCTCCGTGGTTTCTTATGCGATGTCCTATGTTTAACAGCTGCCAAGCGTCGAAAGAGCAATTCTCATACTCAGGCAAGTAATGTCTTCGATTACTTTTAGATAAAATACGCACATTTGTTGAAGTTGCTGATAAAACAGGCATTTCTTTCCTCAGGGTGAAGTGCGCGCAGTGGACAACCTTGCATTGCTGGAAGTTGATTATTTGCTCGCTGCAAAAGTTTCGCTCATGTGCAGGCGACCTTTCATGGCGGTGCTTTTTGTTGAACTGTGGGCAGGTCAGTTGATGTGTTCTCGTTCGTTAAAGGCCTGTCGGTTTGATAAAAAGTTGACTCCACTGGAAGAGTACACGAAGCAACAGCGTGAGCGCGTATGGGCAACAGCTGCGCTCATATTGTAGTTGTTCATGTCTCAGTAGCGTGGGCTTATAATTGTTTCATGTGTTGTGGAGGTCGCAGTTATTTGAAATGAAATATATGAAGTCGTCCATTGGCCAACTTGGATTCAAGGGCCTCGAGTGCCACTGCAGGGAACTGAGACATTTTCGGCAATAACTCGCCGACAGATCGCGCTAGAGAGCCAATAAAGACATCATAAGATGCAGAATTTAATGTTCTTTCTGTTAAACAGAAAACAGGTACCTTTGCATTTAAATTTTGGGCTGGTAGTGTGACGTCACCACGACGTAAGTGTGTCGTCATTGTGACGTTTTGAAAAATTTCAGATTTTCTCGTCATTTGAGAAGCAGTGGTTTAGTCGAAAAAGAGGGCACCGCAACATCCACATATTTGAAAGGGTGGTTTTCTCTTGCTCTGATGTTACATCAAAACGTCTAGGTTTTTTCATTTAATTTCTATGAAATTCTCCACAGAACAGCTTACTGACTATTTGACTGTAGCAAGGCGTAACCAGCGCCCAACTTTGCTTTGTAGTCTAACAAGACGAACGGATTAAATCTAGTGGTAGTGAATTTCAGTTGGTATGTCGGTCTGTGCTTGCAAGATGTTAATACTCGACTATTTTAAAGGTCATTACGAGAAGAAACTACAAGATTCGGTGACATCGAACTCATCGTCAGGTGAGTGTGAAAGTATTTGATCGCATGCAAGGGTTGCACTGCGACCGACATAAAGTTCATATGTGTTACTCTTGAGGTTTTCACTTGCGTCTGCTGTTTTTCTGTAGCCGCCATGTCTGCCAGCCCTGTTGTTCGGTATGCCTGCCAGTGGCACGTCTACCAGCCCTACTGTCTCAAATTGACACACAAAGAAAAATGGTTTAAAATGTGAGGCGCTAACAAGATGATGCAGTAGAAAGTAAAACCAAATACAAAATGCTGTGTGGTGATTGATATATAGGAGTCAAAATGTTCATGTCCATAAACACAGTAGAAAGGAGGGATAATTGGTTTGGCCTTAAACGTTGTTGCAAATGTGATCTAAGGATACCTACACTAGAAGAGGATCTACTAAGTTTCTTCATCTAAGAAATGCTGTCTTGGCGTAAGATGCTTTGGACACAGTCGGTTGCCTGAGAATCAGTTTCATATTTCAGTGATGTATCGTTGGTGTCACCACTATTAATGATATAAACAAATTTGACGGTGTTAAGCGTTTGACAAGTGCTATAAATTACAACTGAAAGCATAAAAATTTGTTTTGGATATTTATGTATATCTCCACTAATACTTTCCTTACCTTTGTTTGATCTAATTCCAACAAATTCACAATCATGAAAGGTGGTTTTAGATCAATGGCTCTTAACCTTTTCTATGCCACGCCCCCTAAAGTAATTGTCCTTTGTTTGAAGCGCATCTGAAATTAAATGGTTGTAAAAACAAATGTATTTATTGGTAAATTTGCTGATCACACTTTCAATGTTGTAGAGCGCATTTAAGAACCACTGTTTTAGATCATCTCCAGTAACTAATACCAGTCTACAGTGAATTAATGTTCCAATGCTACCTGCATTTATTTACGGTGATCATACGAAAAGCATACTGAGGAACTCTAACGACACACTAAGCATCAGATCTTGGTTTCATTGCAGATCTTGTAATAAGATCAGGGCAGCATTTGCATTAAGAAAATCACGTGTCGCGAAAATTGTTCTGAATTGGTATCGAGCGAGAGGCTAGATACCGGTCGGTCCTCTTCACAAGTCTGCAGCAACCCCGAATTGCTTTTGATTTACATTTTGCCACAAGTTTAGAAATCGTTGTCACATTCCAAAGATGCTTACAAGTTTAGTCGCAGGCCCGCTTGGAATTGCGCCACAAAACAGCTCTAAAGCATGGAGTGAAATTTTTTCAACTGACAGGAAAAGTATCTCGAGCTCTTACATTCTCTGCGCCTGACGACGAGAAGCGAGTTACTGCGTCACAAGAAAAAAGCAAGCAGCTGCTGGTCTCAAGATGTCAGGGACTGGCTTCTCCGATGTCGTTGCTGGGACTCGCATCTTCTGTTGGTGAGTTTTAATTCGTTTTTTTCACCTTGAACTGCATCTTGCTAAACATGCACAGCACAACACTTCCGTTATTTTTGTATTTGTAACCCACATTCTATGTAAAGCATGCAATTTACTCAGCCTAACTTCGTTTTTCTTTCTCACATTCCGCAAATCAGGCAGTGAAGCGAAATCGGTCTTGATCTCCGCTTACGACATGATTGGGGAGACAGACTGTTTGCACGGGTGCTACTCGTCCTCCCCACTCAGCTCTGTGCACGACCGAGCCTTGCTCCATGTTCGTGAGATGGAAGGGAGATGGAATGAAGTGCTCAAAACGCACGATCTAGTCTTGTCTTGCAGTCGCGAGGCAGCAAGCCACGCTGTACGTTGTAATTTTTTAGCAGTTTATTTTCTGTTCTGGTGCACAAAGTGGTGATATCGCAGTTGTTGTTTGCATTATTTTTTGTTTTCAAACGCATGGGGCGGCAATAGCTTAGTGGTCGAGTGTTCGTCTCTCGATTGAAAGGTTGGGTGTTGGACCCACGGCCCTGAGTGAATCGCCGTAGCGCTCTTTGGGCAAGAGCGTTCACTTCAAACACCCCGGCAAGAAGCAAAATTCAGTCTTTGACCAGCTACCAATTGTTGTCACCCAAAGCCATAATACACAAAAAAACTAGGCGATAATTCTTCTACAAAATAGGCGCATGGTTTGGACAACTGGTTTGTGAACCCAGTGCTTGAGTTTGCTCAGAACGAGGGTGAGCAATCGAGATTGCGTGAATCGTGTATCGCCTCTGATGCTCGTCGCTCGTTCACGATGGGCATCAACTGTTCTCTTACTTGCCGAAAAATAGTAAGCTGCAAGTCGGGGGCTCTTCTCTTATCCGGCTCAGACGCCTATGACTTGGTTGGTTTTTCAGAGCAGCGTCATTGAAAGTTTGCAGCAAACAGGATTGGATCATTTGTGCGACATCTATCTCAAGAACTTAGAAAACGCAACGAACACCAGTGGAACGGAGCAAATAGACGAGGTTTGTGAGCAGATGATATTATTCAATTTTATACGTATGTGTACGTGTGTTTTAATGGGGTCGAAACTAAAAAGTGTTTTGTTTACAACTTTACAGTAAGATGGTCTGGCCTCCGTGCTTTTGACCTTCAAATATTGAACATGGTATAGTGTCTGAGGTAAAACGTGCCCTCTTTTATTGCAAGACTTTTTTGCATTTCAACAGTTTTAGCTACTTTGGTAAAGTAAATGAAGTATCTGCAAGATATTATAGCAAGACAAGTCTCAAGTACATAGTCAACTTTAGTTCTGGTGGTAACTTTATGTCTTAACTTATCAATTCAATATAGTTTTAGTTGTACAGTGAACTGAGAGCGCGCCCCACAAGCTAGTAGACATTAGACAACCTGGGTTCAATATCCGGTCGGGCCATACTGAAGACGTGAAAAAGGTATTTGGCTCCCTTTCCAGCCTCGTGCTCGGCGTTAAAATAAGATACGGGATGCAAGGGAAAGCTTCACACATGCTGCTCACATTGACTTGCCAGCAATGCAGCATTTACTGCGACATGATCCGCTTGGCCCCCGTCGCAAGCGGAGATTGGGGCCGTTCGTGACACTCCCAAAAGTACAAAGCGAGCACAACGCAATTCATGTAATCTCATTCAGTTAAACCAGCAGTCAACGATGCACTTCCAATCTACGATACTGATTTTTGTAGTTGTTTCCCCCATAATGATTTAATTCTCAGCAACGGGTAATATTTGTGGTGCATGCGATTCAACAAAAAGCAGTGGGTGCCACTTGACCCCAAAACCTGGAATAACGTCCCTGAAAAATAGATTTGTTTTGGTATGAATTGGTTTTCATAGCTCATTATGCTTCAGTTAATCTACTCAAGCAAATGCATATCGTTGTGATATTTTCGCTGAAATTCCATCCTCTCACCCCTTAGTCTATTCTGTGACGAATTTCGCGAACTGTCGCAGGGAGCACAATACAACACCAAACAACTTGCAACCCTTGTCCTTTTGTGCATGACTTCGATTAATTATGGGCTCATTCCGTGGCGCACGAATGCGCAACAGACTGGCTGCTACTGTATAGTCATAACACAAATCGCTGATTTGTGTTATGACTAAACGCTTGCATGGAAGGTGTTTAATATTTTAATGTCGCCACGTGTCAAAACTTAAGACTTATTGCAGCAGAGTGGAGAACTTCGTATTCGAGGTAGTGCTAGCTTGGTGCAACACATTGTCAGTTGAAAAAATAACGATTTTCTCTGTGGCTTGTATTTATTGCACCTTGCTTTATGACGAGTTTGAAATAGTTTTATGTCATACACTGCTTATACTGGTTATCAATGACTTTTTCAATCATATCTGCCAAACTTATCTCCAGCATCTGCAAGACCTGCAGTACAAAGCAGCATGGAAGGCTGGCCAGTGGGATGAAACACTTCTTACTTCCCAGAAGGATTTATCCCACTCTCAAGCTGGTTTTCACCAGAGCATCTACCTAAGCATGTCATCTCTTTTTGGTGATGGCAGCGAAGATTTCGGACAAACCATCAGGAAAACACGTGTTAAATGTGTCGAGTAATAATCCTTTCCTTTGTTGCTGTTCATGACTTTTTAATTCTTTTTTGCATTTAAATGCCTGTTAGTTTTTCCATTGTCGTGCATAACACCTGCATTACTATCTATTTGACAATGCGTGTGTTTGTCACACATGTTTATATCTGTTTTGCCAAGAGGACCTTGTTTTTTACCGTTCTGGTTTGTTGCAGGAAGTTCAATGCATCCAAGTCAAATTACGTCATCACTTACGATTTGTTCAAGATACTCAGTCAGTTGCATTGTCTGAAAGAAATAGATGACGTGCACAGGTTTGTTTGTTGATTTTGCGCAAGAGATATGGTGTCATGCAGACACGTTTGCAACCGGCCGCGTGGTGATGCTTTTTGATTTACGTCATTCAAACTTGACGTTACACGGCTTTGCATTAACCATTTCTCCATACATTTGGTCTAATTTTCTGGTGTTGTGGATGTTCGGGTTTTTGAGACTGCAACTGTAGGTATTCCATCAAGTAGTAAGTCGTAACGACAGTATGTTGTGGGCGTATCATTATTAATTTTTGCAATTTGCGTTATGTGATCTTAGACGGAGCTTGCTTTTGCTTAGGTGCGTCTCTGGAAAACAGACCGTGGACTCTGTACTTCGCTCATGGTCGGACTATGGGCATGATGACAGGACTTTGGAGTTCGGATATGACCAGATAGGTTTGGTCCTACCAGTTCGCACCGCGTTGCTCAAGCACTGGGTGAAATGGTGAGTCGCCGAATTTCTTGTGTGCAGATGAAGTAAATAATATGTCGATTAGCGCATCAAGGAGAGACCGTTTGTCGCATGCAGTTTGCATCTTGGACCTTGTAGCTTTATGTTCAAACTTGCCTGCTGTTATCGGAAAACTTGAATGCAAAACTGCTTCGAGCAGATTCTATTTCTTTGAAGTCAGGTACAGAGAGCTTCGTTCATCATCTCGGCCATGGAAAAGCACGGTAGCAACAAACACAAATAAGGGCATACGCATATGCTGCAACATCGCGAGACTTCTGCGCTAGTTTTTAAGCACTAATCCGAACAAGGATATTAAACTTTGTGTAGTATATTTCGAGCATTGTGCCTAAACAAGCGTTGGCTATGAACGAAGAACACTGAATTTTGGCCAAAATGGTCGCTAGTGTGTGGAGTACTGTTTAATGCTTTAGGTTTGTATGAACGGCTCGAATTGACAAATTTGCGTCATTTCAAAACCGGGGCAAGTTCTGCCAATTTCACCTTCACCCTACCCAGATACGCTTGTTTCTGTTTGAATAAGGTCTTAGCGCTGACGCTGTGACTCTGGTTATTACGCGAAATCTATTGTGTTAAACAAATACATTTGTTGAGGTGACCTTAACACCTGAATATGAGGCCGCTGCTTACGATATGACCAGGTCTGAATCGCCGGCAGTTACGGAGCGGCTGAATTACGCGAGATTCCTCTTTCAATTGGAGCTTTTGCACGTATCCTGATCCAGGTGAAAATGCAGTCCCAGCAGTGCAAATGCTTTTCAGTCGTGTGTGACTTACACTACAGCCATAAAATAGCACTGATTTTGTTTCAGTTGCGATCGAGCATCTGACCAAGAAGCCGTTTTCTGTGCGTTCCGCAACCATCTGTTCGATTACTTGCACGTTGCCTGTCGTCATCACCGCCTGCAAGACGCACAAAAGCTTCTTGTCGAACTGAAGACAACTGTGAAGCTGAAACCGGCGAGTTCGTTGGAATGTGACGCGGATGACATTGTTTTCTCTTTTGCTGTGGAACTGGAAGAGGCGAAGATACTGTGGAAGCTGAACGTGGGTTGATTCGTGTGTTAAGCTGTGCGCAGCAGAAAATGTTAAGCTTGACACGGGATAGTCAAAGTTCTTTTTAATGCGACGCTCGTTTTCAACGTACTCGTCAACGACTGGATCTAGATGTGATAAACACGGGAATTAAAAACTTCTGCGCAAAATAACTTTTCTTGTCAGGAAATAGTTCTTGATCGCAGCCACTGCGCGTAATCTGTAAATTCCAGGGCTTTGGAGCCGGTACTCAAATTTCAGGCGGGCAGCAAAATCAATTGATTTTATCCTAAAATTTTACCTATATCTAACTATGACAAAGAATGACTTCTCTTGACTTACTATCTAAGTGCCTGCTTATCATGGATCTTCGTTTTGACACGATGTTGTGCTATAACTTGTGTATCGAAAATTCTGTTGCGGGCCATATCAAGTTCACGCGGGCCGCAGGTTTCCCACCCCTGATCTAAATTGTTTGGCTCCGGCTCCAGAACAATTTGGTCCAAAAAATCAGAAAAAAACATTGTAGTATTTGTGTAACTGCCTTGTCCCACAAACTATATCTGTGGAACTGGAACCCAAATTTCAGACTCCGGCTCCACCGTCTAAAAATTTTTGGCTCCGGCTCCACGGCCCTAGACTAAATTCACAACTCATTTTCGTCTCCAAGGCGACCGTCGTCGTCCACGTGTTGTTTCCATTCAAGCCGCAAGTGAGTCGTTGTCTTCTTTTCAGGAAGAAACTTTCGCTCTAGCTTCAGTCGAAAACATCCAGAAGAAGCTGGAGAAGAGCGTTGCGCAACCTTCTGCCGGAGTTTTGGACACATCGCCCTTGAAACTGCTGCTCGCAGACGCGCTCCTGACACGAGGCTGCTGGTTGCATGCATCCCGATGTGAGGGGCCCTCTGTGATCATGGAGGAGTATCTGGAAAGGGTAAGGTTTGCTTGAAGCTTTATTCACGTAATGACTCCAGAAATCCCAAAAACAACGCGTATTGTGCTGCAATAGTTGTTTGGTATATTTCGGCCTGATTTGCAAAGTTTCGTTTTGCTTGTAATGCTTGCGGTTGTTTGGTTCTAAGTGCTGGCTCGTTCTTCGAATAACAGTTGATCATCTGCGAAGTTATCATTGCTGCTGTTTTCCGTGCATTGCTTGGCCAGTTAGCGCTGTTTCAAGTCACCTACCTGCGTTAGCAAGCTGACCGTAGAAACAGTCGTGTGACCGAAGCATTACGGCGGAGTAACGAGGGAATCGCCGCTCGTCCAGTTTTCATCCATCTTGTTTGCACTGCTCACTGCCAAAGCCTGAAATTTGCAAGATAGCGCCTTCAATTGCAATTCACTACAGAAAAAGCTGTGTGAACATTTTGCTGTCACATTCTTCCTGATAAGTAAAAAAATATCTTTAAATCGACAGTGAGTTTAATACATGTCCGCACAGAATACTCTTGCAATTTTATTTTGGTGTGCGTGCGCTGGGTTAAAAAAAAAAGATCAACACCCAACTTGCCACAAGTAAGTTTTGCGATTGTTGAAAGCAAAATGCCGCCCTCCTATAAAAACGGCCTGTTTTGTGTTTCGTATATTCTCAAAATAAGTCTCAAAGTTTGCAAATATTTACATTTTAAACATGGGTTCCTAGCTCTATGTGACTCCGTTGAAGAGGTGGTGACGACTGTTAAACGAAAGTACTCTTGTAATATCTAGATGTAAACTTGCGAAACGTGAACAACGCTTGATATGTTTATCTCTAAAATATCCTCGCTCTTACAAGAGTGGGCTTTTGCAGGAATCGGAACTGGGAATGTTGCCCTTAAACGTTTCATGAAAAGGTCAAAACTGAGGAAATTTATTGGAAGTGTAAATTTCTGTTGATGTCACTTAAAAGCATAAAGATTGATTGTGTTTTCGGTAGAATGTAGTTGTTTGAAGCTGAGATGTTTGATGTTCAGCGCCTGGTGAATATTTTCAGCTGTGATTCGTGAACATCGCGTGCAATTCAAACTGTGTAACAACCTTTCGGCGCTGTATTCCCCACTTTGTCCATAACGGCCTGTTGCGGCCTTCGATCCTGCCCGTGTCACTCTTAGCCCCGTTTTTCAAACTCTGTAAATGCTTCTGAGCTTCCAAGGTTTATAATATTCTNCTAAGTGCAAAAAATATTATTAAAAATGCGTTATATTAGGAAAAAATTGCAAAACAAGAGGCAAGCAACTCCAGTTTGTTCCCAATAGACTTCTGCATGAGTATGTGCAAATTCCAATGGCAATGAAGCTCTGGTTATTTTGACGACGCTATTTTCAGTCGGTCGACTTGGTTGAAAAAGCCTCCGCGCAGCGCAAGAGAACAAACGAAAAGACGTCAGACAGAAAAAGAAAGAAAATAACAGACCAACTTGTGGCTAATTTCTGCACTTTGGCTAAGTTTGCCGATGCGCAGTATCAGCAGGTAAGAAGACTCTAGCATTTTTAGTTATTTATTCTCTGTCGCGCTAAATGGAACGCTCCTGAGCTAGAGGTTGCTTGGTGATGAACTTAATTGGTCGCTCCAGGTTTGCATCTGTAGCAAAGTCAATATGTCCGCAAGTAGCTTTACCGCGTTGTTTTTGTGATTTCGCCATTGACTTATTTTTTCACCTCTTTAGGTGATCAAGTACAAAAAGTCCAGCGAGTATGCTCAGAAGCGACTCCTAGCGGCTGCACCAAAGGAAGAAGTGCAGAGCATGCAGAAGAGCGGGCAGGAGCCTGGAAGAAGGTATTGCAACACATGAACCTAAAGTCGCGCATGTTTGCTTATCCCATAATATTTCGCAGTCTTTGCATATTTGAAAGTGGCTTTCCCAGCAGTAACGTTTGAAACAAAATGGAGTCGCATAATTTAATTTGCTGTCAATCATGACGTCACCTACTGTAATTGTAACACGTGTCACAACAATCTTTCAAAACGTGTTGCTGAATTTTGGAACCGCTATAGTTTGGAAAAGCATTATGTGCAAGTTTAACCTTTTGCTGTGATCATACAAACATTAACTATTGCTATCTGTATCCATACAACGAACCGCTATTTTACAGAAATGACGTTGATATAATCGGCTTTTTGTGGTGGCAGTTGGTTTTTCTCCGATTCAGTAACAAGAAGGATTTTTTTCATCCGCCATGAACTGGCCTGCTATTTTGAAAAACCACATACGCTCCGCTGGAGCGCAGGGTTGACTTCCTGCACGGTTGCCAAGCAACTGTGTCGCAGTTGACCCTGACAGAATGTGAAGCTTGCTTTCTAATTCGTGCTTGCGGAACTAATGAGTTTGAATTATTTGCTTTGTCAATTTTGGCTTTGAATCGATTTCACCCGAGCTTCCGTTAAGTGCACAAGTGATGTAGCGCCTCGAATGCGCTGCTTCTCTAAGTTTTATTTCGCTACTTTCATCGCAATTCATCACTTCGTTTGTGCAGAACGATTGTAATTGTGGAGAAAAACCTGAACATCGACAAAGAGGAACTGGCGCGCATAGAGCAACAGTCACTGGAGTTTGTTTGTTCTGCCCTTGCCAACTACATCAAGTGCTTGTGCTTGAGTGACCGACACGATATGTTGATGCATCGGTGAGTCTATTTGACTACATCCGTTGTTTTGAATGTCACGCGTGCAGTCCCACACGGGGTCAAATCATTATAATCCAACAAGAAATTGCAATTGTGTAACCCAATGTCACAAAAATGCCTCATTTTTTTATATAAGGTGCACTTACATGT
>JGI24159J19872_10010301_pt1 | contig 12256 bp, 9 predicted proteins | sample Ectturendosymbi4_FD_19872 | JGI IMG/M metagenome (IMG submission 19872)
ACTAGACTGGCCGATCCGTTTGAGCCGTTGAACAGCTCTCTAGCGCAATCGGCGGAGGAGCTAGGGCGTTGGTAAGGCAACCGAAAACTGCTGTCTTTTAGCCCGAAATCCAAGTACGAATATACCGTAGGCCGGCTCTCAACGTGTTGACATTGATTGACTTAGCTAGCTCTGTATCAATTCTTCATAGTGATCAATTACATTTGCGACTAAATGTAATCGCGGCATCTTTATGTTCCATTGATTGCTCGTGGCTCCTCAGCGTGCTTCCAGACGCCGATTCCTTTTCTAACACGGAAATGCGCACATGTAGTCTTCTCCGCGCACATCAGTCTATATGTGAAAAAATAAACACAAGTTTGTGAAGGAGAAAAACAAAGCCAGCTTCTTTCAACGACTTCAGCGTTGTGCTTCTGGCGCCGAATAAGATTCGTGGTGAATTTCCGTGACAAGTTTCTGTCTTTTCTGTGTTGTGGAACATCATGTTTGAAAAATAACTTCTCGTTTTTCAACCAGTATTCCCGCATTTTTTCCGATAATTTCCATGACCAGAGACCGATACCGTTGCCTCCAGTGACAGCGTCAGCCAACTCATCTATCGTATTTTTCAATGATACATCTTGACGTTTTTCTGCTGCTGCACTGCTGGTTAAACTAGGTCTATTCTCATTGTTACGTAGGTATAAGTCTGTCACAACATGTTCTTCGATTTTCTGTCCTCTTACAGGTTCTGCAGAAATGTCTCCGCTGTGCTTCACTGTCACTATAATATAGTAACTTGAATGTTTCTTGACTTAGCTGCAACTTCTTCCCCTCTCATTTTTGCCTCTTTTGCTTTTTTCACTATGAACTTCATGTCTGGTCATAAACAAATAAATTTAAATTAATGTATTTTAGAACCACTTGGATAAGATCTACACTTTTCTGTCCATGTTTATTTATTAATAAGCTCAATAGGGCTGCCATATTTTCTGCGCAAAAAGGGAGGACAATTTACGACTGTCATTTACTTGAGTGTATTACTTACACTTAAGTAAAATAACAAATAGGCCTATTGATTAGTTTTAAGCATTGAAGTAACACGTCCAGTGTAGACAATGTTTCATTCAAAACACACAAAACAAGATCATCATTTACTTGCCCTATTTAGCCCATGGATATTTTGCAGGTTTCTTAAATTTCCTAAAAATGTAGAATCGCCTTTCACAATTTACGAAACTGCTTGCATGAAAGATGTTTTAAATTGCACACCAGATTTAGACTAGGAACTGGTTCAACCAGAAAGGATTCCCTTTTTTTGGTTTGTGGCTGCATCAAGGAAAAAATCGTTCGACATTAGCATATAAAAAGCCATAACGTTAAAGTAAAACTGTGAAATCTTTATCAGTTCTTGAAGCGTTTAGTGGTATTGCAAGTTCCAAAATATTTTGCCCATCTTTCATGTTACATCATTTTACAATGAATTGCATTTGGTTGATGCTCTTTTTGCACGAACTCAAACAAGTTTTGGTATTGGTCAAACAGTTCACTTCAGCTTCATCAATAGCAACGTTTCATCAAGCAGATAGGCCTGCTACTCACATGGTTCATCATTTTCCCAATTAGTTGTTTGCAAATGGAGGAATTTAGTCAAAGCATTTAAATTCAGCAAGTAAAGTCGTCGATTTAGCCAGATGTGAATCACAAGACTTGTACAATACAGATACATCTGTCATGAATGAATCACAGTCATGAACCTTGCCTTCGCTGAATTTTCTTTGTGCTGATTTAACTTGGCTTGATATGTACATCTGATTGTCTCTCTTGAATCCTTGTTTTCACAGTGGCAAAACACGATACAACCTCAGCAAATAATGCTTTTGACTTCTCAATATTCTGAACTTGCTCAGTAAAAGTAACCACAAATGATTGCAATGTCTTAATGTGTTAAACAGAAATTGCTCAAAGAATTTCCAAAAAAAACGTTTCTGAACAACAGTTGGCTTGTCGATGGACATGAAGTATGAATTTGAAGCTGCGTACAATTGAAGGATCTTTGGCAAGCTGTGATAAAGTGATAGCCACCTGGTTACGCTACGAGAAACACGTTTTTGGTACGCAATATCCACAAAGTCACAATAGTCTTTTCACTCTTCTTTGCGAACTGTGCAAATGCAACCACATGTAATTCACTCAGCTTCAGAATAATTTAGTCCTTTTCTAAAAAAGGGCACTTGTGTCGTATTTCTTCATTCTTTAGCATTACTGATTAGCTCAGGGGTGCAAAAATTTATGTGAATGTTAGCAGCGCGAATAAACTTTTAGTTGAACCTACAAAAGCTTTGCACTACAGCATTCATATGCATGAAGTGTAAAATACAAAAAAAAAGCGTTTGCGCGCTCCATGTTTTTGATCGCGCGGCGCGAGTGCGCGACCGCATTTTTGCACCCCTGGATTAGCTATAATTACTACAAACTACTTAACTTAGCTATGTACAATACACTGATCACCATATCACGGTTCATCAGCAAAGCTAGAACAGTATAATGGCGTTAGCAGTCCACACTGTAATACCAAAGTCAATGAGATACTGAAAGAAGATTTACCACTGTTATGTAATGATTAATGTGAAAGCATTCCCGCCATTCCAGCCGAGAAGTAACTCAACCAAACCATAGATTAATTAGACAACTCGCAGGCCCTCACATAAACTAAGCTACGCCACCAGATCTGGTTGCAGTAGAGTTGGGACAGCTTACTGCATGCTAAAACAATATATCACAGCCAGTGACATAACTGACTGGTGGCAGAGGGGCGAATTCCCCCTCCCTGGCAATCTTAATGTGAAAACCAGACCGCCACCTTGAGTGATATTTCGGTTTTAGTATTCGTTTGGTTTTCAGTAGGTTATTTTTTTGCGTTTTTCGGATCATTTTCCAATGATTTAGGGTTTAACATAGCTATCCACATCCGGATTCACCATCATTTCTCACGTTTTTTCAGAGTGATGCCTAATGGGCCCTGTACAGTGGCCAGTGGGCTCCTTTGCGCTAAGTTTTCCACCCTGACTCAAAGCTCTAGTTACGCCACTGTTATAAGAAAGGTAAAAAGGGGACATTTTGAAATTTTCGAATGTCCTCAGAGAACATTTCATTTCTTATGAAAAAAGTGAATATGTACCCTACTTCAAAAAAGGGCGTATGGTAGCCATACCTAGCAATGCTATTGATATGCGACCTGTGCAAATCTGAGTTGGCAGACACAAAATCTACTTGAAACGAGTAGAGACGTAAGCTAGCGTGTTCTACGTGGCTTGACCTTGCATTCACTAGATTCAGATACCTGACCGACTTTCAGGATACCAATAACTGTAATAGATGTTTCGTCACAAATTATCAAATATTCTTCAAGTGAAATAGTCTGCTGCTGTTTGGCCGACCGATATAATTAATAGGGTCTTTAAACAAACTTTCCTCGCTAAAAATGACTAAGTGGCACGCACATGTCGCACATATGACTAAACACATGAACATGGTGGGGGGGGCCTCTTTGTTGGGGGCCCTGGTCCCCCCCTAAATCCGGCGCTGGTATGTACACCATAACACAACTAATGATTTTTTTCGTGCTACATTCACTTTAGTTTACAACAAACATATTCTAGCTCACCTGAAACTCTTCAAAAAATTTCTCACTGGACCACTAAGTCTGGCTGAGAGGTGACCTCCCAGATAGATGATTCGCTGGACGTTGAGCTAGTTATAGTCCGCTGACGAAATAATGTGTTTGTTCAATGCAGCTCGCGTGATTGTGAAAGGTTCGCTAGTCTCTAATGTCACTGTCGTCCTGTCCATTTCTCCAATTTTCCTGTATTTTGCCTGCAATACAGTGGCGATTTTAGAATGAAAAAAGTGGGGTGGGGACACTGCAGGGCCAAGGAAAAAAGTAGGAGCCAACATAAATGTCTCTCCTGCATGGTGACTTTCCGTTATAATGAAGATTGATTTGCTGTGATTAACCCTATCAAACCCAACATAGACTTGTGAATATCGTCGTCATGGACTTGAACGCAAAAACTCTATTTATTTATCTCTCAGTCATTTGCGTGATTTTGTGTTCGTGCACCAGAGGTGGCCGGAGTCACATTTTCAGACTCGGACTCCACTCCTGTTTCAAAATTTTTGAATCCTGTCCAAAATTTTTGAATGCGGATCCGGATCAGAGCCCGAATTTTTTTCAAATTTGAGAATCCGACTCCTGTTCACATTCGGGCAAACGTCGATGCAAACGAAATTCAGCAATGCTTGAACTTAAGCAAGAACATTTATAAAGACCACGCCGACTCCTGCCACTGCCGAAAATAAAAAGTGAATCTGGATCCGGGTCCGGTTTTTCACAAAATTTTACACCGGATCCACTTCCGAAAAAACGCAGAATCCTGCCAGAGTCGACTCCAGCACTCCGGATCCTGCATGGCCACCTATGTCGTGCACCTAACGAAGTATTACCCAGTTCAATTTCAAACCTATTCTTTTGTAAGAGATCTCTCACAGCCAGGGCCTGTCCTAGGCGGTTTGGTCCCCCTAGGCTGGACTTTGGGGCCCTCACTATACAATATATTGCATTTAATACGGAATATTTATATAAACAGAGACGTCGATTTATTTTTGCATGTTTCTAGTTTCTAGTTGCAATGTCTACCGATGACATAAGACTGACTGCCCAATATCTAAAGCAGTGATCCTCAACGTGGTCCAGGTGGACCTGCGGTGGTCCACCTGGGATTTCTAGTGGTCCACAGAGAAATCCACAAATCTTTGTGGAAAATTGTTACGTTTACTGCAGGTTTTTTTTTAAGGAAAATGTTAGGTACCCGATGTGAACCTGTAGAGACCCTATTTCTCTGATTACAGGGACCCGATTTTCTTTGATTCTAGGGCCCCGATGATGATTTTCTCTGATTGTAGGGACCCGATTTTCAATTCTAGGGACCCGAATCGGGTCTCTAAAACGCCTTAAAAAAACTGGTTTACTGTACAATAAATTATATAAGACATTTTAGTAGGTTTAGTCAGCATAGCAAAGTGGTCCATGGGATATTTTTTGCAAAAAGTTGGTCCATGGATCAAAACAGGTTGAAAATCACTGATATAAAGTAATAAATCGCAAGGTCCAACGAACATATTGCGTGTTTCCCACCGGGAATTCTACAATCAAATTTTTTGCTCCTCTTGTGTGAATTTATTAGGAAAACATCCTATCGTTTCGACCTATCGCACGACAGGTCATTTTCAAAGGAAAAACAAAAATGAGTACAAATTAGGGATAAACAGCAATAATTCCAAAAGCTACCATTTAGCGTCAGGCTCTTCCTTAATTCACACCAGAAGAGCAAAAACATTGATAGATCTAACGAACAGCTAGGCTACGATTTTGCTAACTAGAATAATAGCAGTGAAACTTCCATTACAAGACCACATAGACAAACACAACGATAAAAAAAATACCACGATAAGAACAAAATATTTTTTACGTACTAAGTCGAATATAATAAAAAGTCTTACCTCCCTACTGAATATCGTTGAAAAACAAGGAAACCTTTTTATACGAACACAGGATGCTAATTTTCACAATGTTAATAAAATTAGCGTCATCTTGTGATAAAAGCTTCTAAACACTGCTGTAAAACGATTGCTCATTGGTTAAAATAACTCTATTATCATGAAAGATACAGTGCTATTGGTTAAATAACTAAAGTTATAATTGGTGTAAGGGGTGAGTTTTCATTGGACACCTCTGATGCAATATAGACTGGATATTACAGGCACGGGCTACGACTACAAATTTATCTTATTGTATACCTTGGAAACCAGCTACAGTATTGTATTCTTGTGCAGTGAAAAGATACAACACAGTTCCACAACTTAGTTTCCCTGAATATTTTCTTACTAGACAATACTAAAATGCTTGCAATCAACGTGGATTCAGCAACGTTACCTACACAACTGCCAGCTTACCAAGGCAAATGCTAACTACGAAGCTACCCGTAATGCACTTCGCAATGAGTGGCTTAGATAACAGGAAGCTATGGGTCGTGGTTCGTGGGAAGGACAATTTCTTTGACGTATTAGATAAACATGAATGTTGAAATGGAAAATGTTTGATATCATTTCTTGGTGAGTTCAGTTCTGGTGTAGCTATATACCCTAACAAAGGTCGTCAGTCTGATTTGGGGGCCCTTTTTACCAGGCCCCCCTCCCGGTCGGGTTGTACAGGGGCCCTTTCTCCGGCTCTGCTCACAGCAAAACTGTAGAAGTCGATCAATGTATAGATTTCTTTCCAAAAAATTGTAGCTGTTCTGTTTTATAATTTTCAGATTGTGTTTTTCCCAGTTTTTGCATTTTCATTAGTCTTTGGCATTCTTGGTGTATCAAAGTTTCACTCATCAAGAAAGTAAAAGATAATTGCATCATTTATTCCAGTCTGCAGACAATTTTCCAGTAGGCAAATTATTTTGGTGTCGACAACTGTAACCACTAAAATACCTCATAATTTACTTTTTGATAAAATATTTAGCTAGTTCAGAAAATATCTTTTCGAAGAAAGAGGGGGAAAATCTTTTTCCTGTGTTCACAAACTTTTAGGGGCCACTGCAATTCGCCTACCTTACAGCTGACGATTTAGGCAGTGTGGTGAGCTACGGACATGATAACTTCAACGACCTACAATCTTGTGCCAGTATTAGGTTTGCCTTCCTGAATAAACTAAAAGAAAAATCGAGTGATTCTGGCAATATTTGTGGAAGCTACGCAGCGTTTGACTGGGCTTACAGACAAAAACTTCTAGCAAATCTTTATAATGACGAGGTTGCATGCGCGTCTAAAGGCTTTTTCTAGTTTGAATCTGTACGGATGGCGTAGGGGCGATGCTATGCAAGTGTGCTTGTTTTACTGACAAAATGTTTTACCTGACAAAAACTTTTCCAACCAGTTGATTGTCAAGGCCATTGTTGATCATTTGAATTGCCTTCATACACAGTTACAGAAGTACTTTCCCATGGACTTTGATTCAGAAAAAGAAAGTTGGACCGCAAACCATATGAAATTTCAGATGCCACACACCTCCCATTATAAACCCAGCATGAGTTTGCGGAATTAACAAAATATTGCAACTGGAAATTTCAAAACAGAGTTCATTTGATTTTTGGATAAGAACAAGAAATCAATACCACCAGTGCCGATGCTGCCATTAGGCGAACTAGGCGGATTTTGTGAAGGTTGCACCTGGCATGACCTTCACATCCTGGTCACAGCACCATTTTGTTGCGATCGGAAAGCCCCAGCGGCAAGTACGCAAAGCTTCACACTGTGGTAGCAAGCAGCAATATATATCACCCGACTAGATCACTCTATTCGCGCCACGTATAAATGGGTGCTATTCTTCGCGCACATCCCGCTCGTGGTGAATCCACATTCAACGCCACGCTAATCGAGAGGTTGCATAACAAATATTTAATCTGATCAAATATTTCTATTTCTACTGCAGTGATCCTGCAAAGAAATGAAAATGATGACATAGACAACAATGCAGAAACAAACAGCACAAAAGTTAAAACAATAAGAAACTCAGATTCGAAAAATTTGTTCGTTCTGCTTTTGCAAATGATTTTAGTGCACACTTTCCAATCCTAAGTCCTACTCTCGTTACCAAACACATATTTTGCTGTCTTAACTCTAAATACACTCTGTCCGATTTTGAGTAAAACTCAAAACAACAAACATTCAAAATCGGAAGGGGTGGAATGTGGCAATTTTTGTTCTCTTCGACTCTACTACCATTGAAACACTCGCAATCAGCCAAATAGCGCAGACCGACTTCCCCATGCACTTCACCAGCAAGACAGTGTGTAGAAATCATTTACTCTTTGAGCCGCTTTAACCGCTTGGTTTCACTTGACAAACAGGAAAACAGAGGCCGTTGGAATTAGGGAGTATGATGACAGTGCATGAGTGGCATCGTATGAAACTCATAATAAACGGAAAGAGATCAAATTGACCTTGAAGAAATAGAAGAATAAAGAAACATGAAAGGAGAATTTGGAGTGAAAGTAGAATGCGCCGAAATACAGTAAAATGTTCAGTATTCCTCACTAGTTTGGAGCGTGCCCATAACAAATGTTTGACAAAACCAGTCTTCTCTTAAAATATATCGAAAGCGATGCCCGTTTGTGACCGATTGAGCTGTCATCAGCGTTTGGGTTCCCTGCGCTGAAACAGTAATTCGCCACCCTGATGTCCGATATGTATCACACCTGGCGGTTGATAAAATAACTACCATATCCCACAGAAACAAAGGCTTTAGTTTTACATGATTGCTTATTACTCAGTTAGCAACATTGGAGGTGCTCACTGCTCACCAACAGATAAAAATAATAAGCTTATAAAGCTCCCATGTAAGAAGTTACAGAAATAAGTTTTGTGTAGTTTCCACGTAACAAGATCTTTAAGTTGTCCGCAAAGGGGCAGAAAGCTGCGGCTGCACACACTATAGCGGTTGTTTTTGATGCGATTCGTTTCGTGTCGACTGTTGCCTGCTTTGTCAGGCTATGAGTTTTACAGTTGAGAAACACAACGTATGAAGTGAAAATGGGTATTTTGTGAAACTTTTATGCCTGTAATGTCATTTTGAATTGAACTTATAGTCGTGTTGTTAAGCTGCCAACATCCGACTATTTTAAGCAGTGGTTCTTAACGGCGTCCCCAATTAAAATCTGGGAGTCCCAAGAAGGAATGCCAAAGTTTTTTGAGCTGTAACATCTGAGCAGTTCCAATTTATGCCCACCTTATCTTCATTCACAATTAAGATGTAACAGTTCACAATGATTCTTGCTGTTGAATGTAACTTGAAAGCAGCTTTCACCCACACACGTTCACCTAGCTTTTTGTATGGTCCAACACGAAGATCGAATTTCTGCGGAATAGAGTAAAATAATATTGCGATGACATCCTTGAATTTATTTGCGCAATAAACCATTCACGTGTATTTAGCATTAGCTATATCTCTGATGCAATGAAGAATTCGTATTCTCTCAACTGTAGATACGTACAAACACCCGTTGCAAAGATGAGTTGTTAGCAATTGTCACTCTCCATTTGGCTTGCAACTTAGCAGAAAGCATTAATAATACAGTATTAGTAAATGTTTTCATTTTCCTTTTTCATCTTACACATAGCACAACAAGCTTTCAGGTACAGTACACCCAGCATGCAACCTCATGAATCAAAGAGAACTTTTCTCTGTACTAGTGGAAGCAGTAGTGAGCGACATTACGCAAATATAAGGCAGTGGAAAATTCCAGGAAGGTCGATTGCGCAACCTGTACCCTGCTAATAATAACGCGAAATAATACAGTGGTTCAGCTTTGTAATCAGAAATTTTGACTATGACGACATTTCGAGTTACGCAAGATTGCGTCACACGTAGGCCTACGTATTCACCGGTGTTCAACAGGTCGATGTTAACGCGACAAAACACAGCAAACACAATATCAAGAAACAGACTTATGCCACCGCACCGGAGAAAGATGCTAGCGATAACAATGTTTTACAATGCCAACTTTCGTCCAGGAGCCCCAGCTCGAGGAGAATAAAATACTTGTGCTTTCAGCAATAAGTTAATGAAAGCATGTTACAGATTTGAACTGCATTTCTTTTGATTAAAGTACTCTAAGCCTAGCACTTTTGCTTGGACACAGATGCAACCGAAGAACCTTAGTGGAATGAAAAGAAAAAATATTAAATACGAAGTAGCCCAAACAAGGTGGCTTCATGTGTTTGCTAAAATTTCATCGAATGGATATAGAAAGTGTGCCAAACTACCAATTAACGAAAGTGCTTCAATTGTGTTGGCAGTGAAAAATCGACATCTGGTTGTGAGTGAGCTCACGCATAGTGGTTTTCGTTACAAGGTGAAATATGCATGAATTTCATGGAGTTTCAGCTTTTTTGTTCAAGATGGTCGATTAGTGCGGTTGTCGTACAAAAGACTATATTTCAAAACCCGTCAATAAATGCAAATCACGCCTTGGAATAGCTTTAACATCAGTTGATTAAAAATTACTGGAAGTACAGCTTGAGCTAATACTGCAGTTCTTGAAAAGAAAAGCTGTTATAGTCGTGCGTTCGAGTGGTTTGTAACAGAACGAAGCGGCAGCGAGCAAACAACTCCAAGCGCACTCAATCACAGGTACTGAATACCAACAGCGGTGTACACTGCACAGACAGTTCTGGGCAAATTTTACTGCATGAAAAGCGAATCCGCGACTCGGTGTTTGTGGCTGTGTCTATATTTCCATCCTGAATTGCGGAACCACAAAACTGCGCATCTCTTGTTGTACGCCACCTTACAGTTGTTGGCGCAAGATATCGTTCTGAAAGTGCATTAACAAATGCATGACGCAATGCTTAGGTTAGGTTTATTCAGCCAATTTGATGATAACTTAGCTCATGAGTTTTTAAATGGCCGCTCATAGCACTGGTTGAAAGATAGTGGGACAGTAGCAAAAATATAAATTAGATGAAATTTCTATAGAAGGGGTTTTCACTCCAGATTGTACAGGTAAGCAAGTAGTGAAGTTGGGTTTCCTCCCATCTCACAATAATTCTTACATATTTGCTTTATGGTAATATTTTCTTTTTTTTGTGTTTTTGAATAATTTTCATTTTTTGCGTTTTCAATGTTTTTGATTTTGTGTAGTATGCAAGTGTAGGCGTGCGTAGGCATGTCCGGTTTTAATCCAATTATCAAGTAATCACGTCACTGGCACCGAGCTGGCGCTGGTTGCCATTTCGTCATTGGCACCTGCAATCTCATCACAGATCGGAGATGACGCAACAAAATGCCATTTCAGGATCAATGAACATCTTAAAATTTTTTGTTGAAAAGTTCGAACAGAAATTACGAAAAACGCTTTAATTATGGTGCAAGAGTATAAAAGTAAATATTCATATAAATTAAGTGAACGATGTTTCCTCAGATTAGGTAAATGTATGAAAGTAGAACTTGCTTCAAATGTTTCATTTGAAAAATTGTGCTTCCGTAATTTATCAGTCATGCTTTGCTGTCGAAAAATGCAAGTAGTGAGGGACGAACAAGACAGACGCGTCTCTAGGTTTTAGTTGTTGGGTAGAAAATCATAAATACGGGGTGCTGCAACCTGCAATCACCAACAGACTATAAACACAAATATCAACACCCATTTCCACTTTGTGGGCACCAACTGTAAATGGGTGGTGAGCACCACCGGCATCTCGCGGGTGACGACCGTTCAATGGCGATTCTAGAATTTAAAAAGTGTGGGGCCAAGGAAAAAGTAGGGGGGCAACATAAATGTCTATCATGCGTGGTGATTTTTCGTTGTTTTGAAGATTAAGTTGCAATGATTAACCCTATCAAACCCAACATAGGGTTGTGAATATCGTTCAATATGAACTAGCGTTAATATTCACCAGAGATACCAAAATGCCACTGTAGATGCAATCACACACGTGTTACTGCTATTTCGAATATTCTGTGCTGAGCATGCAAATTCCACAGCACTGTACATGCAAACGAAACACCATTTTCCGTAAACAATTGTGCCCACCGCACTTGAACGAAAACAGCTCCACGAAATAGAATGCAACTTACATGAAAGCGAAATGGTTCCAACCACGAATATCATCTTGACACAGAGTAGCTTATGGACATTTTGTGATTGTGGTGTAACCACAACAATGTTGTGCAGCTACTATTACTAGTGTAATGCCCATCTGCCGCGTGGATAGGATGAGGACTATTCAACGCAGTTAACAGCAGCGATGTTTCGGCACCAGCTGCACCTAAAGTAGCATAGCAGCACCGCAGATAGGTGTGCATCAGCGTTTAGGGCGTGTACCTGATGTAGCAAAATGTAACAGCAAGCGTAAAACTTATTTTCAGAATATTCCCAGCAAAGTGGTCAATTTTAATATTTACACTGAATTTTTCTCTGACTGATTCTTAAAAGCTGACTTTTCAAACCTGCGTTGATTTATGACTGCCTTGTCATAAGCGAAACACGCACTAACTGTAAACCAGGGGTTCCCAAACTGGGGTACATGTACCCCCAGGGGTACATTTTGACTTTTCAAGGGGTACGTTATTTATTTATTTTATTTGTTTGTTTATAGCAGACACGAAGTCCATAGTATGAACACACACACTCTGCAGAACGCAGGTTGAAAAAACAGACAATACAGA
>JGI24159J19872_10010302_pt1 | contig 12255 bp, 10 predicted proteins | sample Ectturendosymbi4_FD_19872 | JGI IMG/M metagenome (IMG submission 19872)
TGTTGCAAAATAGGTCTCCAGGGAGAATATCTTCTGCTGATTTGTCCAAGACATTTTTGGGGCAACTATAGCTGCAAACGATCATCCATAGATACACCTATCACGTCCTGCAACAGAAAAGACATTCGTTAAAAAATGGGTTTTTTATCGAACAAAATATGGGTACGCATCTTTTTCAGTGTACCTTTGCGTGCTTGTTTACATTCCCGCCCCGTCTCTACCATCTCGTGTCAAGAGACGAAAATCTAAAGCACGCTGTGCATTGTTTGCGCACGTGCCAGTGAGAGTCACACGCATGGCGGATTTATTTTGAGCGTCAACATTTCTTACACGAAAAAAATTGGCAGAGTGGACCAGCACGGCCTGTAAAAGCGATCGCACAATCCGGTGTTTCTTTTTTTTCTTCGTAATCTCGTTTTTTATGTCGTGAAATTGCGTTGCACAGTTTTGGTTCTGCAGAAGGATATTATTGGGCAACGGAGTGGAACAACAAGACGCCGATTCCAGTAAAAATTTTCAATAATGCTTCTAGATTTTAAATTTATTGGTTGAATGTTCTCAAATTCATATTATGTAGAAAAGGAGATGTTTAACTTGACAAGCAAAATACAACTTCATGTGTTTCAAGAGTGAAATTATCTCCTACCAAACAACAAACTTGTCGTGAGTGATCAAATCTGCATGTGCAGATATTAAATCTGATGAAAATAATTCCGAGATCTTTGCAACAATTGTTCTATATTTTTTTCATTCATTACCGAAATTTTTTGGCTGATTTATTAAAATACAACAAAAGATATGCAATGGCTTTTCGCCTCTCTCGCTGTTTAAAATTTTAAAACAAACCACTCAGCTGTTTTAGTCAAGGATGGATTTGTTTTCAAACGAAAGCAACTTGTAAGTCTTGTAACTATCTTGAGAAAACAGTGCAACACAGACCTGCTTGACTTACTAACTCCTCACTGCAACGAATCCTTCGCTGTTGCTAAGTTGTCACTATTGGTCCACATCAGTTTTTCTTTCTTATCTTTTAGAGTAGGCAAACTCCTACATCAATATTTCCTGCAATATACATCATTTAATCTTCCCAAAACTGCTTTTTCCATCGCTCTGCCATTTTGCGCAATATCATTATAAAAACTACTTTGCCTGCCCATTACACTTGTGGTTCCATGGTAACCAACAAACAAGCAAGGCTCGAAGCTGGTAGCACACAGTGAAGCCTTTCATATCACCGCTGGATTGAAATCTTTGCGGAAGGTGTCATTTAACTTTTGTTGGGGCCCAGAGGCCCAGTTTTGCGCCGGGGGAGCTTCCCACGGACCCGCTTCGCACTGGTTTTCAGAGAAATTACATTCCGCTTCCATCTCACAATACTTCGTGTCACTGAGACCAGAATAGGACACAGGCGCTGTAGATGTGAGAAAAAGTCAACTCTGTCTACAGTATGTTCGCATATCCACCAGTCCAAAGACTAGATTGCAAAATACTCCCAACTGGTCCGACACAGTGTAGAACACTTCGTACTGGGCACGTTTATTGTCTCATTTGAAATGCACGTCTCTTGCCTTGGTTGATCTTTACGAATGTTGCGATCCGAATGCCCGAGCTGCAAACGCGCAAAGTTTCACATAGTGGTAGCAAGCAACAATAGAGGTCACATGCCTTGTTCGCTCTATTATTGCCTGTTTGTTGCGTCACATACATATTAGTGTTATTCGTCGCTCACATGCGACGCCGCGCCGACCGTGCGGCCGCAACACCAACATAAGTGAACGGACATTCAAATGTTGTTGCTCTATGTCAGAGGTCACCAACCTTTTTTTGACTATGTACCCCCTCAGCATTTCGCCAGATGCGCATGTACTCCTAAAATTGCTTGTGACAAAAAGGCTGAGCAAAATATCAAAATTCCACTGAATTTTTAATATCTAAAAAAGTTCTATTAAAATTGACTTTTTCACAAATATTTTATAATGTCTAAATCATAGATGTATCCAACAACAAGCAGCCCTATGATGATTTTTTGATATAATATCCACAGATACATGCATGCATATCTGGAAATAAATGACACAACAATCAAAAGCTCTTGGTTTTCTGTACGCTTTTGAGCAATCAGCCGACTGGGCTCTGCTTTCATCTTTTTGCAATATTTCAAACTTGCCATTCATCTGTATTCAAGTAACTACACTCCACATGTGAGACGAGCAAGAAAGCTATCGCAAATTTTTAAAAGGAAGATAACACTACGCATCGAACTTTTCCGCAGATTTATTGATTATGTAATTTGGGTAGCTAGATCAAAATCTTCAAATGAACGCATTCGACAAGCACTAACCAGCATTCGCCAACAGTTGTTTGGTACTTACGTTTCGCCAAGTTTGCACAGCCAAAAAAACGGGTGAAGTTGATTTCCTAGATGTCAATCACTACATAACTACTGAACATGATTTTGCATTTGTCACAAAAGACTTTTAAAGTCCACAGTGAAAGGGAGGCCTTTCATTAACGCGAAATCAAATCACTCCAATGGAAGATTACCCAACAACCCTTGACCGACCTGAAGAAAAATCAATCCGCTCAAACCTTCCTTTGGACATGACAAACGACATGATAGCAATGGCATCAAATTGGGAGAAAAGGCTGCTGCCCCCGAAATGCGAAAAGAAAGATGACCTACAGGTTTAGCTACATCTTTCCCCCACCTGGTAGCTCTAACAGAGGGAGAAAAAACTTAAATTCGAAGGCAGTGATGACCTACAAACGACCTACTACAGTTGGGCAAATACTTACAAACTACAAGAACCTTGTTCTAAGCAAGACGAGAGAGTGTCAACGGTGTGTCAGGACCTTGCGGCCGCTGTGCACTTTGTGGTTGCCAAGGAAAGCACAGCAAATCAAAAGTGTTTCACAAATAATGAGCAAACCCAAAATTTTCACGCTGGAACAAAACTTGACATGTGCAAACTATGGTTTTTACGTAGAGACTTGTGTGATATGTCGTGAACAATGTTGACCAAACCATGAAAATATTTACCAAGAGATGGTCATCCAGGCCCGTAACCAGGGGTGACGCAGGGGAATTCGCCTTCCTAGAAACTTTTTTGCCCTCCCCTGGAAAAATGTGTTGAACATAGTTTAAAACTATTGGAAATAATTCAAAAAATTTGGGCCCCTCTCAGAAAACTCTTTGCCACTTCTGGTGTCCCAAGCTGGTTACGGGCCTGTGGTCATCGCACCGCAGTGCTTGGAACAGACCAGCTTGCAAAAATGACAAAGGTGAAGTGGCCTTGTCACGGCACTATTCAGTGCTCCATGGTATCGTAAATAAACCACCTATGCGTTAAGTTCACACTGTTACTTTTTCTGAACAACCTAAATTTCACCCTCTGAATATCTGTGAAGATAAATGGCATCATCAACTTGACGCACAAATTAATGTTGAAACCATGATCCTCCCGGCGTCAAACGAAATTTCTGACTTGCGAAATTGGTGACTTCACGCCTTGTGAACATGCACAGAGTAATATTCTACATATCAAATACGCTGAGAAAACTGATGATTAGGGCTTGGAGTTCAGTGTTTGGGTAAGTGTGTCGGGTTAGGGTTGGGATTAGGGTTATAAAAACAAATATAATTGAGGTCTAACACTAAGACCAAGATTTTTCAATGGTTATAGTTATTCCCGTACTGTAGCTTGTTATGGGTATCTGACATCTAACCAAAAAGCTTTAATTTGCACAACACACATCAAAAAAGTAATCGCCAAACTTTATTCCTGTACTCTGAGAAGCAAAATAGCTGACAATAATAGGTCAGAAATTTCGCAGAGGTCAGAAATTTAGCTTGACACCGGCGTGAGATAAATTTTGCTGTCTTTTGCGCTGTTCATAGACATGTTTTGACGTTTTCCACCACCAACGTACTGACGTTGTTGTTTTCACCCGTCACAGCGTTTCAAATGCGCACGCTAAAGCTTGGTTGCCAACGCTACCAATGCAGTTTTTGTTTACGCATTCCGCAGAAATTCTGAATCATACGGCGTGTTGTGTCGAGCTTAAATGGACCCGTTGCTAAGCTCAGTGAAGCGAAATTCAAGTGAACGCACTTATCTAAGAGAGAACGACGCATTTTATAGTGTTAATCATCGCACCTTGTGATGTGATTAATTAAATTTAAGTTACTATTGAAGTAAGTTTTAAAGCTCCAGTGAAGGCAATTATTTGAGAAAGACGTACTTTCGAGTTTTAATTGTCGCAGTTGATGTTGTGTGATTTATTCACTTCGGTCTTGAGGTTGTTTGCTTTCTCTGCCCTTGTTTTCGCCTTGCAACGTTTCACCTGTTGGCATTGCTTGCAAATTTAAAGGACTGATGATGCGTATTGGTTACGTGAAACCGATTTCTTATTAAGAAGTTGCCGATAGATTTCTTGCTTATCTCACATGTGGAGTGGAGTTGCTTGAAATAAATAACATATAAATATATTTTGCCCTTCTATTACTAACCTAAAATATGCCCCTACAGATAAGACAAATGTACCCCTGGGAGTACATGCAACCCAGGCTGGAAATCCCTGTTCTATGTCGACTGCTGGCTGGCTTCCTTGACCCAAAAACATTTAGGTCTTGTTTTTACACGTAGGCGCGATTTGACGAAAACCTTATATAAGTAATAGAAAATTCTCAGGCTTTGTGAGATGATTTCTAATGCATTCATTCATTAAAGATATAAACGTTTTGTGATTTAAGTGATAAGTGGACATACCCTGTTCACGTGCGGTGCACACACACAGGTAGTAATCAGAAAAAAATACAGGTTTTGTTCAACTTTTGACATTTTCGCTCGTTATTTCCACTCGCGTATTCTTAGTTTAACAACGTATTCTTGGTTTAGCAACGTAAAAAGACTGCGCTTCTCATGATTCTCGCCTTTAGTCTCTGTTTCGAAAACTTGCGCAAAAACTTGCTCTTCCCGCTTGTCACTTTTTGGACAATTGCGTTTTTATTGGATATGTTGTTTCGGTGAGTAGGCAAGGTTGCTGAACAACAATGATCGGTGATACTTGATCAACGAACACACTTGGCCTTTGCGGCGGTATATGGTCTCCTTCTAATTTCATTATTGTTTTATTACTGTGTTTTTGCTGCAGACTGACATACTTTGCTGAAGCAGATCACTTAAGTCAAAGGCAGAAGTACATTTGCTCGCCAACTCAGCAGCAGCTGGAAGCTGATGGATCAGTCAGGGAACACTGTGATTTTCATGGCGTTAAGGTTGGCGCTTACGCCCGCTTCACGCTGGATGTTTCCATCTACTGCGGAGAGGAGATTCAAGATAAATGCGAAAACACTTCTGGGAAGTCGCTAAGCTTCATCACCAACCCTGCAAAAGGTGATTAAAGAGCGCCGAGGTTCGTTCCACAAGGCGGTTCGCAGCAGTGTTACTGCCACTAATATATAAATGCTCAATTTATGGGGTTCGCACAAAGCCTTTGTCCAGGGATCAAAACCACCGAATAAAATTGGAATCACCGCTCAATGTATATTTTGCATGTTTAGCAGTACTGGTCTGCCGCACTCCAGCTACAATAAGCCTAGCTTAATTTGGTCACAAAACCAGAGGGACATTTCGGAAACAGTCTCAGGTTGACTGAAGGGGTTGCAGGTCTTTTTTAAATTGATATCAAAGACCAGTACGCCTGTTTCAGTCTGCTTGTAACATCGGCGCCTCACGTATTACTACAATTATAGAATTTGTCCTGAAACCCAGATGTGCAAACTTTTGTAATGACGAACCAGATGAGTTTTTTCAAGATGGCCGTCAACAGACAGCGCTCCCCAAATTTGTTTGCGCTCCCCAAAATTTGTGCTAAATAAAAAATGTGTTTTAAACATATAATAAAAACAAAAATATTGCCTCCTTAAAATGCTTTTTGATCCCCAAACCTTAAAACCTGGTTACAGGAGGCCTGGTCGTCAATATGCTGCAAATCCCTTCAAGTGTAAACCCGCCAGCCTAAAAATCTGGGAACTTAAAAACAAAAGCCGGCATTTCACATTGTGGCAGCAGATATGAAAGTTTGTGCAGAGACACTGTGACCAAAGCTCTTGAATGCGTCCTCGAGAAGCATTTTCAACATCAAGGCCCGCAAAATTATTGCTGCACTGAACAAAATTTGTCTTAAGAACGTTGTCGCCCAATATGGCATCCAATTATAAGCCCAAGCGAAGGGGATTATAATCGGTGAAAATCACCCAGTTTCATTGGCAAACATTACTGTGCATTACATACTATACATCCGATTGCTGGTGTGCTAAATGAGGCAGACCTCCACCGTAGATCCACCGATGCGGTAATTTGGATAACCTTATAAAAAATGTCTAACGCCGGATGGATCGGACAGGCAATAACTTCAGCATTTGTCAACAGCGATTTCGAACTAACGTTTCGTCAAGCACACACAGCTGACCATTCTCCCACTCTTACGAAGGAAAAATGGAAAGGCGTTAATCAATTCGTGTGAAGTTTAAAGGGACGATATGGACGCTCTCCAAGTGCACTAAATAAAAAAAGCTAAATCCTTGGTAGAGTGCCCCGCGATCACTGCGTTTGTTACTGCCTGCGACGCAAAGGCATTAATGACACGGAATTGCGGAAATTGTGCTTGACTGGCGGGAACGGGATTTCTAATTTCCACAAGCGATCTAACATAAAACATCACGGTTAGATGCTTGACCAAACACATAGCTTACATATCTCATAAGTTACACATCTGTTTTTTTGTTAATCTGTCCTTGATAATATGCATATCGTTAAACTTTCCACCTGAAACAAAATTTGACATGTGCAAACTGTGGTATTTACGTTTCGATGCGTCTTGTGCGATATACAATCAACAGCAGCATGTTGGTCAGACAGCAAACAAATTCTCCAAGAGATAGCCAGGGCATCAAGATGCCCTGGAACAAACCAGGTGATATAGTGATGACATCGAGACCAAATGGCCTTATCGCGGAACTATACAATGTTCCATGGGATTTTATATACAACACCTGTTAATGACTCATACACCGTTGCTTTTGTAGAACAACCAGCTTTTGATTCTCTGGATATCTGTGAAGATAAATGACTTAACAATTCAAACACACAAATTAATATTGAAAGCATGATCCTCCCTCGTGTGAAACAATAATCCTTGTTCCCATTTTTCTGTCAACTTGCGATGTTCACAATTGTATATATTTATTTGCTATTCTGCTTTTCCCAACTATATTATCCCCTTTCTTACCACACGTCTAGTTTTTCATTTACCGACTTTTGCGCATCGCTTTCCAGGGTTTGCTATTTACAGACCCTCCCCAGAGTACCAGTCAACGTTACGGTCTCTAGACCACCTTTTCACCAATGCATCCCATTGCTCGCTGTTTGCCTTACCGCCATGCTGCTTGTTGTGTTTACATTGCTCAGTAATTGGCATCAGATAGTTTTTCAGCTGTAGTGTAACTAGATTTATGTAAACGGTATATTTTCCAGTTATTACTTGCCACATCTTGTATTTTGATTTATTCGTTTTAGGTTGGAGCTTGCTTCCTAAGCATTTGCTTGCAAACTTCATGCCTGTGGATTCGTATAGTCTAATTACATGCAATCGAAGAATTTGTTGATTGACTAGACTGCGCCCCCTTTACAGAGACTGATTACTCGATACAATGTTGTACGAACGTGGCCTTAAATTTTGAAAATACGAGTTTCTTATAGTTGTGTGCTTGTAAACACGCTTGCGAGAACACGAAGTGTTTACCTGCAAGAGCGATTTATCATCTCAAAATTTTGCTGGATTTTTATACAAAGAAATAACGCCATTCTAAAACCAGGCTTTTGTCAAATGACTCCAGTGCATTCATAAAATAGAGATATATCAGGGGCGTAACCAGGGGGAGCAAAAAGCGCGGGCGCTATCCCAAATTTTAGACAGCTATTTTTGAACCTCTGTGCAAAACTTGCCATGAACGCGAAAAGCCATCTATTGATTTGAGTGTAGACAATTCCATCCCTCAAATATTTTTTCTGGCTACGCTCCTGAATATTCAGAACTTTTCTTTCTGATGAAAACTTTATGTTTTCGCAGCTTTTTCTTCATCTTACGCTTTTCAAATACTCTTTCTATTCATCAAGACTTTCACTCATCACTCAAGACTAAAATTCACAAGTTCTTGATGTTTCCAGTGATCCTGCGCTCGCCACCTCGAAACCCGAAGATCAGTCTAAGTCATCAGTTAATGACGTGGTCTCAACCGGAAAAAGACAAGTCAATGATATTGATGTCCTTCAGTCTGATGACATTGAACTACAAAGTTATGTACAAGGAATACTTGAAGAAAAGCAATGTCACAGAAAAGTGGAAGGTATGTTGGGTCTGCTAATTACTCCTTGAAATGTTTTAGCTGTTCGTGTTCTTAGAACTGACCAATGTGCCGCATGCTTTATGAGTTTCTTAGAAGCAGTGTGTTGTGAAATCACAAGCAAGTCGTATCGAGCAAAGCAATGTCAAATGCAGATTTGTCGGTTTCCGCGATACGGAATGCTACAAATTCAATCAACTGCAAACACTTTGAGAAATACAAGAGAACTATGAGAGCACTAATAAGGTTTCTCGGTCAGCATGAACTTGTGATTTTCTAAGGAAGATGATGGCAAGATCTTCACATTTTTCGAATTTGGCTGCTTATCAAAACGTTAGGAGACATTTTAGAGTGAACTTCAATAGCGAAGTTCAGTAATTATACGCATGTGCTGCTAAGAGTTATTTTCTATTTCTACGGAATTGTATAATATATATTACAAGCTATATATAAAGATGCGTCAGTCAGAAAGAGAGTTTTTTACGTTTTACATCATGCTTAGTATCTGGGGCTCAAAATGTTTACAAATTTAAACATATGACTCACAAAATTTTCACAACAAACGATAAAGTTTGATTTGGAGATGTGAGGTTCAGTTCCCAGAAGAGCTGATGGTTTCAAACGAACTTACATAATAGTTCGCGAAGTCAAATTAGAAACATCCACTTATCTTTGATGAAAGGTGATATGCCACACGCCCTGGCATATCACCTTTCATCAAGCACGATAATGCAGGCCAATTGTGAAATCAAAGTAAATGTCTGAGGCAATAGCAAATTCGTAGAAAAGCAATACAGCTTAAAGAAATTTAGCACAGACTTTGCCACTGACACTACAAACAGCACTTGTGTCAGCGAATGACAAGTGGAAATGCGCTGCACTTGTGCATTTTACAAAACAAATATCAGCGCTAAATCGGCTTCTACATCCAGAAAAAAGGTTAATTGGTGAAATGTTGCTTGACGTATGGTTAAGTCGCATAAAACCTGGTGTGTCAAATATAACCTGAATTCGTAAATATAGCATAACGGCGAAAACAGTGTCCTGCGTTGAAGTTTAGATATTTTTAAAAACGTTTTGCATTTTTGATCCTGTGCAGTAATACGAATGTTTGTATTCCGTTTGGGAACGTTCCTGCTGTTGCCGCACTTTTGGTTACTTTTCGTTAAAACAGCTCTGGTCACATTTGCAAATGGCCACGTATTTCAATCGACTGCCGCGATTTCTTTCCCATCAATTTCAAAGATCTTCGGAAGGTTTAATCTACCCGATCACGTGATCTCAAAAGAGACGCAAATGCCAATTTGATGTAAGCAGTTGGCTACTAAATAAAACGTTGAAACGAATAAATTGACCGAGAAAACAGTTAAACGCCATTGAAGCAATGGAGTTGGTCATGTAGACAGTAAATCGCCCCAGGAAACGAACCTCGGTGCAGTCTGGTGGTGGAAGGTTGAGAAAAAATAATAGTAGCTCTTAAAAGGTCATCGACCATCTTCCCTCAAAGTCCACACTGGTTTTTCCATGTAGAAACATTTGTTCCGCAAGAAAAAGGAATCCAATCGAGGTACATGTAATTTTACGATCTCCAATAAGGGTTTTACTTTGAAAAAAGTTTCCCAAAAGTATAGATCTTGTCAATCTATCTGTCATTCAATAAGTGCTTTCTTTTGTTTCTGATTGGTTTCCAGTACTGACTGCGGGAATATTTTTTGTTAATTAGATCATTATTTTTCCCAGAATTCTGCACTGTTGTTTGGTTTCCTTAGATCTAATGTGAACAAGGTAAAGGTTTTTGAGTCTCAGTCGCAGGACTCTCGAAATGTAAGGCTGGGTTGGAAAGATGCATTGGTGATGGTTATGATGGGGACTTCAGTCTGTCAACGTGACATTGCTTGCTCAAGGTTTTTGTTTGTAATTTTCTCCAATTGTAAAATATTTCACTTTTGTTATCTGCTTGTAGGTATGGTACCACGGCAACGAAACAAATTTTTATCTCCCAACACTCATCCCCGGGGCTCACTACGAAGCGATTGTCTACGCAAGGTTGCTTCCCCTTCAAGGGGATGCCCCGTGGAGCTCTCCTTCACGCCCAGTGATATTTCAAGGACCAACGAAAATCGACGAAACAACCGTGAACCGTAAGAGGGTTTTATCCCCAGTGTGGAATCCTGTTCACTTCGTTGTTTTGCTACAAACGCATAATGTTCTTTTGAAGCTGTTACTTGAGCATCACCTTGAAAAAATACAAAGAGGCGGACTTCTGTGAAAAGCTTTTTCTTGCAAAACAAAATGGATTATCAAGTTTCGTAGACTCGCTGGCATCTCCTCTTTAGTTCGACCCGATCTTGAAAGATTTTGCCAAAATCATGACTCAAAATCATTGCCTCGACGTAAATGCGACTGCATAACTTGCTAAAGTATTCTGCCGATGATTATTTGCTGATGACATTGCACATGCATTTTGTTAATTGTCAAACTCGTAATCAGCAGCAAGAATTATGTTCTTGCTTGTGGTATTCACTGAAGCAATATCGTGCGTTGCAGCAACAAAGAATTCGAACCTCGCCACTCCTCAAGGGAAGCGCATGAACTGTTTATGAACCGGCAGTCGTTTAAATTTTTAAACGAGCTTAATGTTGCAATCATTGAAACAAACCAATGCAAAATATTTTATTCTTGCAAAAAAAGCCAAAGCGCGAAAAGAACAGAGGAATGGAATGCAGAATGAAGTTTATTTGTAAAACAGTTAATCATCTCGAAAAAATGCTGAACTACATCAATCTGAGAACAGAACGTCGTCTTTATTTGTGTAATCTTATCACGAAAAAAAAACAACTGGCTTTCCACTGCATTTTCTAGATATTCTTTTATACATCAAGTTTGCTAACGATTTCCTATAACTGCGCTGATGCAGCCCGTATAAACAATAAGATTTTGAGATTTGAACCGATTTCACGAAATATTTGCAATGCACTGATGATGATAACAAGAGTTATCGAAACGTTTGCAATATGTCATTTCACGAAATAGCAGTTGAAATCAAACAGTCGCTAAAATCTATTCTTTTTTCCGGAACACTTTGCATTCTGGGCTTTGAATCAGGGGTGTAGTGGGGTGGGAAGGTGGGAATGCGTTCCCACACATTTTTAATGTTCTCGTTTGTGGGGTAATGACAGTGAACACTTGATCAAACACTGATTTAAAAATGAGTTTGAAGTGCTGTTGAAAATGGCTAGTTTTTTCGTTTTTTGGATGAGTTCCCACAATTCCTTTCTACCATGCATCCCTGCTGTGAATATCCACCATCCCAACCGCAACGGTACCATTGTCCAGGCACAGGTACTAAAAATGAAGTACAGTTTGCAAAAAGTCCGAACAATTTAAGTGCATGCAACACTTCTGTGAAACGATGAAGAAGTTTGCTTGAAAGTGATCACAGTGTAATCTTGGGCGTGATGACCTCCAATCTGATCTCACATCTAGAAATTCTTGAAAAACCGGTTATAAATGCTTCTTTAGATGAGAAAAGGAACAAAAAATCTGAAGTGTTGCAAACCACCAAATTCAACGTTTTTTCGAGGGTTTCGCAAAACTTGACATCTTGACTGCTTAACCATTCAACGAAATTTTGAGGGTTACATTTTAAGATCTGCAGAAACAGATGGTGATTATCAAAATCTGACTTCATGGATAGTGAATCTTCAGCAACTTCAGTGCGGTTATTGTTCATAAGTTCTTTCCTTCAAATTACAGGGTGACCCAAAAAGATGCGTACCCATATTTTGTTCGATAAAAAACCCATTTTTTAACGAATGTCTTTTCTGTTGCAGGACGTGATAGGTGAA
>JGI24159J19872_10010303_pt1 | contig 12254 bp, 16 predicted proteins | sample Ectturendosymbi4_FD_19872 | JGI IMG/M metagenome (IMG submission 19872)
TTTTGTCAGGATTCATCAGCAAAAAGCAAGTTGTCGACACCGCTTTGAACATTGCTCGAAGTGCTGGGCAAAAGGCTGGACAAAAAGCTATTGATTTAGCGAGTTCCAAGTTGACTCCCAAATCACAACAAATTTTATGAAAACTTGTGTCTTCAACACCTCCGCTTGCACCACAGAAGGAATGGCAGTGACAACAAATTTGAACAACTTGATAGCTGGGTCAGGGCAGCACGCAATCAAGATTCAAGACCTTGTCAGAGGTTTGAATAAATGAACAAATCAAGGATGTTTTTGAAAAGCTTGAAGATCTCAAAAACAATATCGATGGACTCAAATATTTCAACAGGATATTGAATTATAGACTACCTCATTTTTAAAGTGAACACAAAAAAACGCCTATAATAAATGGATATGCTTAACATTACTGAAAAACCTGAAATTGATCAATCGATCGAAAAATATGAATATCACAGTTACGAGCCAATAACTGGCACTGACCTGAACAGACCAGGGGAAATTAGGATAAATATTGAAACGCAAGATATATTCACACATCCGAGTGAAAGTTATCTGATTTTTGATGGCAAGTTGTTGAAAAACGCTGACGACGCTGTTTACGGCAATAATGATGTCATCACACTAACAGACAATGCTGTTATGCATCTGTTCAGCAACATAAAATACCAACTTTCAGGACAAGTGATTGAAAGTCTGTTTCACCCTGGGCAAGCAACAACGATGCTTGGGTTATTGAAATTTCCAGATGATTTTCAGAAAAGCACAGGCCTCAACCAGTTGTGGTATAAAGACGCTGGCACAACAGCTCATACAAAAAATTACGTAGGTTTTGGAGTTCGATAACAGTATATGATTCAAAAGCCTGACCCGAACGGAACATTTTCATTCAGAGTTCCACTGAAACACATTTTTGGATTCTGTGATGATTATGAGAAACTCGTTTACGGTTTCAAACATCAACTCACTCTTGTGAGGAAAGGTGATACTGACGCGATTTTCAAAACTGGAGCGGTGCCAGCAGGCCCTGAAAACAATCCCCCAGCAATTGCAGAACCTGATGATGGGAAGGTTGTTTTGACAAAACTGTCTTGGTGTATGCCACATGTGACTCTAAATTTGCAAGAAAAACTTGAACTCCACAAAACAATTGATTCGAAATCAAGTCTCCCAGTCGGTTACCGAATGATTCAATGCGACTCGATCCTAGTCCCACAAACGAGAAATTTCATCTGGCGATTGTCGGTGAAATCAGCCCCGGAGAAGCCTCGCTGGATAATCGTGGCGTTTCAGACAGATAAATGTGGAGACCAACAACACAACCCATCAATTTTCGATCACTGTAATCTCACCAACATGTCTGTTATGTTGAACTCTCGAAGGTATCCTGAGATTGATTACAACAACACGAACTTTACTCAGCAAAAATTTTCAAGGGTTTATGGAGATGCTGCGGCATTCCAAACAAAGTTTTACAATGTTGAAGAGTTGGTTTCTTCTCCAAACATTACTCCAGCAGATTACAAGGAATTGTTCCCAATTTTGTTTTTGATGTGACAAAACAGAGCGAAAAACTGAAAAACTCTATGACTGACATTCAGATAAAGGCTCAGCTCTCAACAAACTTCGCTGCAAACACAAAAGCTTTCGCCGTTGTGATTAGCGATAAAAGTTTGATTTTCCAGAGCAATGAGCAAAATTGCATGTTGAATATTAAAAAAACTGCCAATGATTGATATCAGATTATGTTTATAGTCTTCAAGGCTATAAACATATTTTGACGAAAGTGCTTTGTCACAAAATGAGCATCACATCTTGAAAGTTTGCTTTTTTTCACAAACCATCATAGCATGAACTGCCATCTTTGGACAAAGCTCAAGTGGTCCAACCTTTAGCCTTTTCTTGTGTAAGGACAGAGGCCTCATGCCCCGGTTGACAGTGGTTTGGAGAATTGTGTGGTATGGGTTAGTCTGATTTGGGACAGTCGAATTCGACTGTTCGAATTTACCTGGTTTGGAGAATTGTGTGGTATGGGGTAGTCTGATTTGGAACAGTCGAATTCGACTACCTGGTTTGGAGAATTGTGTGGTTTGGGGTTTGCATGTGATTTCTAGACCGAAATTGTGATTGGGTAAAGAAAAGTTTTTTTCATGTGAGGGGGGGTTCTTTTGCTCACAGGTAAAAGAAATCTTTGCAAATTGCTTGCAAATTAATTGCATTAATTAAAAAAGCAAAATAGATAAATTCTTCCATAATCTGAAGTAAGACATAGCCATTTTCAGGCTTGAAGAAAAATTTCAAAAACATTGATTATGTAACAGCATATCAATCAAAATTTAAGGCAAACCATAACAAACAAAAAAGAAAAGCGATTATGCTACAACCATACATTAAAATAGAAGCAAAGATTACACAGTCTTAAACCTATTGTCCAGCAATTTCCAAAACATTGAACTAGAGAAGCTCTGTGCGATCTTTTTGAGCTCAGATTTGAAAAAACAGGTTAATGAATACTCAGTTTCTGTTACTAAACAAGAATAACTCTGAATGCATAATACAGAAAAAATATATTAGTTATACACTTTTTCAAATTAAGACACAAGCAGCATGAACCATTATTAGCCCATGCCGAAACGAACACAAAATTTCAAACAATTAAGTTAGAAACATGCCAACATAATCACCATGTCCCTGACAACTTCTACAAACTGATACCAACTGCACGAAACTCTGTGGTGAAATAAAACACTGTTGTGAGCTCAGGCAGCCTTCAACTGTCACGCCTTTTGACAATGAAAAACCACATACCTTGGCTTCGCACGCAAAGGTTGGGAGAGTCACTGAGGCGTGAAAAAGCACAACTGCGAACCATAACATCATTCACTATCAAAAGCATGAGCTTTTCACAGAGCAAGTCAACAAAATCACCCTTTCTTCTGATGACAAACAAATAATCCTTCCAGATCGACAAAATACCTTTGCTTATGGGCATTGGCAGGTTTCGACTTTAAGACAAAACCTCGACACAGACTGACAATTCAACAGGGAGGGGAAACTGAGGACAGACAGAGGAGTCCTGGGGAAGACAAGAGAACCTAGGGAACAGGGGTCAAAGGTCTGAAATAGTGCTTGTGACGTCATCAACTGTAGGGGCATTTCAATGATACGCTTGACTGATAAACTGGGCATTTTTGAGCGGTGAATATAAAAAACAAACAAAGAAAAGTGCGGGACCGCTTAATCCCAGGTTCCCTACTACTGACATGAAGTGTTTCCAAGTGCTTTGTGAGCTTCCAAAAGCATCACGTGCTTTTTGTGCATTTCGTGAGCAAGTGCGACCCGAGCAAATGCGAGGGCTAGTCGTTTGGTTTTATTCTGTCAATTGTTGATTGGAACGCTCATCAGACAGGTCACAAGGCCCAACACGTTGAGAGCGTGTTTTGAACTCTACAATGCATTATAACAGTGAATATTGCATTAAAAAATCATTATAAGTTTATTGTTAAATATATCTATGATTAGCCCTGATCAAATATGTGGGAAAAAGTCGCTCTATAGAAAGAAATTTTAGGGTAGATGCTCATCTGTCAAAATGCTGAAAAGGTGCATGGTCAGAGAAAGGTTGAGAACCCCTGCACTAGGCCAACTGATCGGATTGTTATTATCTCTTTTTCTCAGTCAACTCTTGTATTGATGTGTTTGTCTCTGACCTCTGAGTCCTAGCCGGGCTTTGGCAGATCGCACACCTTGCGCAGGATGTGGTCACTGTCAAGTATTTCTGTCTTTGCTAGTTGGGGAATCTTGTTTTGCCAGGGATCTCTTCGAGGAGTTTCTTCAGGTTGTTGCTGGTTGCTTCGAGAGCTCTTACTACTATTGATACTACTGTACTTGGCTTTGATGTTCCACATTCTCTACATTTCTAACCTCAGGCAGGACCTGCTACTTTTTTATCTTCTCGTTTTCCTTATCTACTATATGTGTGTCATTTGGTATTGCTAAATCTATTATGAATACTTCTTTCGTCTGCTTTTCCGTTACTATTACGTNTGGTCTACGAGTTTGTATCTGTCTGTCCGTCCTGATCTCGCTGTCCCACGGTACCTTGACGTTGTTGTTCTCTACCACTGCTTATGGAGCGCTAGATGTTATCTGTCGTGATATAAAGTCGCAGCTAGGGATAGGTGGTCAATTTCAGGATAGAACAAATCAAAGCCAAGCAGAACAGGATACCACAGATGTTACACAAGAACAAAACACAACCAAAGTCGAAGGTCGATAGATTGGACAGTGAAGAACAAGATGGTCAGTGGTTTGTTCTTCTGGGCCACATTCACAAACTGCAGAAGGGGCCATACCCCATTTGTGTAAGCAGGAGCGGAAACGTCCGACACCTGTGCGGAGGCGGTTAAGCCGGACCAACACTGTGCTTTGCAGGGCCATTCCAGGAGATTGGGTGCCGATGTCGTTGATGGAAGTGTGGCGTCTCGTAGTGTTGTCCAACCACTCCGCATTCCATCGGTGATCCGCCTAGGCCCGTAGTCAGGTTTCGAGGTTTGGGGGACAAAATACATTTTTAGGGGGTGATTTATTTTTGTTTTTGTTGTAGGCTATGCTAAAAATCTTTTTTTCTGGGCACAACAAAATTTGAAGGGGACAAAAAATGGAGGACACTTCCCCTGAATGTCCCCCCGTGGCTATGGGCCTGGATCCGCCCAGCGCTCCACACTTCTGTTATTGTCCTGAGATGAGCTGATGAGTTATGCGGCTAGGGTTACCAGCCGTTCTTTATCTCAGAGGACAGTACCTTAATTTCCTCTTTTGTTCTTGGCCTATTTGACATTGATAAAGGAACGAGTATGTCCTTTATTTTCAAACTTTTCCATAAATTAAGTTAACCCTGTGAAAGACTTAGACATACTTAAACCGGTGTGCCTAGCACATACATAGACTGAACCTTCTTTAATATTGGATACATAGGTGTTGTAATAAAGCAACATAGAATTTCAGATGGCCACAACCGGAAATCAAAAGATTTTGCTTTAGTTCCCTTTTGGTTAAATTTGGGGTAAATGCTAATGATGCAGATTATGTGATTGCTTCATAAATAGCTCAAATATATCATGCAATCAAACACGTTCATTCATACATTTCACTTGATTGTACTTTGAAATTCAATTCAAAACTTTACCAGAATGCAAAACTATCTTGTAGCCGAACCAAGTCAGAGGCATTTGTTACGAATGTTCTTGGCAAAAAAAGCCCTAGAGAAGTAGTTATCAACAGTGTGAAACAACACAAACTTCTCTTCTTTGGTCTTCAAAATGATGCATCAAATCATAAAAATATATTCAATATTTTATTAAGGAACTTGGCACAGTATATTGTTTAACAGATATTGTCAGAATGCGAATGGAATATTTAACTGTTTGAAAAATTCTATGGAGAATATTCAGTTGGATCGAAAAAGGTTTTTGATGAAGTGCAGATAACGCAAATTTCAATTTTGGAGGAATACGCACTAATATCCTTGGATTGAATGATGATGTTAAGGCTAATTGCAAGGTTTAAACTTTACATAATGTTACAAGATATGCTCTGAGAAACCTGAACGTGAGCATAGAAAATGCCGGCCTAAGCATTTTTGGACATATTTCAATGTGAGCAAACAGACGTGAAACTCTCAAAGAATTTAATTCATTTGCAGATACAGACTTGCTTGAAATTCTTCACCATACATCTACCAGGTGGTTGTCTCTGCTACCATGCATTGAGAGTATGTTACATTCTTGGAAAAATTATTCTCTCATATCTAAACAGACTAGCCGATTGCCTCAAGCAAATTGATCAAACATCTTTCAAATAATGATGATCTAACAGAAATTCCACAAGGTATTAAAGTCTACTTGTTCGTACAGCATATAATGGACATATTTTAAAGGTTTCTGTACATGACATCAACAAAAAAAGCTTCTGCAGCCAACATTTTCAATACTTTCGCTGGCTCATTCTCAGTGTGTGACCCATCTAGAGTTTAGACCATTTTGTGTTCGAAAGTGAAGTTAACTACCCACAGCATGAAGTGCTCAACTTTTGTCAATAAGAACTCCTAAACTTGCCATTTGTGAAATGAAAGACGCTTTATTTACCCATTCACTGCTTTTCACACACTGGAACATATTGATCTTTGTTGTTCTTTATTTCAGTTTCAAAAAGTTGGCAACCCTATATGTGGCGGGTACAAATGGATAATTCGATTTATTTCAAATGGCATGCTCGATGAACAGGTGAGCGCTGAATGGAGCTGATGTCCAGGCTCCATGGCACGGCGTGCTAGAGACAGTGTGGCTCCATTGCAACGAAGCTCAGCAGGTTGGATGCCTGCGAGGCTGGATGGAAGTGATTCGCGATGTCGTCGATACGTGCGCGGCATGTCCAACGTTACTCCGAAATATTTGGGTTCGGTGTAAAAAGGTAAGGTTTCGTTGTTGAAGTTGACTTTCAGCACACGTTTAGTTTCCATAAAGATGAATGCACAAAACGTATATATGTGTTTTTATACATAAAGCTTATATCTGTAAAGCTAAACACACAAAACGTATGTTTGTATATACAAAACATGTATTTGTATACATAAAACGTATATCTGTAAAGCTAAATACACAAAACGTAAATTTTTAAAGATACAGTATTAAACGCGCTTGCAAGAGCTTCCGAACATACAGCAGGGTCTTACGAAGACCTTGTAAATTGACACTGTTTTCTTCATAGCTGGCACACAGTGGACAGAAGAGATGTGAGCCAATTCCTTACCTGTGTTGTTATCGTCTGTGTCCACTGAACTGTACTGTTGTCTCTATGGCTTCTATAATTGCGCATATCAGTCATGCAAATATGGCCTGGCGCAACAAAACTCAAACGATGTACAGTGCGAAAACTTTAAAATACAATAGCAGCGCATCTTACAATCCACAAAACAGCAACTATTTGTCCGAAGTCAGATTAACTTGGGCTAAGTCGTTATGAATTGCTTTGAACTGACCGCTCGGGATTTCAGTAAAAACGTTTGTTTTTCAAGCAATTTAAAGCATGCCACAACATACCAAACTATCAAGCAAAAACGCTGTGCAACACGCACAAAGCATAGTGTAAGTGTCAACAGGACCGCAGCAGGAAAACAACTTATACGTTGCAGAACCAACGACCAAACAAACGCAGCAACACAACGGCCGTTAATAAGAGGATGTAATACAACAAACGAGCTGCTACAGACAGCAGGGTGACTCCGATCTGTCTTGCTTTTAGCTGCCTCCATGCTCATTTCGCTAATTGCTATAGACAGAAAACAAGACAAATTTCATCGCCATAACTGAGTAAACGTTTGTGATATTTGTTGCAAAAATAACGTCAACATTTGAGGGGTGTTTTATTTGTATGAATAAAATCTGAGAAAAGCCGGAAAATGCAAGCAAATTTTATTTTCGACAAGGTTTGACTTTACTGTCTAGTGCTGTGTAACGAACTCTCCATTAGGCAGAACTCTTCAGTAAACTCGGATATCTTTGCTGATGTGAACTGAAATGTTTTTGTAAGAAAACACCTTGCTTGTTTTCCGTGTATGAAAAACTTGTAAAATATGGATGACCTGTGGTACCCGTTACTTTCTGTCTTGACCAAATGACTAAATGTATGTGCGTACAAATTATTCGCACCTTCAAGCCTTCAGGTTTAAATTGATACGTGGTTGGCGACTAATACACCAAATCACATGACGTAACCCGAGAAAAACCATTAGTTAATTACTTATTTACAAAGCAACAAATTTGAAACGAGCTTTTTCCGAAGGCACTGACAAAATTCGAAAAGTCATTTTCATCGGTTTGTGGTGATATTCGATTCGGTATTTTCTCAACAGTGCAATGACAAGACAGTGTATCTCTTGCAGGGCGAACTTTCGTCCCGGGCACATCGAAGGTCCTCTGCCAAATGAGCCAACCATGGCGAACTTAGCTTTGCTTCTTCGTTTCTGGTTCAGCCATCGTTCGGGTTCAAAGATCTCAGGATTGTCAAAATACTTTGGGTCAAGGTTGTTCATGATATTTGACGTGTTGATAATGACAGTACCTAAAAGAAATTTCATTACACAAAGCAAGACACACAAGCCAAAATATCAAATTAAAAGAGCGTTTCGTAACTAATTTTAAAATAGGCAAAACAAAAGACAAACGTCGACTGGAAAAGGAAACAAAAAGACACAATCCACTCGTGGACTTTCTCAGTGGATTCTTCATTCGGAGGGTCATAGGGGCAACAACCCTGAAAACATTCGAAATGCCTCACGATTTTCAGCAACCACAAGCAGTTTTGCTGGCTCCACACCAAGATTGGACAAACCCTGGGTTGGAGATATAATCACGCCACTTGGTTCTTGGCTGTTTTTTATGTCGCTCACCAGAGGGTGTACCCAACAGGACTCGCCTTGCCAATCATTCTTGGAGTATTCTGATCCAGGGTTTTTTTAAGGCGTTTCAGGGACCCGATTCGGGTCCCTAGAATTGAAAAGCGGGTACCTAGAATCAGCGAAAATTATCATCGGGTCCCTAGAATCAGAGAAATGGGGTCTCTGCAGGTCCACACCGGGTACCTAATATTTTCCTTAAAAAAAAGCTGTTCTGATCATACTTGCTGGCAAATCTCCACATTGAAAGAAATGGCTCGGAATTCACGGTTTTACGACCCACATAGGCTCACAGCTGCGCTCTATGTTGCGAAGTACCACGCTGTGAACGCTTCGCCAAAGTCCCATCTCTGTACTTGAGATATCATTTGGCTTCAACTCAAGATTCATGTCACAGGCAGAGATCATGAACAGGTCCGTTATGAAAAGGTCTTTTATGAACATGGTCTGTTATGAACTGGTCTGTTATGAACTGGGCTGTTATAAACGTGGTCTGTTTCGAGTGGTCTGTTGTGAACAGGTATGTATTGAAAGGGAACCATCGCTCACATACGCGGTGATTATCACACGATCCAAGAATTTTTTAAAGATGTTTAAAATTGGTTGACAAATACCAACGTAATACTTCTAATACCACTACTGAGAGTCTTCCAACGAGCGTAAAATGCATAAAGAATGATTCCTCTACGCTGCTTTTTGTTTGTTATCGGAAATAGCATTTCCAGCAGAGGTTTCACTCTGTCAGGATCGAGACTCAAATTTCCTTCGCTAATACGGATTCACTGCAAGTTAATGCTCTCTACAGAATACGTGCATTTTCGTTCATTAGATGTTAGGTTGCACTTGGAGGCAACACGAAAAGAAAATACACGAGGTTCTCGTCATGCTTCTTTTTGGTTTTCCCACACACAGTGATGTTATCCGGATAGGGAAATGTACCGTGGCACCTGTTGCTTTCTATTATATCGTCCACGATTCTTTGGAATCAAGCAACGACATTTGTTAAGCCAAACCAGAGCCGCGTTTGATTTCCTACAGTTTTCCATTGGTTTTAAAAGCTGTAACGGGACATCTTTAACGGGAATTTCAATTTGATGATAAACACTTTTGAGATCCAAAGTGCTAAGATGACGATAATGAGCGATTTTATTCAACAACTCTTGCACGTTGGGAAAAGGCTCTCCATCCAAAAGTGTGAATTTATGGATAGTTTCACTGTAATCGATGCATATCCTCTTTCGATGATTCGCCTTTGAATCCACTAAAACTTGATCTCTCCCAGGCGATAAGCTGGGCTCACTGAGGCCATCATGAAGATCTTCTGGATCGTCTTTTCAAAAATTTTGGATTTACTGCAGGTTGACATCCGGAAGTGGTTGCTACTGGTGTGCAATCAATTGTGAAATGCTCGAAAAATCTTGGAGCAATATTTCCTCTAACACTTTTCTGCACTCGAAGAGACAGTGGAGGTTTATTCCATCGGAAGCTAATTTTGACAAGCTCATTTTGCTCGATGAAGTCTTATCTCCCAGAATCACGTCAGTGATCACGTTTTCAAGAATCGTGAGTTTCGCAGTACGATACTCCCTCTCCTTCATGTAAACGAGTGCAGTGCAGAATCCCCTACTACAGGACATGCTTTCTTTTGCAGCTAGCCCTACACCACTACACTCAGGATTAATGAAGAATTAATTTATTTCTGCAAAATTCTTTCTTACATGACTTAAACTGACTGGAATCAGTGTCGATGGCGGCATTGGCATTTACCGTTACAGATATGTTCAATCTGTGTGATGCACAGACACTTAAAAGTGGAGCTGGTCAAAGCAGATATATTCCCCTACTTGGTGTAGAATTGTCAGTAGCTTAATTACGTCAGAGGCACTCTTTGGCGTAATGTCCAAGTAACCAAACTTAAAACACTTGATTCTCTTGGCCGGGCATTGTGATGCTGGATGTTGCTCCTACAAGCCACAGCGATTACCCTTCTTCGACGGATCAATAGCAGTCGAATTCTTATAATTACAAGTGAAGTCACAGCAGTGCACCTTTCTGAGTTATTCAAATCTTTTGTCACACTTAAGGTTTGATTGCCTATCTTCAAATGCAGTGGAAGTATGCGACATGTTAAAATTTGCCAAATTCTTGTGAGCAATATCCAAAGAGCGAGCTTGACTTTGATTATAGGATCAAGCTTCATGGATTCTTCGCCTGTGCTTGCCAGGAATATTAACCGAATAGAAATTGAAGATAGAGGATATGCCAGCTGTGGATGCATCATGCATTGCATCCTTGCGATGTACCTCAGCTGTGACGACTTTATAATCGCAGTTTCATAGACGTTGTCAAACTTAAGCCAGAAAATCTCCCAAGGCCTACTTGTCTGTTGTTTGCAAGTCATTAGCTGGTGCCGAGAGAAAACATTACACGGCTTCACGTATAGTCCTGCTTTCGCTCTCATTGCATCGTTGTACGAAGCGCAACACGTAACTATACAAACGTTCACTGATATAAGCAACCAAGTATCCAGACTTCTCTTGCTCTATTATTGCAGTCTCGGCAGGAAACGACTCAAGGAAGTTCGTAAATGTACGATACCAATGTTTCCATTCTTTACTCAGACTTAGGATCAGCACCGAATAGGCTGTGCATTTGCTGCCCATATTCCTTCATTCAGTTGAATAAATTGTTGTAAACTATTGTTTAGAATATTAAACTATTTGCTTTAATGAACTGAATATGAACAACCCCGAATAACAAAACAACAAGAAACCACGCACTGCGCCAACAAACCGAACATTCCGCTGTCAAGCTGCCGAATGAAACGCCGGTGACCAATCGCAAAACACATGGCTTTGATCGGCGTAAAATCCGAAGGTGATCGTCGGACGCGACGTCCGATGCGCGATTGTATTGGTTGACTTTGCTCATTTCATTAAAAATAACTGGTCAAATTATACCGTTGCGCACATCGGTCGCAACATCTGCGTAGTAACCACTGCGGAAAGAGGAGAGGCCTTGCATTTGATATCACACATGACCAGACAGAGCTAAACCACTACAACTGAAAAGTACAAGCTATACTGTATATTGACCTATTAGTTTTTAATGGGACAGGGCGGACAATGTTTTGGTCCAGTCTGCCATACTTTCAAAATCAATAGTAGCGACTTGTCTTTTATTAAGCCAAATAAAAAGGGTCATATATGTCTTTTCTGTTGGGCTTCACTGCATGCTTTCAAAAAATTCAAAGGATTCCGACGAAAGCAATAGGTTTTGATCCTTCAGCAGCATACTAGTCTTTTTAGCAAAAGCTCCACGCCCCTAAACGATATGAGCTTCACATCCCCGTTTTTTTACTTCACCTCTGCATTGTCTGATCTGAAATAGCGACATTTTTAATGTAGGGGAAGGTGGGGCACAGTCGTCTTTTTCGATTTGTTCAAAAAGTTGAAAACATTGAACTTTAAAACCTCCCATGGTGATTTAGTCTCATACCAGCCGTAGTACTAAAGTGAATTTTTCTTGATAGGCAGCCGTTGTTACCAGTTACAGAGCAAGTTGTGTTTTTGCTACCCAAAACCAATTTGTAAAATCGCATTTACATTTGGGTTTTGCCCACGTTAATCAACATCTACTGTTCTATTTGAATAAGACAGGGGATAGTGTTATAGTAGTGTGTGTAATAACCTAACTTAATACTGTATCAAACAACTTGCAATTTGCTGCTGATTATTGATCTATTGATATTGGATATAATGAAACCAAACATGATAAATGAGGC
>JGI24159J19872_10010306_pt1 | contig 12252 bp, 8 predicted proteins | sample Ectturendosymbi4_FD_19872 | JGI IMG/M metagenome (IMG submission 19872)
TCTAAAGCATTTACATTGTAGAGTATTACTTCAGTTCTTTCGCGATCGTGACTTATCACTAGAAGCTTGAGTGTATGGCTTCTGCAGCTAAATGTAAGTCAGACTCGGCAAATAACCAGGTTAGCACTACCCGTTCTCGAGTGGCCGCAAACCCTGGCACAGCAAGTTATTGTGATGGTGACATCGGTTCAGGTTTGCGGTCACAGCACTGCTCTCAACTCGTGATGTGTTCATTGCTCCAACCGGACGTAGCTCGACGGCAACAGACAGACAATGGCACTTTACTATGAAATTCAAAAAGCTGTTGATGGCGTCAGTCTGTATTAGTCTACCTTATGTGGGCTCGTACCCGCGAAGCATCGGCAGAACAATTGTTGCCCCCTCATTAGCTGCGGGTAGCCACGCGTTTGTTTTATTTAATCTTTTCGATTGTCAAGTACATACTAAAAGGTTTTAGGCCCAGAAAAAGGTCCTCCTATCATAGTTTTTAAATCGTATGTTTGCATCACTTATCTGTCTGCGCGGTGAGATGCTCTGTTATTGCTGAAACTAGCGCAGCGAATTATCTTTAACACTGCATAGCATACCAGACGAGCAATTTCGACTGAACGCCGTAGGTATAAATGTCTAATTTTGGGTGGCTTTGAATTGTACTTTACTTTTTTCTAATCACTTAACATCCTAGGTCAACATTTCAACATTGGTAAATGCGATCTTGGTCTTGTTCAAATCCCAATGTGTTACGTCTCAATTATAGTGCGATGTAGGCCGTGTTTCCTCGTGATTGCACTGCTCCATGCTCCACTTATTGCCAGCGAGCACTGGACTTTGTGTTACAAGGGTTGATTTTGCTTTTTGACCACTGCCGCGTACATCAACCGTTAAATTTATTTTTTTGTTTTAGTGCACCAAACAAATTTTGTCTGAGAAGCTTGGTCGTGGAACAAGGACCGTTGATCTTGAGCTTGAAGCCAAAATAGAGATCTTGAGAGACACAAAGCGGAAGTACGTTTTGTTGTACTTTATATAGAATTTTGTGCATTGACTTCATCTGTATCATGCTTGCTTGGCGCAGATACGAAAATTTGCTGACATTATCAAGAGCGCTAGCCAATCATTTTTCATCAGTGGTCCAGACGCAGAAAGTACTGGGTGAAGCTTTTGCTCACTTATCTGGAAAGTCGCAAGACTTACAGGTTGGTTTGCAGATTATTGGCCATTGACGTTAGGATTGTGTTAAAGTTGATTTCTTTGTTTCATTGACTTTTGTTGAAGGTCGCTGCAAATATACTTATAAGACTTCATTTGTGATCAAATGCTCGTTAAACGTATTTGGAAAACGCACTTTAAATTAAGCGGCACTGAGGCGAAGTTCGGCGACGAATTTTTGTCCCGCTGGCGAAATCAGAGGATGCCGGGTGTGCAACGCATAATATCCACAAAGATCATCGCTCCAGTTAAATGATTTGTTGCTTTTCGAGTTTCTTAGCGCAAGTTTTTATTAACAGGTTCGGGTGCCCACTAAAAGTAAAGTGTGCTATCAATGCTGCTCGCGAAGTTGTTTGCATATTTAGTTTTTTTTCTTGCCGTGAAAATGTTTATCTGTAGAGCAGTTATCAATTGCTGTGTTGAAGTTAACCTTCAGCTCATGCCTTAAACTGGCTACTTCGCAGGATAATAAAAGTGTTTTGCAAAGAACTCTAAAAGTCCGTCACAATTTTTACCAGCGTACAATCCTTACCGGGTTTTGAAGGTCTGCAAACACTGTTTCTATCTATTAAAAATGTTGGTCGTGAAATCGGCAATAAGGCAATAATTAAATGATGGCATCAGTAGGAGATCACTGACAACTCCAAACATTACTGTCGGCAGCTTTTCGTGGTTACACTGCTTCAATAGTGATTACCTACCTGCTTGTTCGCAAAAATTGAAAGAAACTGATAATTATCATAGTGTCTGCAGACCTGCAATTTTCCAGTCGACAGTTCTTATCGTATATGCTTTCGCTGGGAAGGGAGGGGTTATGACAAACGCACACCTTGTACACTCATGATAATGTAGATAATTGTGAAGGCCCCTAAAGAAACAGTGGTCTAATATATACATTGAAGGCCCCTAAAGAAACAGTGGCCTAATACATACATTGAAGGCCCCTAAAAAACAGTAAATGAAATCCGAATCACCCATAGGCTACCTGTTTGTTAAGTTCCGAGTTTTGCGCAATCGTTAGTTTGAAAATGGCGGGATTTTGTAGATCTTTTTAAAGCTGTAAAATGTGTGGTAATGTCATGTAGTTTTCAATTGCCGAAATGTTGTTTCTTGTCACGCTGCGTGGCTCTAAATGACTTAACCTGCAATGTTAAGATTTTGTGATTTTGATGTGAAATGCAGAATTTCAAGAATAAAAGCAATCAGATTTTCTGTCCATCTAAGGTCGTGTAAATTTAGTAGCAGCGTGCAAAATAAATCTTTGAGGTCAGTGTTAGCTAAAGATTGGTGAAGAATAAGATCGGAGCAAAAAAAACTGCGTACCCAGTTACGAAGTTAGTTGGGAATGCGAAATACCAGGTGCGACTCCAGGTCAGCAGCGCCACTCGGGCTCATCACGCGATCATACTGACTGAATGCAACCGTTCGAGGCTTGCNTCACTGAAATTTCCATTTGNTCTTATTCTGGCTGGCACTATCGTTGCTCTGTGACCAGTGGCGTAACTAGAGGTTTGAGCCAGGGGAGAAAACGTAGCTGAAGGGGGCCCTCTGCTAGTCAGCACTCAGAAAAAAGTTAAGAAATGATAGTGAATCCGGATGTGGATGTCTATACTGAAATGCCAAATCACTGGAAAACACCCCGAAAAACACAAAAAAACAACAACGTTCTGAAAACCAAAAGAAAACCAAATAGCGAAATATAAACCAAGTGGGGGCTCGATTTTTACATTTATCTTGCCAGGGGGCGGTTCGCACACCTGCCGCCCCCGTCCGCTACGCAACCTGTCTGAAGAGAACCTGAGTTAAACAACCTTTAATCAGTGCAGTGGGTGGTGGCACAAATATACGAACCAAGCTCGCGTTCTACAATGTACATCGTTATCGAAGGCCCGGGCTAAGCCCGAGGGCCAAAGTCGCAACTGCCAAATACCGAAAGTTATATATCAGTGTCGTGATGTCTACGAATGAATAAAATTCCGTGGCATAGTTTCGTTTGTTTCACGGAAGTCATGATCATCCACTGGTTTCCCGGGTGAATACGTTGCGCACTAATAGATTCCATTTTGACATTTAAATCGTATAACTTTTCTATGCAGAAGTTAACGTCTTTGCCGAAATCAGACATTGCTTTCTTTTTGACTTATTGATGGTGGAGGTAGTAAGGGTAACGTAGACTGGGCAGAACTCATGTACCACAGATCGCCTGAATCGCATGAACTTTAATGGGTTGATCAGTTGAAAGAATGAAATACACGCAATAAGCATTTTAAGTTGGACTGGAAACGTGTTGGCGTCAGTTTACACACATTTTTAATCACGGTCGTGTAACTGCAATTACCGTTACGCAACTTGATTGATACGTTTGATTTTGTAAATCCTTGGCATTTTGTCATTTGGCCTTTGCTTTGTGATAATATAAAAGATTTATGGAGGCTAAAATACACGTCTATGTGCACCTTTTCTGCTGTCTCGGTATATTTTTGGATCACGTGTATCGGCTATGACGAGCTTGAGTAGAACTTCGCATGTATCAGTTCGTGGTTGAATGATTCTGTTCGTTCGATTGCGTTTCCGTGTACTGTTCCTGTTGCACAGACAATTGCCTTTACTCATTTCCTCAACATTCCCTTCTTTTCGCTCGAATGACCAGTTCGCTTTACGTCATTGTTGGCGAGTGTGCGCGAGACAAACATAGCCAGGCGATGCGTGACGGTTTTCGTGCCTGCATACCAGAGATGAGCACGGACAGGACTGAAGCCATTTTTGGCCGGATCAGGACTGCATCGGACTGCATTTTTTTTAAATTGGCGGATCAGGACTGGATCGGACTGAGAAAATTTGTTGTTTTATGTGATTATTCTGAAATTATCAAAAATTTTAGTTGTGATCCGATTTCACAGGTTTGCTAAATGGTTGTGTNTATTTTGCCATCAAATGCAAAAACTCTGCTGGGACTATTTTGCAATTCGAACTGTATCCACCTTTGTTCACATGTAACGTTCATTTNTAGTAGCAACGTGAACATAGTTGAGTGGTTAGGTAGTGTCTATGCCTGCTGTGCAATTGTTCCTTGGTTCTGCTCTCACCATTTCCTTTGGCATAGCTTGCAGAGGTTATTACACTTTTGATAGGAGTGCTTTTAATGTACTTTTTCAAAAAGTTTTGGGTTTAAGTTTTCGGTTCAGGTTTTGTGTTTAGGTTTTGGATTTAGGTTTTGGGTTTAGGTTTTGTGTTTGGTTTTAGGTTTAGTGTTTTAGGTCATGTAACAAGGACCTTATGCTAATCCAAGTGTGTCGTCTTTGTCACTTGGCCAATCCAANCAATCCGATTCTCCTAATGGCAAAATAACTCCAGCAGTGCTTTTCCCTCTGATGCCTAATAGACACTTNCTTGTTAAATTTTGGAAATGCCAAAAGGCTGTCTATTTTGCCTCATGAGGCAAAAGCACTGCTGGAACTATTTTGCCTTTTAACCAATCGTATATGGCTAAAGGCAAAATAGCTCCAGTAGTTCTTTTGCTTCATGAGGCAAAATAAAAATACATGATTTTACATGGGCCGATCAGGACTGGATCGGACTGATGATTTTCAAAAATTTTGCGGATCAGGACTGGACTCGGACTGAAAAATTTCACAGTCCGCTCATCTCTGCTCAATACCAATTGTTACTTCGTTGTTTACCTGTATGTACCTCGTGATCGTGTAATGATCATAGAAACCAAGCCCGTGTCACGACACATAGCTGGCTGTTGTGGGAGTAGTCATGCGCAAAGTTTTTCGCATTCTACCGTCACGTGTAAAATTTAACGGTTGTATTCGGATCTAGAGTATAAAAGCTGATGACGCGTTTTAGTCGGAAAGCTCCATGTTACGGTTTGCTGAATGATGTGGCCACATCGCTCAGCCCGCGGACAGCTGCTGGAGCGTAAGTTAATGCTTCGCTTGTACACCAGACTCGTGCATAAGATTTTTTTTCAGGAGGAATTTCGTTACAATGCTGATACGCAGCACGTTTTAGCGAAGAATGGGGAGGCCCTGCTCGCTGCTATTAACTTCTTCACGTCCGGCATAACGACTTTGTGCTCTAAGACCATGGAAGATACTTTATTGACTGTCAAAAAATATGAAACTGCTCGGTACGTCCTGTCTTCTATTTCTTGATATCGTTAGAATGAATATCGTGGATCACCGTTTCCCACCACTGTTCCTCAACCTGCAGAAATCACTGGCGCGTTTCACGTTGAAGACAAATCGTTGTTTTTTACAGTGTGATTGCTTAACCGTGGTATTCAAAGACACGAAGTTATTTACAGTAAACCATATTTTTGTACGTATACACAAGCCAGTTACGACAGTGTCTCCAGCTGGGTTTTATTTGTTGCTGAGACATTTCGGTCATTTGCCCACAATTGTAATAAAACTCGCCATAACAGTGTTCACCAGCCTACCTTTTCAGACATTATGACCGAAAAAATAAAACCAGGTCTCCAGTGATTCTCCACTTCGCGCTGTGGTGTTCGTGAGAAATACCTTTTTGAATGTATCGAACTGTTAATTTTTCCTCATATTTTCTGATTGTTGTAATATAATCAGAACTAAGTGTTTTACAGCTCCAGTATAAGCTGGAAGGTTTTATTTCTCAAATTTATCGTGTGTTAATTTGTTTTTGTTATTTGCAACTTTAACTCCAAGTACTCGATGACTGGAAAATGCTTCGCCACAAATGAAGCCTCGTTGCGATCGAACTTAGTCACGAAAGTGTTCCTCTAGTCCAGGGGTCTCCAAACTTTTTTGTCCGAGGGCCACATGAGGTAATAAAGAACATGTCGAGGGCCGGAGGTCTTACGCAATGAGATTGTTGCGGGATATGTTATATTCTGCCAGATCAAAGAAATTTTCGTAAGTACTGTATATTATTTTTTCATCATTGGCAAAATGGCTGCGCGGGCCGTAGTTTGGAGACCCCTGCTCTAGTCTAAACAATGGACATTCGTACTCACCGAATTGCGACTACTCCTTGATTGAAATTTATCATAGCGAATATTTTTTGTGGTGGTACGGTTTTTGGCATGGTAGTTTGCTCTTAATTTGCCGCGGAAATGTTAGTCATGCAGAGGTTGAACTAACCTGCACCCCATCCTAAACTCGAACGCAACGATGGTCACGAAAGTAATTTCGTCTTCCTACTGCTGCAAGATGTACATGCATTCATGGATTTGGAAGTTTGTTTCATGTCGTGCTGTGTCTCGTTTTTTATGCAAATTTTCCAGGATAGGAGAAAATAACTGACAAGACGTGAGCTGAAATGCCACCAATTTCCTAAGTGTACGTTAAAAGAAAAGTGTTCAGTGATCTGCAGATTACCGCACCTTACTGGGAATAAACGTCTGGCTTAAGGTGGTACCGGCGTAGATCGGAAGCCGTTTGCCTCTGCATGGTTCTGCACGAGCCATCGATATTGCAGCGGTTTCCGTATTCAAGGAGACAAAAGCCCGTTCCACTTGGCGTGTCGTTTGTTACAGGGTGGAGTTCGACGCTTATAGAAGTGAACTGGAGGCTCTGAAGCTCGCTCCACGCACTGAGGCAAACATCCTGAAGCAAGCCAATGTGCAAGCCGCCTTCTCCGCTAACAAAGCTGCATATGATAAGTTACGGTCCGACGTGGGTGTAAAACTTCAGTTTTTGGATGAAAACCGGGTGAGTATTCGGTGCATGTTTCCTGTCGTGTTGTCATATTTCATAATCTCATCTGTATCTAGTGATAATTGCTCGCAACATGGTGTCTGTTTGATGCGAAGCCGATTCACAGGCCTTGGTTAACTTCCAAGCTAGCTGACGAACTTCTGTCTCATCCCTAGCTTTTCCACTTGATCCTTCACTTGTTTCTGTAAGTCTGAATCAACCGCCTTAGACCCAATGCCATGCTTTTCCGGTTTCAGTCAAAACCGCTTCGCGTGGTTTATCAAAAGTAAACCTGTTTTTTGATGATTTAAATTGTGATGGATTTACTTGCGCCACTCCTGTGGTTTACGATTATTGAAAGATTTAAGCTTAATCATGAAACGATCCAATCTGTTTAAATGTGCACTACAAACATTGTGGAGAATAGGAAATTCCTGATCATTCCAACAAGTTGCACTTTTCACAGCGCTTCTGGTGTTGTTAGTACTTCGCTAAACACACTCACTTTTCTTCAGATAATTCCACTAATGGCCACAAAAATACAGAAAGAAGCACGAGATTTGGCACAAAATTTTGATGGACAAACACACAGTACGCGAAGTAAACATGTGTTGATATAACATAGTCAGTCATGGCAGTGAGGAGTCGTTTGTTGGGAATTTTTCGTAACAAATGACAGAACTGTTAGAATGTTGGTGCCACACGAGCTAACACAGCCCACCATACAAAATAATCGGGAGAACGACGTTCCACCAGCTGCACCACTACTACCTGCACTCTTTGACCATGGTGTGGTCAATACTCATTTATTGCACCCCTCCATCAGGTTGCAAAGCTCTCTGAACTGTTTTTGAAATACAGCGCGTTGCATTAAGTTTCGCGACTCGGCGATCATCGTCACATAAATGACTAGAATTTTATTTCGGAGCACTGACCATAGCTTCATGTTGATGAAATTCTGATGATTTTTTTCCAATTCCGATGATTCGGATCAACCCGACGAAGCAAAAACGGGATGTTATTGCGCGTCCATTTCCTTCCAATGTTTTCATCCCACTGTTTTACCCAGGCTTGTCCATGGGATAGTTGTTTTTTTTCTGTCCCATCACATGACATTTCCACGAAGCTAGTTACATGAAGTTCATTACATCACGTGCATGGCGTCTACAGAGTCGTGGCTAAAATATCCCAAAACATCCAATTAGGGGACCCAATAAAAATTGGATAACCCTGTTTTTAGTTGTCATGTAAAAGAAGGCCGAACAACCTTATTTTCGTGGCCTCGCATCACTCCGCCATGGTACTGGGCCACTGCGTGTATTACTTACTCTGCTGTTAGCATATGATAATGGTATTCAACTTTAGAAATTTTCTGCTGTATGACGTAAAATGACTAACGATCTGACTCTGTCATTATTGTTTGATTACTGAAATCTTGGCATGGTTGTAGCAAATGTTGTTCCCAAATGTTGGTCTATCAAATTAAGAAGCACTGTTTCATTGCAGGTGAAAGTAATGCAGAAACATTTAATGCTGTTCCACAACGCCATAACCGCTTACTTCGCCGGCAATCAGCAGCAACTGGAAGCAGCGCTGAAGCAATTCAGCATCAAGTACACCGCTGAACAAACACCTTCATGGCTGGAAACAGAGTCGTAGAGAAAGGGCCTGGGCACAAGCACCACCACAGCAGGTTCCGCGCATAGATATAGGTCCTGTGTACAGGATGCTGGAGCTGATCGATTGCCGGACCTTGGTGTGACTCACAGCTGGTTTGGTAGCTTGCATACATCCTGCAATGTGTGCTGTAGATGTAAATGTAATGTCTGTCTTTATGCATATATAGAGATGAGCGCTGTTTGATGTCACCTAGCGAAAAGCCTTCACCCTAAAACCGTACCAACACTTTTGAACAGCGCCCAGCTTATTGTAGTTTTCATTGTATTGTCAAACGATTTACGGCCCAAGGTGTGCTTCACCGATTTAGTTTGAGTTTCAGTGGCTGGTCGATACGATTTGACGTCTGATGTGACTTTTCGCCTCTAGGTCTCTTTCAAATGTTCTGAAGCTTTTCAGTTTGTAACTTAAATGTTCTGAAACTTTTCAGTTTGTAACTTCCCAAAGTGTCTAGTGCAGTGTTTTCAAACCTTTTTCTTACGTGGACGAGATAAACATTCAGGAAAAATTGCGTGGCCCACTACCTTGTTAGCACAGGCTGTGTTTCATACGCATAAAAATGTACACACTATTCTAAAGCAGCGAGTTTATTCCTGCATGTAATTCAATGAGAATCTCCGTGACCTACTCGATTCCGCAGTGTTCCACACCACGGGTTGAGAAACACTGGTCTAGTGGTTGTCCCAGTTGATGTCATGCAAGTCAGTTGTTTGCATTCCGAATATTCAAACCAACGTGCAGTCCATTCCTTCATTTCGATGGATTGTGGCGTAGTAGTTGTCTTTTTCTCTGGCAACAGTAGAATGTGATGATGCACTTTTCGTGAGGCCACTGTTGATAACATTTAGGAAGCAACGTGTAGGTGTTGAATGGTTCGATGCTCGTGTACCAGCACACCAACTCGTTTACCTCTCTGCAATTCACAACTTGTGATGCATTGTTTGGTGCTGGTTTTGATTCAACTCTGCCAAGGATAAGGCACTTTCTGGCAGCAAGTTTATGATGTTTCTCGTCTCGTTAATAGAGATAGAATAGTATGATCAACATTGTTTCTTACCCTGAGTAATAAAGTTCGTTGAAAAGCCTTAAGTAGATGATATCTTCGTGCATGGTGTGCACCGGGGTCTCCAAACTTTTTTGCTAAAGGGCCAAATCAACTATTACACAATAGTTTGAGGGCCGGACATCATATATAATGTGATTGTTTCGAGTAAGTTACATGATACCAAATCAAGTTTTTCGTAAATATTTTTTCATATATTGACAAAATGTCTTCGCGGGCCGGAGTTAGAGACCCCTGGTCTACACCACACTGATATCCAATCATAGCTTATTGAGCTTGACGTGATTTTGCGATTATCAGAATGTTCTATTAGATTTGTTTCAGTTGGTACACGAAAAGCGGAAGTGCTAAATAGCCTTATAATAAATACTACGGCCAAAGCAAACGATACAACTGTTATCGAAACGTTTGCAAGATGTCAGTTGTATCGTTTGCTTTGGCCGTAGTATTTGTTTCAGTTGCATTGTGAAGTGGCGTTGCGTATAGTAGGACATTTCGTAGATAGCGTGGTGGTGTTCAATGAAAGCTTTTTTCCGTTGTGCATTTTATGCGTTTCTTCTATCGCTCACGAATGCAATGTTCATTTTTAAAGGCACGCAAATGGTGCGATCCGTCTATTGTCTGGTTTCCACTACTATCAATCTCATTCGTTGCGCAGTATGTTCAGTGCTGTATGTGGAGGTGAACTTCTCGTGTGAGCCACCGGTTGAATATGTCTTTGATGGGAGTGAAGCAGAGTTGTGGAGAAACACCAGAAATTCGAGATTGAAAGTCTCACACAGCCACGACGCTATGAAGTCGGGCAGAGCTGCTCGCTGGTGTTTTTAGACACTTGTTATCGCGGTACTTGCATTCCAAAGCTGTTCCTAACCATGAACTGCCACCGTGATGATTTTCGAATCGAAAAGTGCATTTCACGTCGCGTTTCGTAAGTCACCAGGCAATAGCGCAGGTACTATTGAAGACGAAGTAACTATAGTTACGCATGACGTGCTTCGTGGATAATTGTTCCAACCATTTTCATTTAAAGTAATTTGAAAAAAGATAAGGTAATAACAACTTAGCAGTGGTTGACGTTGATTTGCAGCTTCTTTTCGGATTCAAGTTCAGGTTATGCTTTCTTTACAACTTTAACTGCTACGTCACTGTGCAAGTATAGCAAAATGAGCCACTTCGTGACAGCGGCAGCAGTGTATCGCGTTGATCAGCACCTGAAACGTACAATAGTGCAGCAGGATGCTGGTGCAGTTATAAATGTTGATTAAGACTTATTTCGGTGAATTGTATAATACTGTTGAGAGAAAATGTGCTGAAGCGGACGTGTATTTTGTTCAAAAAAGTATTTATGCGAATTGAACAGCTGTAGTGTAGCTGTTACACTGCGGCTTATTTCTCATCAAGAGTGAACACAGTCGCAAATTTAGGTAGCTTATGAGCTACAGTGACCCAAACTTCATGTGAATTTACTGGCGAATACAAAAAATCACGAAAACGTGAAGGATCTGCATTGTTACTAAAGTACAAAGCTGTTTTGCAATTGTTAATTTTTGCTCGCATTAACCATTTGAGACCAGATACTTAAACACTCCCGTCTGCCCGCTGTACGTGCAGTAGTATGTAATTTGTATCTTTTGAGTGCAAATATAACAATGGAGACTAAAACGCAATCATTTCTGTGTAATCGATGTAGACCTTGCTGTTTGGATAATCAACTCGCTGTGGCTACCGATCATACTAAATATTTGTTCCTTGGATAAGGTTTGTTGCCCAACCGTCGTCCTAAGTCGGCAAGAAACAGTTTCTAGCGTCATGTTGACTCAACTAAACAACACAACAGTTACTTTTCTGTGCGTGTCTATTTGTTGGCAAGTAATGTTTTGATGGATTACAGTGTTACGATTCTAACACAGCCCATGCAACCAAAGCAAACACGACTGTCTCCCCGTTTGCCAAATAAGCGTTTGAGAATAGTACAAAAATCTCGTCGGGCCCAGTGGAGACGTTGGGAATTTTCAGTGTACTTACCGATCAGTACGGCCGGCCGAATATACTAGACCTCGGGGCAAGTGTTGAGCAGGCATTCAATGGTCTCATCGTCCAGCACTGTCAGGCCATGCAGTCCATGGGGAGGTCGATGAATTGAACATTGGAAGACAAAATGGTCGACAGTTTGTTCTGCGCCGCAGAAGAGGCCATACCCCATTTGTACAAGCGGGAGCGGAAACGTCCGACACCGGTGCGGAGGCGGCTAAGCCGGACCCAAGCTCTTCTTAGAAGTGTCATTCCGGAGGGGTGGGTACCGGTGTCGGGGATGAAAATACGGGGTCTTGTGGGGCTGTCCGTCCACTCCGCATTCCATTGGTAATCCGCCCACTGCGCCGCACGTATGTTGTCACAAAAAGTGATGAGATATGCGGCGGATACAAATAAGTGTCTCGATTTGAGTCGCCGTGCGTTTACACTCGATGGACTGGTGAGTGGAGCAGGTGTCCAGGCTCCATGGCACGGCGTGCTAGAGACAGTGCGGCTCCATTGCGACGAAGCTCAGCAGGTTGGATGCCTGCGAGGGTTGGAAGGTTGTCCGCTGGTGTAGGACGCAGACATCCAGTCACAATTCGCAAG
>JGI24159J19872_10010308_pt1 | contig 12252 bp, 7 predicted proteins | sample Ectturendosymbi4_FD_19872 | JGI IMG/M metagenome (IMG submission 19872)
AAGAATACTGAGCTAGATTATATTTTTCCACACACACGGAAATCCATTTTGACGAGCACAAATCCAACTACACATTTATTAGATTTATACAGAAATGCTTTTTAGACCCAACAATGCGATTTTACTCGCAAGTACAAAAATTAAGAGCTTTTATAAAAGCTTAGAGCTCACCACAGCCACACGTTTGCCCACAGTCATCCACCATGCTCTTACTAAGTTCTATAAAGTCATATAAGGACTACGATCAAACGTCAACAACGAACCGACACTCGATCAATCAACCATGTAGTAAATCAGTAAAATTTGACATCAAGTGAGTTGATAAGCGCATTGCAGCTTCATGTAAAAAAAGCCTATCGATACAACATCTTTGATATACGATTGTTTATTGTTGTGGCTAAGATAACAATCGCAATACACATGCCATAGTTTAAATTATTCAAAATCAGAAGCGTCCTTCAACTGCGAGTAGTGTCCCGACATTAAAACCTTTTTTATTTCAATACAGCCTTTGCAGGTTTGTAGCCTACAGCACCATCGCCCATAGTGCCGCCCCCATAAAAGTGCCGCCAGGGGCGGACCGCCCCCCCCCCCCCTTAGCTACGTCACTGGGTTTTGGTGGGCATAATCCACAAAGCTCCAAGTCCCCCCAAATTGAAATATGAAACAATATAAGTTAGTGGAATTTTTGTAAATTTTGAATGTCAAGCCCCGTGCACGAAGGTAAAGCCCCCTATTGACGACTTTCTGGCGACAGTTCTGGTTCGATCCTTTGCCTGCAGAGGCAGGTTGCGAAACTTGCTAGCGGATTGTTGTATTCTTGGTCTTTATCGCGTAACAATAACACGGCAATAAATCTTCAAATGTTAACTTCAAGTTACAGCAGTAGGCGTTTTGCCGCATGTGACCCGAGCTCCCACTTAGGGTTTTTTCCACCCAGATACGTTTTTTTAGTCGACCTGGGTGTCTAGGTCTAATTATAAAAAATCGCGTGAAATCTGTGTTTATTTAAGTGATAAACTCATCAGCAACTTCAATGTGTTTAATAATATAAAGATAATTTTACATTACAGTGTTTACATGCGCACATCAGGTGAGAAAGAACGCATATCGGATGAAGCAGAACGTGTTCAATCGGTTTCCTATTCTCATATAAGATCATTGTCAGGGTTATATACAGTGATGTGTTTAAGGGAAGGCAAGTGAGGCACTTGCCTCGGGCTCCCCCTGTGCAACTGCAATGTGTAAAGTACCATGCTTTCAAAGGGTCCCAACAGCAACTGTAATGTATAAGCAGGCTACTTTGCTTTCAAAGGGCCCCCAACAGCAATTACAATGTGTAAATACTTTGCTTTCAAAGGGGCCCAAAATAACTGTAATGTATAAGCACTTTTCTTTCAAAGGGCCCCCCAACTTCATTGATTTCTAGTGCTTCATATTTCAATTTGGGGATCGAAACTTTCTCCGGGAGGCTAAGTGGTGACGAAACTGAATTTTGGGCCCCCTATGACAGTGTGGGCCCCCCCAATTGGGGGTATGGAGTGCGGCTGATACGGCTCTGAGACTGACCTGTGCTCCTGCAACAACTAAGTTGACTCCTCAAATAGTAGGGATCGCTGTGGAATCGTAATCGGCCGACTAATCGGCACCGTAACCAGCTAAGAATCCAGCCGCTACGTAATGTGTAGAGACATGCAGAGCTGTAGGAAATTTTTGTTTTGTTTTCAACATTTGATATTCCCGAAAATCCTCATGTTCCATCCAAGAATGCCGAAACTCATCTTTTCCAGGATTGTTACTTACAGCAGAGGTGTGAAACCCGTGGCCCGCGGGCAAAAAGTGACCCGGGAGCTGACGTTTTGTGACCCCGTGGAAAGGTTCAGATTTTGTATAGGGATTGCTAATCTTTCGTGGGAGGCCAGCAAGTTGTCTAACCCGTAGAGCTTGACACATGCCGTTGCGGCCCATGGAAAATCTGGTTACGAGCGCGCATTTGGTCCCCGGCGTTGTTGCATCGTTGCAAACCCTGATTTACGGTCATTGTCAGTTTTAAGAACAAGAACAAAAAAGAAACCAGTGAATTTTGTCAGTAAATTTCGGGACATGGTCCGAAAAACAAACCGAAAATCTCCAAAATGCCTTTTTCAAAAACTTCAAATAGTGAGAGGATAATAATTTTGTATGTTATTCAGCAAGAATCAGTACCGCACCATTCAGTGAAACACTCCGATTTCAAACATGGACAACATTTCTGACCATAAAATAGCACTTCTTAAAAAACAGTCAAAAGCGGTGATATCGTGACCGCAGTGGTGGTCTTAGCAAATTGGGGGCCCCTATGCAAAAATTTTTGGGGGCCCTAAGACATCGCACGAACTTTTGCGTTTCATTCAATGCCGTCACCATGTTCTCTTAACCGTGGTATGACCTTTTTACACATTGGGCTTATAACTTTATTATGTACTTTGGAGCCATGGCCCAAATGCTCCCTGGGTACATCCACGGTGTGGTATTTAAACTTCACTCTTCAAAAATACCATCTCATGCACTGATGAGCGTTGCAATGTTTTTTTACGGATTCTAAGCTCAAGGATAGGTGAAGCAATATGGAGGCCCAGGAAACATTTATTTAGTACCTCCAAGACAAGCATAAATTTAGCATCTGCAGCTTATTTGCTCCAAATCACTGCAGAGAGTTTTGTCAACCATCTAGTGGGGCAAATTGTTTCCAGAGAGTCAGGCTGGATGCAGGCCCGTCGACAGGATTTCGGAGCAGGGGGACCAAAAGCCACATGGAGGGCTACATTTTCAAATACAATATTGGATGTATGCAGCAACCGGGAGACCAAACATTGAAATGGGGGGCACAGAATTTAAATGGTGGCGCCGGGCACCACTGCCCCCTCGCTGGCGACGGCCCTGGCTGGATGGATTTTTCACCATCATGTCCATGTTGCGATGTGCACATTTTTTTAAACTTATTAGATTGTGTGTATCGTCTATGAAGTTCATGTAACACAAATAACAGAATTGCATACAACATACAGCAAGATATAACACCAAACTGTTGCCTAAATAGACAGAAAAAAAATCAGCACAGAGAGCTTGGCGTTTTCATTGTGAAAATTTGACCGTTTGGTTTGGTCGCAAATATTTTGTTTGACCTTTTGTGAGAATTTTCCCCACATTCAGGAATTTAAACAATCTAAATGTTTCCAAGTGCACTCCACAAATGCGCTTCATTTCCTGATAGTTGACCAATTTAGCATTCCAAACCTAGAGAATAGGGATAATCAATGACGCACAATGATCATTGTTATGTCATATATCGATCAATCTAGTATTGAGCAGTATGGTAAATTCATGGAGGGTTGATGAGCACGGTGAGATCATTAGACTGGTTGGTCTCCAGAATATTTAAATTGAAACAGATATTGACGATGGCTTTGTTTCATGGGAAATATTTGTTTATAAAAATAAATGAAAACCACGTTTAGCTTTAAGCATAAAGCTTTGGACGTTTATGAGTGTTCGCTTGCCCATTGCGTTGACGAAGTATTTACCTTCCCTGCTTCAGCATATCCACCTTCATTCGTTCGTCTTGCACAAAAAACAGGGAACCAACGAAAAAGTCTTCAAATTACTACAGTCTCATAAATCAATAAATCACAAGACACTTTGAAGTACTACTACATCAATACGGTGGAGTGGTTAACTTTTACCTTGCGCAAAAACTTAACACATCCATCCTGTTATAAGCATATTGAATAATGCATGAAGAAAATGTACTAATACTACCAACATTTATTTTCTAAATCTCTGCAGGTATAGGGCAAAGGAAAATATTAATGGTTCAAGAAAATAAGGAAAGCTTTCCCAAAATTATTTAAACATTTAGTTCTGACTCAAAAAGAAACTGAAAGCAATTGAGGCAACATTGCATTAGCAGCTATTGAAGCATAGAGCAGATCGTGCAAGTACACACATATACATTGGTGTTTACAATACGATTCTCTCAAGCAAAACCAGTTTCTCACATAACTGTTTGAACAATGGAGTTACCCAAGGGCCAAGATAGGCTTTGTAAGAACTTATTGTTTTTAAATTTTCATTGTCCGAAAGTACAGGTAAACATGCCTTTCATCTCCAGTAAATCCTCTGAGAAAGAACAAACCAACCATAATGTATATGATGAGACTGAAATGGATGAAATATGCAGTACTGACTCACACATTTTTATCAGAATTCAATGTTGGCTTGACCTTTACATGCTACAATCACTACACTTTTGGCACAAAAAATTAAATAAGTTAATATCACAAAACTAGAAATCTTTGGTAGGCTATGTGCTTAAAAATTAGGTTTGTTGCAATGGCTTTCTGTGCATGGTATTTTGTTTAAGGATATGTACACTTGGGTAATTAGTAGATTTATAGGCAAGGCTAGCCTATCAGTTAAATCTTGCAACTAATAGCAAAATAATTCATAAAAGTAGGGGCTGTTAGTATTGATTTGAAACCTCTTAAATTTTGATTGAGATACCTATAACTTGTTGAAGAGTTTTGGGCACCTTATCCATGTTACCTTTTGTCTGGGGTCCCTTGTCCTTTGAATGCACAGTAGACAGGCTATTTATGTTTAACTAAAGACTATAGGCCTCCTTATCCTTTGATTAGGGGACTCTAGCATCTTGGTTGAGGACCTTTTATATTTTGACTGGGGCCCCTTGTCCTTTGATCATAGAGAAAGATATTTATGTTTCATTATTTCAGTTTGGTTTCTTATATTCAGGTTGAAAATTCAGATATATTGAAACATATTATTAATAATAACATAGACCAAATTAAGTTTTATTGTGTAATCATTATAACAAAAATGCAATCATAAGGAAAATCTCATAAATTTTCGAAAGCGCGTAAAGTAAAAATGGGGGCCCACATTTTGCACACCCTTGCACGCTCACTAAGACCACTACTGCGTGACCGGGATGACGAAGCGTCGTTGGCAAATAGCGACGTAATTTGATCGCAGTCGAAACATCGTTCCACTCGTGAAGCACGTGTTTAAACTGCGAATAAAAACTGGTTGATCCATATTCCTTCGCTAAGACACTACGCTAAAGCTTTCCAACGCTTGTGACAAGGAAAGGCTTCAGGTGATTCGATCTTTTAGCAACGCGTGTGGCAAGGAAAGTAATTCTCCTAGATATACCTTACTGGCGAGGAAAAACCAAAGTGATTAAAAACCACAAAAAGTTATCTGTACGAAAAGGTTTGAAAATAAAGATTCTAGCATGACCACAACGATCTTCCAACAGTTATCTTCTCCCCAACCACCCAGCGAGGTCAAGGTGGGGTATCCAGGGGTGTAGTGGGGTGGGAACGGCGCTTCTTCTTGCACTAGATGACGTTAAATCAAGGCTGCGATCTCACAGATGTGCTAGCGACGCGCAGGTTCTCACTGCTAGTCAAAAGTCTACAGTAAAACAGCAAGTGCGAAAATTTCAAGTGTGGAAAATCTTGTAGGCGAATGCTCGCTTTTTTCAAAGTATTTGGTGCAGTCTTTTTGATTTGGTGTGGGAAGAGTGGGAACAGTCGTTCGCACACCCTTGTTTTGGCACTACACCCCTAGGAGTATCTGTTGCCAAAAATTAACTCCATAGCCCTATTTAAACTGCAACAGTTTCGGGCATTTGGCTTCCAACTGCCGTGGAAAAAAAGTGTTGTGGAAAGAAGCATTTTTGAAACTGTGCTGGAAACCACAAATGAAAGGAATGCTTTCTTTTCGTTTCACGCATGATGAGTTACCGACCATTGTGACGCCGATGCTGTTAATTGTTATCCGGGAAAGACGTCTCTCTCGCAAAGCTCATATTTTACTTTCATTATTTTGCCACTTAGAGCAAGTAAGTCGTGCGGCACTGCGAGAGTAAATAGGTCCCAACACTGGTTTAGGTGAATAGACCAGTGATAGCTTTTGTCCTTCCACATAGTTTATGCAAATANATTGACAANCATTTAGTGTAAACCGTTGTGGACGATTTCATGACGTGGCTTCGATACCTGTTTTTCGTGTTCTAAACGCATCCTTAGATGTGNTGCCAATCAGGGGNTGGATATTTTGCAATGAAAACATTGGCATGCTTGCTTGTCTTGCAGTGTAACTGCAATTAAGTCAGGGGTGTACAACCTTTTGCCGCATTACTTTCATTCATATGAACTGCGGCCGGCAATGAGTTCGAGTTATATTTATGAGATACGTTCAATTAAAGAATAGGTTTTATCCCGTATATGTCATATTGCCTATTCATTCTATAACTCTTTGTGACATCACCACCCTATTGTTACGCATCGTGTCGACTGATTTTCTTGCCTTGCGTTTGTTTTGCTTCAATATACGCCAGCACGGCCGTCAAATCTTATATTTTAAATTACATGTGGACGGCCGCAAATTTCAGTATCGAAGGCCGCATGCGACCGTACGGCCGCAGGTTGTGCACTGTTGAATTAAGTTTTTCAGCGTTTAGTCTACGATTGAGTGCTAGCTGTTTGACGATTGCAAACTGCTAGATAGAAGGAAGGACATACTTCTTGACGTGAACAAAGTTCAGTTTGATTTCAATGAAGGTTTACGGCAACTATTTTGTTAAATTACACTCTTTCTCTGAGCCTCAGTATCTTTCTCCTCCACAGCCGTCCTTGATTTATGTCCTTCGACGCTTGGTTGTGCATATCTGCACTTAACCACCCGGGCTGCTTGAATCGCAATGATGCGGATACAGTATCTTTTCCTGAGTGAACCGCCTCCGTCAAACGATTCACTTGGGGTCAAACGATCCACTATTTTTTTGTCTTGTACTACAACACATACCACACAACCTCTCCAACTGGACAGCTTTGTGACTGTTATGGCTTTGGTTTTCCTGGTCTTTGTTCCATGTCATGTTGTGTGGTTTTTAAGTCCCTTGAAGTTGGTAAACTGCTGCCGAGATGAAAGGCCGACACTTGTGGTTTTTGTAGTAGGAAACAATAGGTCAAAAATCGTATAGACAGTGCGATTATTGGTTCACAGTGGGATTGAGAAGTCGCGCTGACAGTGGGAAAAGGAGAGGAAATGGCGTGCGTTTAATATAAGGAGAGGAAGTGACGTGCGCTCAAGGGAAGTTTTAGAGTGATGCAAGTAGTACATATAGTACACGTAGCAATAATTGTCAATTGCATTCCATAATCAAGTAACAAATGAATGAAGTGCTGAAGAAAGTAACAGTAATAATGCAGTGATGTTGTGCAGAAAGTGCTTTATGTTCTTTTCTACTTTCACTGACACCTGTGGTGTGGACATTATCTCTGAGATTAATATTATACTGTTTAACTTGAAAAAACGTTTTTGTTTAGGTATTGATTTTTAAGTTGATTATTATCAAAACTGCTACGTTTCAAACTTTGGTTGAAGCAAGATTTAGAGAACAAGAAACTCCAGGTAGGATGATGTTTTCCATACTCTTTTCAAATAAGCAATGAAATGAAAATACCAGCGTCAAGTATTTAGCGCATAAACCTCACACAACAGTGATGTTGCGCTGAAAGTGCTTTTTGTTCATTTCTACTTCTACTGACACCTGTGTTGTGGATATTCGTTCTATGTGTAACATACTAGTGTTTTAACCTAAAAACACCACTTTTTGTTTCGGTATTGGTTTTGAAGCTTGACCAATGCCAAAGCTGCTGCCTTTTTAGTGCAGAACAGGAAAATCCAGGTTAGAGGATATTTACCACACTTTTAAGAACTATAAAAATGTCTATGCGACGTAAAAATTTATTCGATGCATTTTCCGTTTTTTATCGCGCGTTTAAGGGTAATGACAACCTAGAAAATTTTGGAGAAATTCACTGTCGGTTTTGTGGTGGTAACTTAGCGAGACAACATTCTTTGTTTCGAAACAAAAACATAAGGAAAAAATTTTTAAAACTGTGGGGAAATACTTTTAGGAGTGTGGGCTCTCCAACAATTTGCACTTTCTGGTAATTACTGGTTCTCCAACAAAAAATATGTTTTTATATTTAGCGCTGTATGCGCTGCCTTCTAACCCAACTACTTCAAATGATTACCAGGTTAAGTAGGTTGAAAAACTTTACCGTGATTGACCTTTAAATTAAACTCAATGACATGCTCAACTGTTTTTATATATGTGGCGCGAACAAGAAATAATATAGTGATTTCGTCGGGTGATCTCTATTGCTGCTTGCTGCCACAGTGTGAAGCTTTGCGCACTTGCCGCTCGGGCTTTGCGATCACAACAGAAGTTGATACACGGATCGGTGAAGCTAACCCAGTTCTGCGTTAGCTTTATCGCTCTGTGGTCACAAAACGGGAGCTTTCAAACACCGCAAAGCTCTCAGTTTTAACCTCGGTTTTTGTTCCGATCCTTACATTGGATCTTGGGTAATGACTGAAACAAAAGCTATTCCAAGACAAAACGACAGACATGGGACTTTTGCGAAGAGCTCACGGTTTGACACTTTGCGACAATGTGAGCAGCTGTGAACATCGCAGAGCCCTGAATGTCAAGCAACTTCTGCAAAAAGAGCCAGGGGTGTTAAACTAATTTTAGCTCAGGAATTACAAGGAAGAAAAATCATTCCCACGCACCGTTTAATTCATGGCATTAAATACTTAAAAACAGTGCCGTGGCAAGGCAGCCCCGTACCTCCCAGTCGGGGGTGGGCGACCATTCGTTGGGGCCCCACAATGTATATTGCATTAGTAAGTTAGAGCCGTCTCCCCGCCCTTTGAATTTTGCTCTTCTGGTTTTTGCCTTCAATGCAGAGCCGGTAGATCAAGCATGTAATATCATGATTCGTTAATTTCGAAAAAGAATTGCGGACGTTCGGACACTATAGCAGTATTTTGTAAAGTTGTGGTTGCGTCAGAACAAGGCCAATAGTTATTAAAGTCTTGACCTTCACCACTTACCTTCGATGGCTTCGCCCTTGTGCGTTGAGATTCTGGGGAAATTTACGTCATAATGAATGTGCTGTGGAAGGTTGTGCAAGCAATCGCTTTGTAGTTGCGTACAGACTAGAGTCCTGCGCGGGTTGAAATTTTGTGTCCGCTCCCGCCCCGCACCCGCAAAATTTAAACCAGCCGCGCACGAGTTTGAGAAATTTTGCCCGCACCCGCACACGTCTAACCCGCACCCGCCCCGCAGACCATCCCAACCCGCGCCCGCCCCGCCCCGCGCCTTTTCGGTCTCAAACCCGCACATGTCCGAAAATTACTAAAAACTCATAACTAGGGCAAGATTTTGTTGCAATAAAATCGTGAGAAATATGCAATTATGTTTAACAAAAGTTGCAGTAAGAAGTTACATTATGCATAGTCTTTTTAAACGACAGTGGTTTACTGAAGCGATTTTTTTACACATAATGCGAAATATTTCCAAGCGTTATCTGGCGAGAAACTGAGATCATTTGCCAACAGTTTGCGTAGCATGCTTAAACTTCGCTCCACAGTTCATGAAGTTGCTTGGCAATTTAACAATTTGACCTACAGTTTTGGATTGATGTTTGTATGGCCGGGTCATTTCTACAATTGCTTTTAGGTCATTATTCAGTTCGAATCGGTTTTCAAAGAGAACAGAACTATATTGAAATAATTCTGAAGCATATTTTCTAAATCAAACTTTTACATATTGTGGAATAGGCCTACTTGATGAAAGTTGCATGTGAAAAAGAAAAAAGTTGCAATAAAAAATCCTGCAACCAGCTCATCGTACTACATAAATTCTGAGTATTTCAGAAGCTGTTGGAAGCTGTAAAAAAGTTGAAAAACTTGCCCTACTCAAACTCATAACGTCTGAAGACAAGTCTAACAGGAAGCAAAATCAAGCTACTCAGTCTATTTCATTGACAACCTCACCAAAACTTTCCACAGATCTGATCTTTTGCAGTCAACAGATTTGAGGTGATAAAAAACACGTTTCAGTTCAGTTGTGAGTAGCTATGCGTTAAGCGTTGTTTTATCCATTTAGAAGTGCTGCTAGACTGAATTATCCCTCACCAAGTACGACGGTAGCATCGGAAAATGTTCACCTGCCCACCACATGGCAAGAGTCTGAGCTAATGCTTCGCAATAATGTGTTGTTACATCATAATGTAATAACTGCTGCAGGCCTGCTATCCAAAGCGCGTCGCCGGCAAACAACTTTAGTACATCCACGTGTTTTGCGATTTTTGAGTTGATTAAGTTCATGTGCTTTGGCTCAACACCCAGTTACCCGCACAAGGAATTTCTCAACCGGCGCCCGCCCAGTGNCGTAACAAGGGGGGGNAAAGGGGGACATTTGCCCACTTTTTTGGGGCGCCAAAATTGAGGTCGGATTTTTGGGGCGCCAAATTGAGGTCGGAACTTTATGCAATTATTACGAAATATGAAATGACAACGGATGTTAATAATTGCGATTTCTAAAATGTTGAAAGTCATAACTCGCTGGTACCCGGTTATCAAATTTCATCAAGACCACCAAGGTTAACAAAGTGAGCAATTGCACAACCTTAAATGACATTTTAAGGCGTAGCTTAACGTGTCACCAGCAATTTGCGCCCGTGTGTAGTTTGACTCACAGATGCGTCACAATGCTTTCAGATAGCTAGGGTTGCGAACTCATGTGATATTGTTTCGTCACAATGGGACGGGAATCGAACGCTCGCAGTGCATGCAGCATGCTACAGCGCACCATACTTTTAGAGCAGCGATGAAATACAGCATAAGTTGACAGAGCTGCAACAACAAATATAATGTTTAGCAAAATTTTGAGCTTTGATGGCTTAGCAAACGTCATGTTGAAATGGATTTGATGCGGTTCTGAAGGCGATTCTGGTGCTTTTTATTTGTGGGACATTTAAAAATATTCTGACTACTTTTGTAACATTCTAATTCGCACTGTGCAACAGCGATGTGTATACTAGTTGCAATTGTGAAATTTTCACTTACTGCTGCATGTGCTGCTTTATAACAATGCGACCTTTAAACTGCGCATCTCCATGGACATGATTTTCGAAATTCAGGTTATAAAACTGCTAACCCAGAACTTTTCACGGAGCGTCACTGGCCTTAGATATTTCCTAGGTTAATATATATATATATATGTGTGTGCGTGACCAGAGGTGGATGTTACAGGAAACGAACGCGGCGTTCGCCTTGGGTCTCTCCTTTTCCAAGATGGCTTGCGGCCACCATTTTTGAATTTAACATTAGTTCCTGCATTGTTTTTTATCAGAAAACGTATGAACCCCTCTAGAGATTCATTGAATCATTGAATAGGTCTTTACGCATGCCCTATGATTTTCAAAAGAAAACAAAAATTGTGCGCCAAAAGGGGGGCGCTCAACAAATTGTTCCGGGACCTTTTTAGCGAGTTTCCCTCGGCCCCTAAATTGTAATATCCACTTTCGCATGTGACATATTTGTACTAATTTTTTTTCTACGAAATAATCGATAAATTTGCAGCAGTAAAGGCAAGAAAACTTTGCCTTTAAAGTTAGCTCATAAGTAAAGCATTGCATCGTAGTATGTTTCTTATTTTCTGTTAACGTTTCAGGATGCTATATCTAAAGAAATGCTTTAGGACATCTATCAGAGATGTAGACCTAAACTTCGAGACCGAGACCTGAATAAAACTTCGAGACCCGAGACAGGCTTCACCAAACATTCGGAGACTCGAGACTTGAAAATCTGTGGATGATTCCAAATTTTTCTGAAAAATTTTGTAAGGGTGTCCTCACCGCTTCGAAGTTGAAATTTTTAGAATTTCTAGCAGTTTTCCTGCCTGGTTTGGTTGTTTCCTACCTGCTTATACGGCAGATAAAGAATACATTGAATTGCAGAGGTTTAACTAAGCCATATCGTTGATGGATTCAACGTCTCGAGGCAATAGGCTTGTGACCGACACCTGCATCCTTCAGACCGAGACAAGAACTGAAACATTCGAGACTCAAAAAAATGGGTCTCGAGACGAGACAGTCTCGAGAAATTATAACTGATAGCTATGTCCAACCGACATTTTTTCTGAGACAAAAAGCATGTTAGGATCTAGCCTAGGCCTCATACTAAATGACGTATCAATGAGGGCCGCACATTTAATTGCCTACTTCGATCTTAGCAAACTAAATTTGGTTTAAGCTAATGTACTGAAAGCGTTGGAGTCCTAACTGCAATGGTAACGACTACTTGGCACCTTTAACCACTCCGTAA
>JGI24159J19872_10010309_pt1 | contig 12251 bp, 10 predicted proteins | sample Ectturendosymbi4_FD_19872 | JGI IMG/M metagenome (IMG submission 19872)
CTCTTGTCCTTGCATGGCTGTGGCTTGACGTTCTTTCATGCTCCAGTGCGTCGAGGTTCTCCCCTTGGACTGATTATATTTTTGTTTTCTGAATATTGGAATGTAGTTCTACGTGGCTTTGACATTTGTTCATTAAGTTGTAGCGCGCATTAATTTTGCGCTGCTACAATGATGCATACTGATGGAGACTGGCAGGCAGTGGAAAGGGTGCTGAGTAAGGACACGGCAACCATAGGTGAATACCTCTAGATCTGGAAGCTAAAGTTCACCATTACAAAAACGGTGTCAGCAGTCTTCCATCTCAACAGTAAAGAAGCTAAACGACGGATTCAAATGGGTGTCTCGATATTGGGCGCAGTGGATCTGCGCTCGATAGACTGGTGAGTACTGAGTGGAGCAGATGTCCAGGCTCCATGGTATGGCGTGCCAGAGGCAGTGTGGCTCCATTCCAACGAAGCCCAGCAGGTTGGATGCCTGCGAGGATTGGAAGGTTGTCCGCTGGTGTAGGACGCAGGCATCCAATCACAATTCGTAAGGCGTCCTTAGTAGGGGGATGAATAAGGCGGGTATGAGCACTGTGGCACCAGACAGGAGCACGGTACTCTGCGGTTGAATGCACCAGGACAAGGGTGACCGTTCGCAGATTTGTTGCTCCAGCACCCCAACCAGACCCAGCAAGCCGCCTCAGGAGTGCGACGCGTGATATCGGCTTCTTGAGAAAAGACTCAAGGTGTCGGCGATACGTGAGCGACAAGTCCAATGTTACTCCGAGGTATTTGGGCTCAGAGCATAAGGGCAGGGTTTCGGTGATGAAGTTGACTTTCAACTCACGTTTAGCTTCCTTGTTGTTAAAGAGGAAAACTGCCAAAACCGTTTTTGTAGTGCTGATGTTTAGCTTCCAAGTCTGAAGGTATTCACCTATGGTTGCCATGTCTTGGTTAGCACCCCTTCCCTTGCCTGCCAGTCTCCATCAGCATGCATGATTGCTAGATCGTCAGCATGTGCATACTTTCCGGAGACAATGGTTGGCATGTCAGAGATGTAGGTGTTGAAGAGAAGGATAGCCAGGACGGATCCCTGCAGGACGCCGTTCTTGAAGCGTCGTAACCTGCTCCTTTTACCGTTTCCGGTGGTAAGGGTAAAGCTGCGATTGCCAATCATCTCCATCATCATGCGGACCTTGTGTCTATCAGGCAACAACCGCAGCAGCTTGCAGGTGAGGCCGTGGTGCTATACAGTGTCGTAGGCTGCTGTGAGGTCGACAAACACAGCAAGGGCCTTCCTTTTAGCCGAAAATTGATTAAATTATCCCATTGATATCTGATGTGTAACAAAGTTCCTACACAAAGATCCCTCCTAAGGTAAACTTGACCAATTTGGGCAAAAGGAGTTGGTGCATGTAGGTTCACCAGTAAGCCACGCCAGCAACTTTTGACCGAAGCCAGCACGGGAGTAGGTCACACGAGTGCAAGCACTGACGACGCAAATCAATTTGGCGCGAATGGCTCCTGCTCAGCTCGCGGTTTTCATTGAGAAACAGGCAGGAGAATGTGTGACGCCTTCTCGGTCAGAGGAAAGAAATTGGAGCCAGAAAGGTCATGCACCTTGTTGTGTGTGCACTTGTAGTGAAAGGTCAAAGCATTTTATCGAGGATGATGAACCTTGTTCTTCTCTGTTCGGAATTAAAGTTTTTAAAACTTTGGCTTAACCAAGAAGGGCTTGCTCTTGTTGTGCGTGCGCTTGCGGTAAAAGGCAAAAGCATTTTATTGAGGACATAAACTTTGTGATCAGACAACGCTGTGGAGCCTGTCCACCATCAAAACAGAACAAAACGAGGTTCACGTGCCAACTGCCATTGATCACTTTCAAGGTTTCTGCAACGATTACTCACACCCCTGGAATACTAACCTCGGGTTATTATACCCAGGCAGGTGTGGTGAGCACGTAGTCCCTAGGTGAAAATCACCCGACGTTATGGTTAGCGTGAGTTCGGGGTGAAAATCACCCCAAATTATGGTTAGTGTGACCTCGGGTGAAAATCACCCTACGTATGGTTAGAGTGAGTTTTTTGTTTCACTGTTGATGCCTTGACATTGTAAAAATTGGCAAAAATCCACTCATTTATAGTTTTCATATTTCAATTTGGGGGGCTTAGCCCAGCTAATCCTCCTGTGGTGACGGGACTGGCCGTATGTGACACATGAAAGTCAATAGCAGTCCCGCGATCAATCTGATTGCCCAACAATTGTCGTAAACTATTTGCCCATTTTGGGCAAGTTTATCCTATGTGCCCATTTTCGTAAAAAATATGCCCACTTTGGACAAGATTGATTAATGTGACTGAAAATTGCAATGAAAACAGAAAAATTTCATGTCTCAACCTAATTTACTTTTATTGCAGATAGAACCACAGGCTTGAAATGTGGTTCTGTTTAAACCTTAAACCAACCACCAATGACTTCTACGAGCGAAATGTTCGACTTCTTCTTTACTTTTTCGTTTATTTGCTAAGAGCACTTCCCACATTTTTGTTTGGAAAATTGCTCTTGCTCTTCATCATATAGAAAGTTTTTCAAAATGAACACGTTGTTTTTTTCTGATCGGATGAGCTTGAGAGGACTTGCTAACTTGCAAAAAAACGCGCACGTCTCTAAACCTGTCAGTTAGTCCAGTATAAGCGAATGAACAAAATCTGTACATTTTGGACACGGAGAACAAACGTGTTTGTGCTTAGAGGTTACCTGAGCAGTGTTAAAGGTGACACACAGCAGAGATATGGGACGATGGCTCTTTGGGTCCTCCAGTGGCTTTTTTGGTTTTGGGATGGCAAATATTAGTGCTCTTCTCCAGATCTTTGGAATTTTGAGTTATAATTTTTAGAAGGCCTATGATTTTTGTAAGACCTATATAGAGTTATAAGACCTATAATTTTCTTTCAACCACCCTGCATACAGGAAATGCGGAAGTCGCAAAACCAAGATTTGACAGCCGACACGATGCCAAAACACCGGGAAGATGGAATCCAATCCAGGACACATTCCTGGCCTAAACATACTCCCATCATGTCCACATCAACAAACAACCCGACATCCAAAACTTTAATTTTTTTTATTGCCAACTACAACACGTTCCCCATCTCTAGAGTGTTTCAACAGCTCTCTAGCTCAAGCTGCTGGCGAGTTATGGCTTTTAGCAAAAAATTCCGAGGATTAGCGTTTGTGGGACATGAATTTTTCCCCAATCTTTGTTTTATAAGTCCAGGGGTTTTTTAAGGAATTTTTGGGTCCCGATTTGGGTCCCTAGAATTTCAAATCGGGTCCCTAGAATGAGAGAAAAATATCATCGGGTCCGTAAAATTAGAGAAAATCGGGTCCTTAGAATCAGAGAAATCGGGTCCCTACAGATCCGAACAGGGTTCCTAACATTTTCCTTAAAAAAAGCTGTATAAGTCATGATTTTTGCTCCAGCCAATGCTACAAAGTGATGAAAGGCTCAAGACTCGGATCATAGCCTAGTTTTTAATTAAAACTCCAGCCAATAATGGCTCGTTAGCTGGCGCTCAAGGCCAGGTGACGTCGGCCAAAAAACGCAAAATTTACCTAACTGTGATGTCACAGACAAACGCATATCCAAAACTTAAAATTGTTTTTTTAAATCGAAACTAGAAGACTTCCCGAATCCGTAGGAGGTTTAAACAGCTGTCTAGCTCTCGCGGCGGGCGAGTTTATGGCCAGAAATGTACCGGCGATCACAAAGGTCGACGCGGGCGTCAAAGTAACATCAGAAACAATGTTTTTTGGTCGGAGATCGGCATGTCTATTTTATAGATTTTTACCCAACACGCAAGAAACGTTTTGTCTATCATAGCACCGAAATTTTTTGAGTTTCAAATTGTGTACCCGGCACTTTTGTTATATTTATGATTCTTGGAAGAGCGATTAAAGAAACAAATTCAAGTCCTTGTGCCACTTGAATCTAAAAAGGTTGACTTTTAACGCAAGATCGGTAAGTTCTTGCATTCATGTGCTGAGGCAATTGCAAAACCTCGGATTAAGCTACAGTAAACGCTATGGCTTATTTTACCCCGTGCAGTTGAAGCACCACAAAGGTTAATTCGGTACGCCTGTTACGAGCAGATGTTTGTGAAACAGAAGTATTTGGTATATTTATAAACAAAATTTTCTTTCAACTACCCTATTTTTGAAAAAAATTCGTAAATCAGAAACCTGTATTTGGTTTCAACGTTAGAAAATTTTTTCTTCATTCTGTAGCTAACCTATTTACTGGTCTTTTACATTTGCGTATCGCATGGTAAGAACGCGAAAGAAAGGGCCAAACACAGATGTCTTACTGGTTTAGTTTTGTGAAGCACGAACCAGGTAGCCATGCTTCAAGTTGTTCCGCGGACGGACAAGCCCAATCTCTTCCAACTTAAAGGGAGGGTGTGCGACCAAAGATTGACATTGAAACCTTCGACTGTTTCTAACAGAAAAACTTAATTTTGATGTATACCAACAAGTGCTGCCATGTGCATGCTGCATCAAATAGCTAACCTCATAGCTAAAAACAAAATGTGTATAGTGCTAAGACGCAGCTTCTCCGATTGGTGTTTGTGTAAACTAGCATTTTTGTTCGGACTGAAAAAGTGTGAATGCTTATATTTGTTTGACACTTGGGTTTCATGAAAACAACAATGCGTTTCCACTCTAAGATGTTTCTATTGATAATAATCGATTTTGCACTTTGAAAAATGCTTCATGATTATAGAACTGAATTAGGTAAATTCATCACTATTCTTCACTAAAGAAACCAAAGGTCGAAACGGTGGTGTTGGAGATTGAGTAAATTATTTTTACATCGACGCTTCAACCTAGGGTTCACCCTTCTTCTAAATAATCTTGTTCATCTGGATAAGAATCATGAAAAACCACGAAGTTTCTTACCGATTAAAAAACTAATTTACACAGTTTTATTGTGAAAAACTGATTTCTTGTTTGATACCAAACACAGAAGGCAAGTTAATTATCCTTAATTTGTGTGAAAGCTCTAGTTTTGTCGTTACCTCCCTTGATGACTCGTGTTCGCACGAACATTTCACAAATTTATAAACTGATAATTTCATACCAGAGGACCTATACAGTCAACTCACCACAGTGACCAGGCAAAAGAAATCCTTTGTAGTTGCGAAAATCTAAGCTTTGGGAGGGAAATTGGTCTTCAGACCACGGCATAACGCATTTCGAGGACTTTCCACATCGACACAAAGCTGGTAAAACAGGTTATAATGGGAAAGAAATCCAAGAAACAGTGGTGATCGCAGCGCACGATGTTCACAGGAATGGAAACGACAAACCATCGTGAGCTTTTTCCCATGCTGTGCCAGCGCGCGGTGTTTGATAAAGACTTACACCGAGTACGTCTTCCTAACCACAGCACAGCCACATATCCAAGTTCTCGTGTTTCCAAAAGTATCAAAATATCCGAGTACAAGCAAACGACATATGTACACGTACACAATCAACATCTACGATAAGAATCAACTTTTTTGCGCCCATAACTAACGCGGTGTTGAAATTATCTGTGAAATACCCAAACCTGTGCCTGTGAAGAAAATACAAGTAAAAGTTTACGTAGTTAAAAAATACCACGAGATTTAAATTCAGGTGCTTAGAAGAAAAAACAAAAAAAAACATTGCAAAACGGAAATGAAAATGTTGCAACATAAGCATAAATACAGGCTTCCCAAGCAATTTTGAAAATAAACCAGACTTTTTCCCGACCTTCTGTAGTCTTAACTTTTCCGAATGACCTAGCCAGGTCAAATACAGGCACTAGAATATTTAACGCGATACAAGTAAAATTATAACAATATTCAATTAAATATTATGAAAATGTGTGTCGAAAGTTTAAGAGGGCAAAAATTATTTTCTTTTATCATGCTAAGAGACAGAAAAAAATTTTCCAGCTTTTCCAGGCTGGAAAATAAACAAAATTTTGCCATAATTTTTCAGACACCGTAGGAATTCTGAAATGACTCAGAAAATTAACACTCATCGGCCTCATTAATGGTTACGAACTCCTTGCCCTTGTAAAACGTTTGTGTTTCGGGTCGTGTGTGGTGATATGCCTGCGGGTTATCGCGAAATAAAGCAAATTGGCACTGCACCCAACATCTATCCTCTGACGAAACGCACAAGCAACCTCGATAAAAGATTTTTTGAAAAACATTTCCACCTTAGGAGCGCAACCGTTATCAAGGTGGTCGAACGATGACCAACAGCAGCGCGGATTTCCGATCGAATGCCCTTTGTTTTGGCCCAGCAAAACATTTGCCGTTTGTCGAAACAGAAGTTGTTCGCTGGGAGCAAGAAGAGAATCCTTTTTGTCCCAAAAACTGAAATTGAGTTGCTTGAGTTTGTGACGCTGAGAAGTTGTGCGCCAAACGTCACCACTGTCCGGTCTGCTGAACAAAAACCGAATCACAGTGACTTGATTTTTTCGGCAGTTTTTCGCAGCAGTTCTTCCAGCCGCTTCTTTTCCTGACGTTGCCTCTCTTATCTCTTTGATTGAGCCGCAAACGTTCGCTGAATAACATGTGACATTCATTATTTCCGGTCCAAACCATTTTTGGCTTCCCGTCCATTTTTAACCACTTTCACAACCCAGATAGTTTTCCAAAAATTTTTCAAAACTTTTTTCAAGCAAATATTGAAAAAAGAAGATGCGATACTTCTAGTGACTGGTTTTGCAACAGTTTCACAAATCGCTAATCATTGTCAAATGCCATGTTGCATCGTAAAGTTTTGTTACAGTTGAGTTAGCAAATGTGAATTCACAAGATCACGTCATAAATGTTAATGATATGTGGAAATACTAGTGCCTTCATCGATCATCCCCCATACCTAAAGATTCTGTGGGACCTCCCACCACGCCTGGGCCCCAAGTCTCCCACCATCTAAATCCGGCGCTAGTCTCTATCATTTAGTTTGGTCAGCACCCCTAACTTATCCACGTACTTTTCCATCCAGGGGCCTTGCAACCCTGTAGCGGCCGCAAACGCTTTACATTGCCTCCCGGGTTGAGGACTGTAATCATATTTACCTTGTGTGTGCATTGCGCCTGATGAATTTTGAATTTTACCAAGTCACGAGCTCTGAATGCGCTCGGTTGTGCTCCAAGTATGAAACTTGAGATTAAAACAATGAGCAATATTGGAAAAAAGCGACACCTGATCTGCTTTGTAGGACCTGTCACCGACAGTAACAGGTCGGACTACCCGCATGCTTTCTAAAGCAAGTATTGTTAGAGACATTCATTGCTTACACCACGAGTAATTGAGAACAAAGGCTCTCATTACAATCGATTCAATCTTTCTTCTTTCACATTACATGTTTGTCTTGATACCTACTATAGGTTACACCAAAATAGAGTAGGCCTCCATATAAAAGGGGTTCAGAGCAAGTCAGGTTGAAGATGCTGCCCCACCGTGTTGAGTTAGATGTTTTTTCGAGAAACGTTTTGTAATTAGACTACCGCTTGCCGCGAAAAGAGTATGCATCTTAAATAATCGTAAAAGAACACCAAACAACTAATAGGTTCTGTAATGTAAGGTTTGTGAAATTCATTTGACGTAAGCTGTATTTGCCAAAGCCTAATTGTCAAAAAAGCATCCAAAAGTTGTCACTGATTTCCCGAAGCTGGTGCTCAAACAGGATTTATACTTGTGATAGCTGAAGTGGAGAAGCAGATGTCATGTTTGTAAGGAAGTTATTCATGGAGTGTAAAAACGTTGAGTGCCATAGCAATGTAACAAGATGTAACATAGACGGCTGCTGTTTGTGGTGCTTTTGTCTTTTTTGTTTCTTTTCGCCTAATTCTCATTTAAGGAAAATTGGTCTTGCCTGAAGATTTTCCTGCCTGATTATGTCCAGTTTTTGCATAATGCTGCCTGTCCTGGTTAGCGTTACAAATCGACAGTGAAAAAATGTCATTGAACTATGCCCGCAAAGTTGTGATACTCGGAAACATTTTACGCGAAGATGAGTGCACAAATGTTAATTTAGAACATGAGCAGTGTAGAGACAAGAGGCCTGTTGCCTACAAAGGGACAGTCCTGTTTCAAAGCAAGTTTACCTTTCATTTCCAGCATCTGGGATGCAATGCATCACATAGTTTACACAAGAAATAAAGTACTTCTCTGTGTTTAACAAATGGAACATGAAACCGGTTCAAGAAATCTAATGCAAGGCAAATCATTCCTAATCATGAAGGGTCTTAGGAAGTACAACGAACGAGGTGGTCCAAAACTTTGTCATGTTGTGATAGAGAAAGAGGGGAAACACGAAACAGCGATCTATCTAAAACTACAGGCCTACCGCATATCTACTAAATTACAGGTATACAGCGGCCTATTAAATCGCAGGCATACTGAGATCTAAGGTAGCCTACTAAAATGCAGGCTTAGACCCAGAACCATCGCCAGGAAGTCGTCAACAGGAGGGATTTACGTTTGTGCGGGGGGATTGACATTCAAATTTGACAAAAATTCCACTGATTGATAGTGTTTCATATTTCAATTTGGGGGGCTTGGACCTTTGTGTGGGGGTTAAGCCTACTTAGACCGCCATACTAAAATACATGTCTGCATGGTCTCAGGCGCTGAACCAGTGGGGGGCATTTGGGGCATTTGCCCCCCATTGCATAGCAATTTTGATATTTGTATAAACTTTCAAAGAATAAAGATCAAATTTTATATTCTAATTATGAAATTTTCAGAAATGCAGTGTGTGTGTACGCTTTGATTTTGTTCCTTGCCTATCGTCTGAGAAAGAAAGTTTGCATAGGCACTCGAAACGTCAACAATAAAAACTGTATTTTTATCACACCAGTTGACAGTTTGACAGTTTTGACAGTTTTATTGATTTCAGCCGCAAGGCCCGCAAGACATGGTAAGCTCACATAAAACAAAGTAAGACACCTGCGTAACTTCAACACACTAGAGGCAATCATGCACCCCCCAACACACACGAGACGAAGCTATCGGGGACGTGGATAGAAACAGGCATTTTAACAATCTAGAGTCGTACTTATTCATAAAACACAGAAAAAAAACAAGTGAAACCTTGCAGCTGGGACACCGAAAAACCTTGCGATTATCGAGTCGAAGTGCCCCAGCACAGCGAAGCATCTCAGCGATTGCCAAAAGTATAAACAAACACAATTGCGTAAAATAGTGGAACAGACCTGAGATAAAGATCATGGAAGTATTCCAGTTGCCATACCACTAAATGCCAAGTGCTACGTTCTAAACCATACGATTAATCCGAAATGGATGCCAAGCGTATGCGTGAACGATAAGACTGATGAAGTGATTTTATTTTTATTGAAAATTTAAATAGATGTATAATGTAGTATAGTTATTTCAGACATTCATCCATATTGCAGCAACAAAAATGAAAAGTTGAGCAAAATTTGTAGCGAGGAGACTATGCCTGGTGAGAGAAACAGCATACTATGTTCAGATTGTGTTAGCTTTGCGTTTTCCTGGGGTTACTGTAGGCTACTATTTAAGTTTTTTGCGTTTTGTGATCAATGCCTTACCGTTGCTGGGGTTTCACAGCCTAGCTCTAATGTTGCAAGGTATAGTCGAATTTCACAAGGACCTCAAAGCTATTTAGTATTGTTTAGGTAGCCCTGGCCAAAGTGGCGAGGCCTAAGCATCAGGGCCGGATTAAGGGGGGGGCAACGGGGGCAATTGTCCCGGGCCCTCCGCTCCAAAGGGGCCCTCCGTGATTACATCTATTTCTTTTAAATAAAATATTCGTTCAAAAAATTGTCGTGATTCAAAAGAGATACAAGAATACAACTCTATATTCCAATATTGCCTTGAGCACCATTAAACTATTAATGATTTCTCTGCAAGTTTGACTTTACCATAGTTTTAGTAATCACTACTGAATATAAATATTTTCGGTTTTGTTCAATGCAAATATATTTGAATTTTGCCCGTAACTTTTCCTAATAATCGTTCTTTCGGCATGGGTTTGTCTACTCGTGCATCACGCCTACTACACAAATGTCGCGAAAACAATACTATCTGCGTGCTTAAGAAGCAAAGCTAATTCTGCTGTGGTTGCTGTTTAGTATCAATGATTCAGTAACTTCTTGTGCCGTCTGGGGGTATCCGCAGCCGAACTGCAACCTTTGTTTTGTCATAAAGGGTAGCAAATGGCGCAAACGCACTTTTTTCCGGTGGGTATTATCAGTGGTAGTACTCCTAGTGTAGTATTTTTTCATTTCATCTAGTGTTCTAGTGGTTTTTCATAGCTGCGTACTGTTTTTATGAGTGAGCTGAATGTAATTAATCACACAATTTTTGTAATTGTAACTGAAATTCAGACTTTTTGCTTTTGTGCAATGGGAATTTGCTAAAAATTCTACGTAATTAGATCTTAAATTACACAAGAGCGTATAGTCTAGTTTGAGTTAAACCGCTACGAAGTCACGTTGGTCATCTGTTAAAAGTTTCAGTGACCTGTACAAACAAACACAACCGTTGCTGCTATCTCCGTTGTCTTTGTATCTGATTTGCAATGAGTTACGTTAAAGACTAAAGAATAATCGTTGCGTGTGTGTGTGTTCTATGGACCAACTGGTTGGGTCCCTAGAGTTGAAAATCGGGTCCCTAGAATCAGCGAAAATTGTCATCGGGTCTCTAGAATCAGAGAAATCGGGTACCTACAGGTCCATACCGGTTACCTAACATTTTCCTAAAAAAAAACATGGATCTGAGAAAATAAATAAATACATTATACATTGATCATCAAAATTCCCTTTGAAAGACGGATATTCGTCAGTAGCGGACCTTGGTTAGGGATATGAAATGACGTAAGCGGAGTTGCAAAAGCCGATAATTTACGCTGAGCAATGACACGAAAACTGTAGTAAATATAATATTTGTTGCTAACCTAAGGCTACTTTCAGCCACCATTGCTCTCACACCAAGATAATTCCATTCTTGATGAAATGCTCTAGTTTAGTTTACTCTCAAACTTTCATGAGCCGTGGCTACTTTCTAAGTACTACTTCACCAGTCCTTAGCCAGGGTTGGACTCTATTTCATAAACATGCTATTTTCGAGTCCTACTCTGAATGTAGCGTTATATCAAGTGTTACGAGTTAGTGAGCAACTATGTTAAGAAAGTGTATGCAATGTAATGTTCTACGAAGTTTTAGCGAACAAGTGTCTGTAATCCTGTGGTCCTACCACCAACGCCGTTACAAAACGTTCTGTGACTGTTATTATCATGTTGTGCATATAATGTGAGCTTGTGCTCTATGAACTTCGTGTCTGGTTCAAAGATTAAAATAAATATCAGTGAATATTATTTTCAAAAATCATTAGCCCTATGTGCTTACTGGTAAATATGTTTTTGTTATCTTCTTCATCCTTTTTGTCATAAGAAGTTTTAGGGGCATGGGCGTGGGAAGGGGGGAACCAAGGCCGGTCCCCAGTCCAGACCGGTTCCTACGACATGTCCAAACTGTTAAGTCTTTTCATGGTGAAGACATTCGCACTGTGACGGGAAAATCACCTGCTGACATGCTTGATACCGACCCGGGTCGTATCCTTCTTCATTGGGATTCTGTGGCCGGGGGCATCCACATCGGTTGAGGTAGGTATGTGGTGGTACCAGGGAATGTGCTTCCTGACAAACCGAGGCAAGGAACACCATTGTGGCCAGCCGTACGACAGTACCTTTTGGATTTTGAAATTTGACATTTTCCCAACACATGTTTTGATAAAAAAGTTGTTCTCTTAGTTTCGAGTGGTGAAAATCTAATTTTTCCACTTTTGTCCCCCTCTGCAAAAACATTTTTGGCCCACCCCTGGAAAATACACTATTGGCCCCTCCCTGGAAAAAATCCTTCCGGCGCTCATGTTTAGGGGTACATGCTCATCTATCGAAATTCTGAATGGGTACATGGACAGAGAAAGTCTGGGAACCCCTGTTCTGTTTGGACCAAAATTTTGGTTTCAGCAGTTGTGAAAATATATACAACTAAAACATCGCGAGTTTGTAGCATTACGTGTTTGGGGGAAGGTTTTAAGCTGCAATGACAAATTATTTTTTCTACTGTATCTGTACCTTTACTCAGGGGCGCAGCCAGGATTTTTCTAAGGGGGGGGCTGAAGTTATGGAAGCAAAAGCCTTGAAAAGGAAAAATTGCTTGTGATTAGAATAGTCAAG
>JGI24159J19872_10010311_pt1 | contig 12250 bp, 8 predicted proteins | sample Ectturendosymbi4_FD_19872 | JGI IMG/M metagenome (IMG submission 19872)
CTGGTNGNTGCATCATTGGTGAGTTACTCTGTTTCTTGTATACATAATTTAGTGAAATAATAAAAGTCTATACAAAACGTTCATTAGTGATATCTTGCAAAGGCATTTCGGTATTTAGATACAGGACAGAAGCTTGGGGAGATTAAGTAATCTGAGAATTATAAGAATCCCCCCTGACTTGACTGCTAAATCGAACTCACGTATTAGCTATAGTTAAGTCTAAAGCACTCGGTTTGCAAGGTCTCAAACGAGACCCCAAAACCACGTGTACATCAATGTATTTGATTGTGTCTTTGCACATTTTGCCATTTTCTGGTATAGTATATGTCAAACAAAACAGTGCTTTGGAAAATATCTTGTTTCTTATATCACTTAAGCGAAAAATTAACATTATTCTTTTGGACATCTTGCCCTTTCAACCTTTTTGCAGTAGGCGATTGTTGTATACGTTTTGTCTGAACCATTTGCCTGAATCCTCTGGAAATCAGTGTGAGTGGAACCGCAAATTAACGTGTCAGCTGCAGTTAATATTTCAAGAGACCATGTGACCGTTTATCCGAGATTTTTCAGAGACATCTAAGTAGTAGATTTTCTGAGTGTCACAAAGATCTACCTTATACGCGAAGTTAAACAAAAGTATAATACCGATATTTAAAAGTTTTAGATTGTTTGCAGCAAACCACACCTACCGTTGACGTCTTCCAGGTGTCCGGTTCTCTATAGTAGGCTACATTCCAGATGCATGTTCCTAATATTCAAATACAATAAGCAAGTGGAAGTTCTCACCGCTTTTTCTTCGTCGTTTGTGGGTCGCATCGCACCAGACTGAAGAGCGAACACTTTTTTAAGCTGGGTTTGCTTGCTTTTCGTTTCCTGCACTTCATCTTCGTGATAACTTAAAGCACTTCTGCACATTTCACCATACGTTCTCGCAAAGTAATGTTGCTTCTTTGGTATATAACCTGCGGAAACAACTGCATTTGCCACGTCTGAAATGCACACCACCTGTAATAGGCTATACAGTAACGTATGAAATATCCTTGCCGTAAGGTTCAGTGCAATCGCACGGACTACTGATCTTGAAAAGAAACCACTCTAAAATGTTGTTTGTGCTATCTTTAACATAAGCGATGATTTTTTAGTCTTCTAGTCTTCCAAGGGTTCGTTTCTCATTTTACGTCGAATTATTGCTTCCGAAATTACCTTAATTTTCGGAATAAATATTTTACGCTCCCTCAGGACAAGAACAACAGTTTTTAAAGAATTGTTTGCAGGGGATTGAACACAACACTGTTTCATATAAGCATCCATGTTTTACATTTTGTCCGACTGTCATTACTGTGAACTTATCTAAATTTATCACAAACCAATAATTTGTTTGAGGCTGAAAATAATACTTGTACATACAGTAGCTAGCGCGGAAATGCTGAGACCGTTAACAAAAAATCAACCATGTATTAACCTAACCTTTGTTGGAAAAGTAAAATGCATAGAAAGCTTTCCAGTTTAAGAGTTTTTGTTTCACATGAGGCACAAGGTAGCAGTGGTTGGAACTCTGTATGGGCTAGACGGTGATAGCTTCACAGTCATTTCAGCGAAATGCCCGAATTTAAAAAAACTGTTGAGTGGGATGGGAAGACGTTATGCTTTGAAAATAATTTCAGTAAACTCTTAGGCCAGGAACTATACTGCGATGTTGTTTCAGTGCATAAATTTTTTCTACATCACAACTAACCGCATGTTTTCTTGTTTTCTTCGAAAAAATTAAACATGTTTTCACGGTGACAAACATTAGCTTTTGTTCTAGTAAGTATCAAGTTCCAAAAGGTTTCTTGACAATCACACCGGAAATCCAAAAATAATTAGCACTTTACAAAACATCTGAGAATAGTAACATGGCCTACGCATACAAAAAAATATCGAAAACTAATTGATAAAAGTAGGTGGAAGTATCATCTTTTAATTCCATCGCTGCGCAACCCTGGTTGTACATGAAGCAAGGCATGGTAACCAAAAAAACAAAAGTAGCATGCCAACAAAATATCCCAATAAATCATCTAAAATTCAGCATTCCAGCAGACATTTTCATGAATATCTAGAAGATTTCTCTCTGCAGTGTTTAGGATTTTAAGCTCCGGTATATATCTACAAAAATCATAGCCCATTTCGAGTCAATGAAAGCATGCTAATACAGCATTGCAAGAAGAGAAGTTAATATAAATAAGCTTACACTCGAATTTGATCTTGAAAATCTATGTCAGTTTGCGATCACTGGAATCTCAGAGCCCACTTTCGCCACTTTCCTGTTGTCCTGTTACATTCAGCTAAAATATTCAGCTCTATTTAAAAATTTGTACTCCAAGTGTGTCATAAAAGAATCATGCTGCCCATATGCGCACGGAAAACGGTATGTGAGCTGTACACAAATAATCTAGAACGGAAAAACTGTTATAAATAGTTTTAAACAAAGTGAGATCTTAAATACAAAGCATCCTATTGTAAGAAACCTTTTTAATCCAACGAAAGGTTTTGGGATTTTGATCTGATTTCCACTTTTGACCCAATAACAACCTGTACATCTGATTTTCTTTTTGTTCTCTTTTCATCTTTAGATTGCTACTATTTTACGTGCTTTCGCAGCTGATACAATACAAGGCGTATTGTTATTAAAATTTATTTGATATTTCAGTCTTTGCCAGTTAATCTTCATTCTGGGGCGGTACATCAATGACGTTAAATTATTTTAGAGAAAAGTTTGCCCTTTTCCTTTTCCTTGGTCACAGTGCGTCACATTTCCGATTTTCTTTTAAATGTAACGTCGGAATTGGTCATCCCGTTAATATTTCTAAACGCTTTATGCAAGTTTTGTATTTGAGTTATTCGTTGAGAAAGCAGTGCAAAGATTACTTGCACGTAGATGGCTGTGCTGCCTCAGCTTACAGTAACAGGGAATTAATTGGGTCATTTCCAGATGGGCAATCCCAACAAATTTAATTCCGAGTTCTTTGTCTCCAGTTTGTTTAATAAATAATTTATCCCAAGTATCCAGTATGTTTCATTAAGTACATTTCTTCCATTTTATCCCAGTAGCTAAAACTAAACATTCGACAACAAACCGGTGGAGAGGAGCAGTGGCGCACGCAGAAAATTTTCATGGATGGGTTTTATTCAGTGGCATACGTATGGTGTCATTTGTAGTGGGTTTGCGTTGTTTGTGACGTCATTATATGACGTCATATTCATGCTTTCCAAACCAACGTTTTGGCGACGTTTGCGCTGATATGCCATAGCAGACAAAATCAAGGCAATTGTTCAGGATAAAGTGAAGTATCGCGGAACACAATCTTAAACATGCGTAGTGGACGAAAGATCTGCAAAAAGTGGTGAGATGGTTTCTGGACGGAGCCGATAACGCAGATTCCCACCGAAACCTAATTATTACTTTTTGGCCCATTTACAATGTTCCTTGAAATTTGCATGCAAGTTCATGCCGTGGTATTTGCATTAAGTCGACAAATTAACAAGCAAAAGTATGCGAAAACAATTAATCCCCTTTGCGCAGGTAATAAAGTTTTTGTAAAATATTGAGCTCAAGGGGGGGGGTTTAACTCCAACTCCCTTGCGTACGCCCTTGGAGAGGAGTACAGTGAAAACTACTAATGTCCTTGTTCTGGCAAACAGCAACAATTTTATATGCATGGTGACAACAGCGGTTTTGTCTGTTGCGGAATGCTCGAAACTGGCTACGAGATGTGAGCTAAAATATTTTCAGCAACGGGCTGAGACTTACCCACAAAACGTTTATTTGAAAATGAAAAAGATGAAGCTACGTCTTGCTATTAGTTGAATTTACATTTGGCTACAGTTGGCGTCAACTGGAAGCCCTTCAAAAAAGTCAAAGTACTGCAGCTCTAGCTCTCACTCACGTTTCGTCTGTGCTTGAAGACTATATATTCATAAAGTAGATTAAAGGGCAGGAAAGGAGACTTTCCTTCCGTAGCCAAACATATATCCAAATAGATGAAAAAGTGCTAAACACCCTGCAAAATTAGGTTAAATTGAAGAAATTATAATGAAAAGAACAGCACAATTTCCTATTGAAACTTTGTAAATTGTTCGAAGTAGTGTTCAAATTTTTGAACATTTTAGTTGCTTTCACTTTTNAATTTTGCTGAAAATATGGCAAATTTGAAAAAAATTCTTCAACATTCGTCAAAACTCTCCTGATTACTTTCNGATATTTTTTGAGAAAAATATGAGAATACTGGAAAAATTTGGACAGAAATATTTTGATAACTGACTGCTTTACCTGGTCNGTTTTCAAGCGCAATCTGCAGAAGTTGAAATAAATTTTTACATTCCCAATTAAGTTTGCTTCATACACGAACGAAAAAAATGTTGATCAGAAATGTGAAGTGTTGAAACCTAGCAAAAATTTACATCGATCGCGCAATTTACCTACATGTCATCATGGGAAACGGCCTTTCCATACTTTCTTGAAATGAAGCGACAGTTCCTAACCTTCCGATGTGGCATCAAAGCAGCTATGCTTATGTTGCCAATTTTTGTGAGATTCTTAACAGAAGTGATAGGTCTACTCAACCATTTTGACTGTGCATGAGTTATTCTTCAACAGACTATTTCCCATATTTTTGGGTACTACACCAACTGACTTCACATCCAACAATGCTCGCGCTTATTTAGGTATGCACAAAATAATAAGTGAGATGCATATTCGTTATAGCGAGCAAAGATATACAATGCCTTTATGCACCTTTTGTGTCTTTCCCTAGCATCCAGCCCCACTGATCTCTCCCAGTTTTTCCAAGCAACACCTCAATCACTTACCGGTGTAACCAGGCACCATCTGGTCCGTGTAATTCTGGTTGCCCCAGCTGTCCGATCGCGACCTCAGCACAAGTCTTCTTTCATCGGGACGCTCCGTTGCAGGTGGCTCAGTAGGTGTTAGGACATACCGTCCGGATTTATGCACGCTGTCGTCTGTCAAAATTTCTACGGAATGCCTGCCGTACGTTTTTCCAATGCGATATTTGAACTGAGGAAGGTATCCACAGTACCTGCAAATTTGAATGCGTTAACTGTCAGCTTTAAGAATAGTATTCTAGGCAACAAAACGCCGCTGAATGTGTGATACAACAGTGGCGGAAGCTGTGGAGACAAATTGGTGAAACGGTAGCCAAAAAAGCCATGGTATTTCCTAAAGTGGGATGGTTTTGAGCAATTGCGCCCATTATTATGATTTTCCCGATAATGCTTCTCTTCAGTTACATCAGTTACTCTCTAAACACAATACGTAACTCTTCATGATACTCATATGTAAATCAGAGAACTACTACTGTATATACTGTCTTACAGTATGAAAGTCTGTACCGAAAAGAATCGTTCCAAACGACTGACTCACAGCAACCAACTCTCAAAGTTCTGACAGAGCAAACTTAATTGGGAAATTTGCTGTTAACGTCAACCAAAATTTTAAAATTATCATGCTCTTCTATGTTTTTGTAACTCTTTGCAAGAAAAGCAGGCAATAACTCTTTTAAAATTTGGCATGACTGCACATTAACAATTAGCCCAAGTTTTTTGCTGTGATTAGAACTTATCACGAGCTTGGGCATGACTTCCAAAAGTACTGTACAGCAGTTTGGACACAGAGAAAACGTTTAAAAAGGTAGTAGTGGAAGACTTTCAAACACAATCATACCAGTGGTTACATTGTATTTGGGGTAAACAATTCTTATCGTTTTCGTCGTGGTTGCTTACAACAGAAAGAAAAACAGTCACGTGACAACAGGTGGCTATACAGCATGCACTGAATTGCAAATGGTTCAGTAAATTTTCTTCCATCCTGTGAAGCGAATTGATGTTGTAATGCAGTGAAAATCTAACGCCAATCCGAAATTTTCACAAAACCGGATAAGACATGAAACCTACCTCTTTGGAAGAGAAGAAAATTTTAAATCATAGAATAGGGGTCATTCAGAGTACCTTCTGCCATGTATGAATTTGTTTTATTTCTGATTGAGAGGTCATTTGACTTCTCACCAACACTAAGTAGATGTTACTATTGCGACATCTTTCAACTGTCCTTGGAAAATGAAACATGAGTTTTTTCACACAAAAGCCATACATGGTATCAGCAAACACAAACAAATATTACTGTTTCCAGTTATGAAGCAAAATATAACAAACGTAAACATTAAGGTTTTCAGGTCACTGATCACAATGGCAAAAAGCAAATGGGAAAAGAGCCTGGTTACAAAAGTATACTTTCAACAATTGAAGTCAGGCGACGTGCCAGCACCGGGAAAGGTAATACCCATTGTTCGTGCCTCAGCCTATTCATCAGTAAAAAGGCAGCTGGTGATCCATTCCTAAAGGCTTCAACATTAAGCTTCTGATCTTTTGTCAGCTGTCTCTGGCGTACCAGTATTAGATACTTTTATAACACCAAGCAAAACTGACGTAGATCCGAAACACGTGAGAGTATTTCAAATTATTAAGATGGTCCGCTTTCCTTTAAGCTCGCCTTTGAAGACATCGACAAAGCATATAATGGCTGAAACTTTCTGTAAATATTATTCCATCCTCTCAATAGTATTTACTGGGTCGCATCACGGGAATCTGGGGCATTTTTATGCTGTACACACCCTACAAATTATGATTTCATGTTTATTTCGGCAAATCGCCTTTCAACTGCAAATATCCTCCACGACATAACTTTACCCGTTTGTCTCCTCTTTTGTGAAAACAAATCCAGGAAACCAAATAGCCTACTGATGAGTGATGACCTCTATAATAGATTCCTTGCTTGTTTGTTTGCATTTAAACCCAGCTGCATTTAAGTCTTATTCGTTTGAAAGAGAATAGCAACTAAAAATAATGAAAAATGCAAGAGTGACTTGGACAATTTCTTTACAATGCTTATAGCATAACTTGCACTTTGTTTGCCACTTTTACGCAAGGTCTTTTTCCATGCCAATTTCCAGCCGTCTGTTTCATCGTATTAACGCCACATTCACTGCAACAACGAGCTAATTCAGTGTTGTTCTTCTGTTTCAAATAGAAGAAACTGTTCACAAGGATAGAATGGTCAAAAAAGATGCAAACCCCAAAACACATCCAGCTTTTGTGGCTTTTAGAACTTAATCTTGGTGTGCTGAACCACGATCTTGTGTTCACAATACACGTTCTAACAGTCGCTCATAAAATAAAGCACAACTCACCATTGGAGCAATACCTCGAAAAAATTAAATATTGCAGGCTTCGGAAAGTCTTTAAGTTACATGTGAAAAGCAGGTTAAAATGAATGAATCAGTTAGTCAAAAATCTCACCTGGGCAGGTAATAAGGGTCTTCTGTAAACAACTCGCTTCGTCTTGGCATAATGGTACAGTTGTTTTCTTTTCACTTGTAAGCTGTAACTTGACTGACAGATAAGAAACGATTAAGAACATATATACATTACATTGCACACTGCTGATTTGGCTAAGCCCTGCAAGGCAAATGTTTCTACGCACACGCAAAAAAGATAATTGAGTTACTAGATGCCAAAGCAACTGTATTCTGCAATATTGCTAAAGAGATAACTTGATCTGTTGATTACAGAATAGTTTTTTGTCGATTTAAAACAACAAAAACAATGGACACACATGTTGGTACTTGAATAGAGCAGTACTCGGCAAACAAAGCTAAGAAAGCACGTCGAAAACAACTAAATAAGATAATGTGGCCTGAAACTAGCTTTTGTTCGTCGTTAGAAAATTATGTTTGTGCTTTTGTTCACGCAAGCTAAATGAAATGCGCTGAAGTCTTCAAATCATTGTGACAGGGCAGTGACTCTATTCGTTATACTTCTCAGCTGCTTCGTCTGAAAATTTCCTTAGTGATGCGAAGCTTATTATTCATCAGGTTTCAAAAGTTGCTTTCAGATTTTGCAGTGAAACTGTAGAACTAGTATGCAGTACAGAGTGTTTTTGCCCGAGTTTGATGGTGCATTTCCTGCAACAAAACGTGTCCTGATTTATCGGTTATCAGCATGAAAAATAATCAGTTGCACTCACAAAAGTGTTAAACTTGGCTGCAATTTTTCTTGAAACAGTTTCTTTGCTGTGCAACTGAATCAGTAAACGGTTTTTCAAGCTTGCTTTCTGACGCCACGTCGGTTACTAACGCGTTAACGTGCCGGTAACAACGCTTTTACGCGCAACCACTTCATGTACATTAACAACATGGGATCGTCAGGTTTCTCAATAACAAAAAAAGCAGGGGCATTGGCAAAGCTAACCACGATTAGAGAGTGAATGGATGATGGATTATGGTGGCATTTGTCGTAGCAACAAACTACGGAAGCAAAGTCAGTCATGCGATGAGCTTTCGATACTGAAATTTTATGACTTTCGTTTTTTGGGGTACTTCGCAAAATAAGCACGGATTTGCTAACTAAACTTCATTCTGTTTCACTATTAAAGCGGTTCTCTTCAACAATGGTGTGATTGCACTGAAATGATTGAAACTGCCATTGTGTAGTTTCGGCGTGGTGACCTAAGAAGAGAGTCAACAAGGCTTCCTATGCGGTTTACCGTAACCAGGCAAACAAAAAGCATTTTGGTCGGTCGCTATTTGAGAAATGTAAGCTTGGGTTTATGCTTCAGAGCATTATTGACTTACTGGTTGACATATTAATCATCTCAATCTCTCATATTTGGATTTCAAAACTGAAAAACCTTTCTCAAGGTTTTTAATTTTTTTTATCTTTATTTTTGGTTTGTTTCCAGAAACATTTACAAGTGTGTGGCATACTCAAACTTATCTATACTAGCCCCTCGCTTAAATCAATTTTGTTTTTGGATCAAGTGAACATAACATTTTAATCGACAGAGGTATACAGTCTTTGGCTTCGGAATTCTTTCTCAAAAAACTCAAGTCGTCTATTTTTGTACTGAACAAAGAATCGTGCAATCTAATTTCCCATGCAGAAAATGTCCCTTTGGCTTCTGCATATTCATTTAAAATTATTGATATAATGTATATTTAACATATGCTCGTTGATGTCGAAATAAAGAACCTTAGCGAATGAGTTTTATCTGCTTTTACTTTTGGTGGACTGGGCGGTTTAGCTGCTAATACTAAAACCAATTGCACACGGCCCAACCGTTTCTTCATTCTTCGGCTAATTTGAACAACATTTTCAAAATGTTGTGAAATGGACAAGACTCAGTTGTGTTTGTTAAAAAATTGTACCCGAAGCTGGAAAGCAACCTTTTCTAAACTTTCCAACAAAAGGCGTAACAAAACTTATCATTTTATAGATCACATGCAAACCTGATGTCAGCTGTCTACGTAGGTTCCTGACGCAAACAACATTCCGTTCATCACTGTACCAGCTGAAGTCGAAAGCACTTCTGCCTTCTTGGTCTGACAGAAACCTTAGCCAAAACCTTTCTTGCAGATGTTCAAACAGGATCCTAATACTTTAAGCCCAGCGCACACGATTCATAATCCCATCGAACGGAATGTCTCGTTGACCCCTAAGACCCTACGCCACTCAGCTGCATCGAGCGATTATATTCGCATCCGTCATTGTTCGCCACGAGTGCCTTTCGCCCGAGCAATCAGCACAGCTAGAGCTAAGATAAGAGCTGGGCGGTCCCGGCATTCGTGTCGCACATGGCCACTGATTTTCAAACATAGGGTGCGACAAGGACTCCACGAAGTAGAAACGTTCGGCTCACAGGGTCTCAGTCGCACGTATTCTGTCCTGGGGAAACACAGTGATTCAACCGGTGTGATTCTTGATCTCGAGCCGCTCGAGCCTTGACAAACAGACCACAAGGCAGAAACCGCCAAAACAAAGCGCTACAGGGTTAAATCAATAACAAAGAGATTGCGAAGGAAGAGCGACAACGTTTCTCTCTATTTCCCCACCTTTGAAACGCTTGAGGAGGCGGAGTTCTCAAAAAAGATTGCTGTCGTTGCTACTTGTCGCCAGTGAATGGGTTGCCACGAGGTAATTGTTCTGCGTCGTGTGCAGGAACAAAGCGACCCGGTAAGTATGGATAAACGCAACCCTGGAGGAACATCGGCAAATTCGCAAACCGAAAAATGTCTTTGCTAAATTTTTTTTTTGGTTATTTATGGAGATTGGCTGGAAATCGATGTTTTAAGTCGGAATATAAGAAGTGAACTTCACCTCCCGATTGTTGTATAGAGGAAGAAATATACTTTGCTCACAGTTATGTAATTGCTTATGTTCGGTGCTTGACGAGGGAGAAAATATTCATTATTAAGACGTAAAATTGGCTTCAATCAAACTTTTTCGGAATTTGAAGTAAAGAACTTTTGATTAAATTCAAAGAAGTGAGAACTATCTGGTTTATACGCAAATGGTTTCCAAATAAGTCTCGCCCCGTTTCTCCTAATTCTACGTTGTTACTTGTCAATAATAAATTAGGAATTCCCAGTAAATTTTTTGTATTGCATTGTTTTTGTTCATTTATTCATTGATTTATTAATTTACGACGTAATCATGGGTTTTTCTGTGAATTCTCCAACTTCCTCTACCACCAAAGCTTTAAAGCAGTACGAGTAACAGTAGTAAACATGTAGCAAAGGGGTTATCGCCCTCCAATTCCAAAACTTTGCATCAAACATATTAAAGTTAAGAAATCCTTTGATGTACTTAAGCCGAAGAAACTTCAGTTCAAATCAACCAAAGTGCGTAAGGAACCTACCCTATTTCAGTTTTCAGTCGGAAGTGATCGAAGTAGTATGGTTTGCCAAATGTCAATGATCATTAATGTGTTGTGCACAGTGTAAATGTCAGTGAATTCATATCATAACTGACCTTTGCCTGAGCTTTTAGGGTCCGTGTGGAAGCAGGGCTGGATTAAGGGGGGGGGGGCAACGGAGGCGATTGCCCCGGGCCCCCGGCTGCAAGGGGACCCCCGTGATGAAATTTATTTGTTTCAAATAAAATAATCGTTCGAAAAATGTTCGTGATTGAGAAGCGATTCAAGAATACAACTCTGCCATTATATTCCTATGTTGCGTTAAGTATCAAGGGCCCCCAACAGCAACTGATTTCTCTACAAGTTAGACTGTCTGCCAGTTGTAGTAATCGCTACTGAATAGCCTATAAGTATTTTCGGTTTTGTTCAATGCAAATACATTTGATTTTGCTGGTAACTTTTTCCTAATAATCGTTCTTTTGGCATGGATATGGCTCTCTACTCGTGCATCACGCCTACTGCACAAATATCACGAAAGAAAACGTTACTATTTGGGTGCTAAAGCTAGTGGTTGCTGACTGTTGATTAGTATCAATGAATGTTGCCACTGGGTTCAGTCTCGTTAACATCAGATTGTTGCCTTTTTCAACATCAGATAACATCAAATTTTTACGCTACAGTTTCGTATAAGCTAAATGCTTCTATTAACAAACCTAACAAAGCGCGATTATCCTCGCTGAATCCGAAACAGAGCGAAATATCGCCATTAAATGGAGAAGTCGTTTATAATTTACGTAGAATGTTAGCCTCAACGCAGCGAAGAGAAGAACTTAAAAATCATGAATCTAACTTATTTTCGTCCTAAAATGAGAGGAAATGTGGAAAAGAAAAAAAAGAATCCAATCAACATCATATTTGTCGCCAAAATATCAGACATCAGAAATTTATCTGAAAACATCACATCTGATGTCAAGCGAAAATATGACAAGTGGCAACACTAGTATGAATGATCCCGCACTTCTGGTGAAGTATGGAGGTAGCCGCTGTCAAGCGAAATTTCTGACTTCACACCATGTACGCATGCACATAGCAATATTCTACATATCAAATACCCTGAGAAAATTGATGATTAGGGCTTGGCTTAGAATTTAGTGTTTAGGTAAGTGTGTCGGGTAAGGGTTACAAAAAGAAATGTAATTGAGGTCTAAGAATAAATCCAATATTTTTCAGTGGTTATATTTATTCCCGTATTTAGCTTGTTGTGGGCATCTGGCATCTAACCAAAAATTTTTAATTTTCGCAACACACATCAAAAAAGTAATCGCCAAACTTTATTCCTTTACTCTGAGAAGCAAAATGACTGACAAACAATAATTATTATTGTTTATAATAAGTTGAGTTGAGTATATTTGGCGAAAGTTAAGAATTTCAAAGACGAGAAAGAAATCATAGCAATTGCAAAAACGCCGGGGCACCGAAAAAACCGCAAGGTTATCGAGTCGT
>JGI24159J19872_10010312_pt1 | contig 12249 bp, 5 predicted proteins | sample Ectturendosymbi4_FD_19872 | JGI IMG/M metagenome (IMG submission 19872)
CAACCTTCAGTACAGGTGATGATGTATAATGTTTAAGTTTGGATAGAATTCCACAAGCTCTTGATAGCTGAGTTTTTACTTTTTGTACATGACCAGTATGTAGTATGTACTCTTTTATGTTGTAACATACCAGTATGTACTCTTTTATGTTGTAACATAATTTTTGCAATTTATTTGACAATACTTAGTTTCATCAAATGGTAAACAGCTAACCTTTCAAAATATCTGTGACTGAATTTATTACTCCTTTGGTTATGCTGAGTGGTTGGATTATGGCAATTGTAAAAAAATACTCTAATAAACTCAAGTTAGTTCATAATAAACTTCAAGTTAGTTCATAACCACCAGGCAAAACTTAATATACCTTGGAATCCTTATTTAGCTAGAATGAATTCTGGTCTGAAGTAGCATTCTCTATGATGTATTGACTCTAAAGCAGCTTTTTCTCTCAATCTTTCTGTCATGGTGGACCTTTCGTAGTGATCCTAAGAAAGAGGGTCTCAACTGTTTTGTCAGCACTTTTTAGGTTATTCAAATATATGACTGGGTCACTGATTAGTCACAAATGCAACAATGTTAGCAGTATCAGATGGTCATAGAGCACAACACCTGACCTTAAACTGTAATTTATATTTCTTTTGCCCAATAAATTGTTCATAAATTAAAGGTGATATATTTCAAAGCAATTTCACTTTTTCGTAATAAGCTATCTGCTGTTGCAACTCACACGCCAAGTCTGGCAATATTTGTTTGTTTTCCAGTTTATTTTACCATTTTGATTTGATGTGCTCTAGAGTAGAAAATCCACTGACACAAAGGTATGCTGAGAAGCAAATAGAACATTTGTGTGCAATACTACCATATTGGATAAGTTTAAGGAAAGCTGCATCAATTTGGTTGGAAAAATATTTTGTAACACTAATGCAATAAATTCTGTTTTTAATCTAATGGACAAACTGTTTGTGAGCATAAGCTAAACTGGCATTATGATTCGAACCCAATACCTAACAGGTTGAAAGTAACCTGTGCTGCTCTCTGCTAGATTTGATCCATAAACAGCTTGAAACTGTAGTTTTGCTACTATAACAATCCCCCTATGAAATTATGATGTAACAATGATACCTTATACCAGATAAATGTTTGGCCAGTTAAGGATAAACAGTTAAGAACACGTGATGTAACACTAAATGTCAAATTTAAAGTTTCTGTGGTCCTTTAGAGAATGCTTTCCAAACCACTGGTTAAGGACCACTGCCCTAAGGTTTGTTGTGTAATTTTTAGTGAAGTAGTATTTTTTCCCTTTTTGCGTTCAACGCATGTTATAAACACTTCATTGTTTGATTGATGTGTGGTGTTTTTGCATGCAAAATAATTTCCAGTGGCTGCTGTTGCTTGACTCCTCTTGTATATTACTTCTCATATCTCTGCATGCATAGGTATGGAGTTGTGGATTCTTTTAGATCATGTAATGCACAAAGTATTGCATCCTGTTTCTTTTGTTTTACCTTCTAGTATATCTTCCTGTTTGAAATTCGTGTGAATATGGTCCTGACATTTTTTCTCCATGTGATCATTTGTCATGTTTACTTACAACCAGCAGTAGGAACATAATGCATATTAGCCAATTGGCTTTGTGCCTCATCCATAAACAGCTCTCCAGTTGTAAGAACTTTGTTTAAATTTACCTTTTATGATTACTGCTACAGTATGTGCATGGTGATGTTTACCAATTGAAACTTTGGAAAAGAAATCAAATGATTAACTAAACATCTAGCTAAAATGTCTGCATTAAGTATGCAACTAGAGTACTTCAAACAACATATTTTCCAGGAAATCTAGTTTGTGCTCATGCTCAGTCGGTAGCTATATTGGTTTCATCATATGCTGTAAAAGAGCTATTGTTTTTTACCACTATATTGCTGCTACAGTTACATACTTTACGTTATAGCATATGAAAATGTAGTGTAGATGGTTATCCATAAAGTTGCTTCACCTATTTTTTATGGACAGGATACAGTGGGCCCAGCATAGAGGACAGTTGGGCTATTCAGTTCATAACTTCATCAACAATGCAGCATGTTTGAAATTAACAAGCATTACTTCTTGTTTGTCTCTGAAAGAATTCTCACACTACTTTCATATTGAGCCATTTTTGTAACTGTGAGTATTGGTTGAATGACATCATAATTGGTCAGTTGTCAATCAGGAAATGACTCTTGCACGGAGCAACTTGTTTTTCAGACTTACAATTCCAGCCAACTAGCATAGCACTTATAAGGAACAAATTTACATTTCAGTTAGACTGTTTCTTTTCAACATTTAGTGTTTCTACATCAATAGTCTTCACTGCATTAAAAAGAGAAGTGGTAACTGGATGCCATGCAAAGATGCAACAAATGCTATGCAGTGCAGCTTTTCGCCAATCCTTTTTATCCCAACTATACATTGCACAAATACCATCTATTTTGAATTTACTTTGAGATTTGAGTGATTAGCTTTTTTGTTTCTGCAGATGTTACAAATCAGTAGTTCTCAACCCTTTTGCTGAAGGGAGCCAAATCCAGACTTAATGACTTTGTTAGAGAGCTGCACTAAAGAAATTTTAACACAAGTCAATTGACACATTTTGCTTCATAGCAGAACAAAGTCTGTTACACAAAATGTTATGGGTTTTATTGAACAACTGCTGAGATCCGCACAAAGGGTGCTTGGGAGCTGCATGTGGCTCTCATAACAGTAGTTGAGAACTACTGTTATAAATGATGAATAAATGCTAATGAAGCTATGAACAGTGTGCTGTGCATAAAAAGAGACAGCTGAAAAATGATCTGCAGCAAGGCAGATGTGCTGATTTAATCTGAGTGTTGCCAAAAACGCATACCTGAAAAAATATCCAAAGTAAAGCTTATATTCATGTATGTAGTGAATTGCATCTTTACTGAGTTTTTGCTTGTACCAGTAAAACGTTTGAAAAGCTTTTGCAAATGATCATGCGCTTGGAAGATATCTTACATTTGGTGTTCTTAGGTTAAAGTTCTTTGCATGAGATGTTTAAGCTGAGCATATTTTAGTCATGATTGCAATAGTTGGAGAAAACTTGGTAGATAGATTAGTTGTTGAACAAACAGCAATTTTTTCAACTGGGTTCAAAAATACAACAAAAGAGGATGTGCACTTGATCCTAAGAATTGTGGTTTCAAGGGTGGTCAAAATACTTGTGACTGGCTGAATAAACAATTGGGACCTGGGAACAAGACTGTACATTTTGTTATTTGTGCAGTTTCACTGTTGAAATTTTAACCTGCACCCTAAACTATTTTTAAAACTCGCAGTAACTTAGTTTGACTGAATCAGAATAGCTGTTAGAGTGCTTTTTTGTGTTATAAGAAGCATGAGATGACCAAAAACACTGAACATGAACATTCAACTGTTCCTACTGTGGAATCCTGGAAATACCATTACGAATTTGAAAGTTGTGTTGTTTGTAGCAGAGCCAAAAATTCTTAAAATGTCTTACTTCGCAACGTAATACTCCATTCAACACTGTCACCACAAGTAATTGCAATTACTTTCACTTCAGTGAAATTGCTGGAAACGAAAACCAGCAAAAAGCAACTGCCCAGTAAGTAAATGGCAGCAAAAATCGACCAGGTTTCAATATCTACAGTAGCGCAGGAGTCACCAAACTTTTGAAACTGGAAGGCACTTCTTGGATACTGCTTTATGCAAAGGACTCCCAGTTTGATACACACTTCTGAAAACAAATTTGCTCGATTGTCCTTTGATTGATGTCATTATCAATAATTAACCATATTCATCTATGTGAAGACACTGATCAAGTTAATGATTTCTCACAAGTGGCACTATGGTGAGCTATTTTTACAACAGTCGCGCGAACAACCCACGTGATTCTTGCAAGCGACCTGGTGCCTGGCGATTCCCTTCTTGAGCAATTCCCTGCGCGATCTCCTGGTCTGGCATTTCCCCGCCTTGGGTACCGCAGTTGTACGACAAAGTCATTCGAAATGACTTTAATTTCGAAAACAAATGCTACAATCTGTATCTTTTTACAATCCCTTAGCGTTTACCACACTTGCCAAAGGAATTCTATTAAACTGAAATCTAGGTTTGCTTTTGATTACTGTTCGTGTTGCTACTACAGATTCTGTAGTATGTATGATCACGAAGCGAGTGAAATCATGTTGGCTTATGGCACGGTAAATTATTTCTGTGCAGATTGCGTTGCGTTATTTGCATAACGTGGTCATCCCGCCGTTATTATGTTAAGAAAATAGTTGCAAGTGGCTTGTGAATGTTCGTGTTTTTGTCTGTAGTTGAGCGACGCTCGCAGAACATCCTGGAACAAATACACAGTCGATGGAAACGATGATTCTTGCTTTTCTGAGAAGCGGCTTATACGTATTATAGTCCCTTTCGTCTGTTACAGATTTTTGATCAGTTACGCTGTCATTTTGTTGAGCAAGGTAGAGGTGAGGTGGTTTGTTGTTACTTTGAAATTGCGGGACGTAATTCGCAGCAGAAGTGTTGTCTGGCGGCTGACTGCGGAGCAAGCAAAAGAAAACGTCGCCGAAGGTAAACTGTGTGAAGTTTGTTGATTTCGCTTTTCCGCGTTTCTCGTTTGTCAACAGATTGCTCAGCGGCTCTTTCAGCAGCAGTAGCAGCGACGTCTGCAACCTACGACCCGCGCTGTACAGTAATTTCCTACTTTCCACCACTCACCGCAGCAGATTCACTGATGCGATGAAACCACTGTTAAGGTCGGGGCGTCGGCAACGAACAACGGGTCGTGCAAAAACCATACACCTCCGCGGATTTTATTGCACTCCGCGCTGATGCTGCTGCTGGTACTGCTAGTTCTCACAACAAAGAGAAAGCGTTTGCGCTGAGGTTCGGCTCAGATGCCAAGCCTGTGTTTTGCGGTCGGAAGCACATTCGTTCTGACATGCAACGGCCTCCCAGTCACCAGTTGATGTGGTTCGTGTCTCACTGTCAAATCTAATTCCCTGTTGCGTGCCCAAGAAAAGGACCGCGGAGCAAGAAGCAGACATAGGTGCAGACCATCTTTCCCTGTTGGTTCATTGGTAGCTGCTTGGTGCTAGTTGGCAAAAGTCAACCAGTGATTGGTGATTTTCCTTTCGCTGGGACATTCTGGTCATTTGCTCGTAGTAGTAGTAAAATTTGCCGTAACAGTATTCACTATTTCATATCTTCCTTTTTGGACATTACGACCGAAGTGACCTTAATTTTTTTTCGGTCGTTACAAAAAACAGTGTTTGATCAGATTACGTGCACTCGATTGCAGTTAATCAGTTGGTCTATACACCAACCGTTTTTCTTCAGAGGCGCAATAATTTTTTCTCTTCGTTTTTGCAGCGAGAACTACACCGGCGCCGCACGCTCGAAGTCGTGACAAGTCGCTCGTTGGTGACCAAACGCTGCTGCAATGGCGGACGAAGTCAAGTCACGTGACCTGGGCCTCAAGGCTCAGAAGAAGATCCTGGGCAAGATGGCGTCGAAGAACTTGACCAAGATGCTGATCGACGAGAAGACTTTCGAGATCTTGGACGAGTTTTACAAAGTGCGGCGCGAGCAGACGGGAAATAAGAAGGACGCCGAAAAAATGCTGCACAACATCATCAAGGTCATGCTGAAGATCGGGGTGCTGCACAAGAATGAGCGCTTCGCGCCGACCGAGTTGAAACTCGCCGATCAGTTGCAGCAAAAGACCAGAATGGCCGCGATGACCATCGTGAGCTTTTACGAAGTCGACTTCACCTTCGACAAGTTCGTCTTGTCGAAACAGATCAATGAGGGTCGCGTCATCCTGCAGCAACTCGTCGAAAAACACCTCACCGTGAAGTCGAAGGACAGGATTAACGCCGTTTTCGACATTCTCGGCGACAGCGAGTTCCTGTCGGCCTTGTTCGACTCCGCCGGACCCCACCGAGAGTCTCTCGGCAAAATCGTTCTTCGAATTAACGAGCTATTAGACGAAGGCGCGTTGTAGAAACTGTTGTCGGTTCTTCTGCTAGATTGGGACGGTTGGTGTTGTAGACAATTGTTGGACTCGTTGGGGGGGAGAGATTGACGGTTAATTTTGCGTTTGAGCCGTCCTTTGCTTCGCACCAATAATCATTTTAGCGACACAAATATACCTCCCTCCTGTCGTTTGAACGCATCCCAACACCATCGTCGCCGAAAACGCCTGGTGCGCATTAAACAGTGCCACCTTCACAGTGAGCAAAGTCCATTTAAAGCAAAAAAGTAGCTTTGTGGCATCACGATGCACAGTGAAAAATCAGTTTTTCGTGCTCGCGCGCTGCTCATTGACAAATCATATTTTTTTGTGCAATACTTGCTTGCCTTAGGTAAACTCCACAACATCAATACACAATAGAAGTTCATGCTGCATCATGACGAGCGCATCTTCATCCTTTGCGTCATTAAATCAGCGTGCCTTAACGGTTGCATATTTTTCTTGGGCTCGGCTACACCCTTATGCAAACATTTTCTAACAGCGTCTTCCGTCCGTCTTTCATTTAGGCTTTTATTTGCAGCCTGGAACGAGCCAATTTAACGCCAATCACGTTGCCACGTTTTACGTGGTGAGCTTTACACAACAGACTTCAGTCTGAACTCGCGTTTTTTTCCAATATGACTTGCACGCTATTTTTCTTTCGCACCTGGCCAACGGTAACATTAACAAACTGAGCCCTTGGGTCGGGTTGAAACGACGGGTCTTGTAACGGAAATTTTCGCTGGCAAAAAAAGCTTCAAACGGCTGGAGACTGAGCGAAAACTCCAAAATAAACTGCCTATTTTGGTTTAAAAATTGCACGGATTTGTCAAATTATTGTTGCCTCAAACCGACAAGTTTCGATGAAGTTTGACTGCAGTTTCTGCCCAACCTTTGACACAGCGTGCCCACTGCCAGTCAGTGCATTCGCAGATGCTTTCGTACAAATCAAAGGGCAACTCAGCGTTTTTTCTGCTATTTCGGTGATGCTCCCGCAAATGCAAAAGCGAGGACGTCCGTGTTGTTAACACCATCCCTTGTTACTCGCTTAAGTGGCTTCGCAGGATGCTTTGTTTGTTTGTCGCGCTCGTCTTGTTGTTCGGTTCCTGAAAGGGTGCCAGAGATGCTTTTTTCAGAAAAAAAAACAAAGCAGTTGGAAACCCCGGCACGGAACTCGGTCGTTTTTTTTCGCACAGCAGAAATGCAAATAACATTAAAAGCTGCCTGAAAGTCTTCTGATCTTTGTGCTTGAAAGCTGCACGTTTTGGCTTTGCCACGGTTTTCCACCCACAGCGAGATCTCTCGCGTTGCAACCCCCCCCCGAAACCGCTTTGTCTCTGCAAAGCGATGACGTGCAGTCACTACCGCCCGCGCTGCGGCGTACTATTCAAAGCCTTTCGACTGGAAGTTGCAATACGACGGTGTTGTTTCCAAAACGACCCCAGGACTCCGACCTGCACATTCGTGCAGTGATAGCAAGTGTGCACAATGTTCATGGCGTCGTGCGGTGAACTGTAAAAATGTCAAAGCCGTGTTTGCGGTACTTCTGGCGCCAAGCAGTGCATCCGGCCAATGCCACCGGGTCGAAACTTCTCTCCGGTAACATGATATTGCTTCGTCATCGATTATATTGTTAGGCAGCTTGCTGCGCCTTCGCAGCCTGCGTGCGAGCTTCCTGGCCGCAGCGCTAACATCGTTTGTTGCACTGTTGCGCGCGCCACGTTCGTGCGCCCGCACACACGCAGGCAGCGCTTGTGCGTGTGGGCGATTGTGGACGCACGCGTTTCGGGTACATCATCATCATCACTTCCTGTTTCAGGTTTGCGTTAGGCCCGGAACGGGCGCAGCAATCACGGCCCGAACGGAATGATCTGTGCGATGTCAGACCCGTCGTGCGCTGTCGCTGCTGCGTCGATTTATTTTCTCCTGTTCGTTTTTCGCGCACTTCTTCAATACGCTTTATACAGCAGTAGCACTGCTCATGTTTACATTGCGTGAAATTCCCGACTGCGGGGCTTTCGATGGCATGCCTCTGTTGACGTGGCAATTTCCGGGCCTCGTTATTTGGCCCTGGGACGTGTTTTGACATTTAAGTTTTTTGTTTGCCGTGACAATACAGTTTAGTTGTGACTTCAAATCAATCGCGACCGATTTTATTTCCCTAAACGAACTTCCCACTTGTTTCCGAAAGCCTGTGTTAAGTCGGATCGCTGTCCTGCCCCACAGCAATTCTGCCAAAAGACCATCGTATAGCGCAAAAACGCATTCACCTCGTTTGCGAATGAAAACCTAAATCCAGACCAAACTACGGCGACACAACAATAGTCGTCTCTTCTGCTTCCCATAGTTGACCAAAGACAGGCGATCCGCTCGAGCGCCGGAGCGCAGAGGCATCTTCGTCCGAACGCAACGCCGTGTTTTCTCATTTTTTAATCTTTTAATTCTGGGCCAAGTGTCTTCAACGCTGGGCACCTGCGGTCGCGTTCGGAATCGCCGAACGACGGGATTTAATTTTAGTGTGAAAGCGCAAAGCCAGCGGTCGAATGGAAATGACCAGTCGTGGTAATTGCATTGGGCTGTTTATCCAAGTGCTTGTGTATTTTTTTGATGTGCCGTCCTTCACTAACTTCGCGGCTCAGCCTGCTCGTTAAGACACTCGCTTGCTACACAACGCCTATTTTCTTAGTGGCGTCCGCTGCGTTATGTCCGGTTTCGACTTTTCATGTTTTATACAGTAGTTTTTATATTTCGTTGGTCACTGATGAGATTATGTTGTCACATTGCTGCCTTCTGTGATGTCACACTGCTGCCTCGAACGAACGAGCGTCCCATTCCAGCTACAATACTGCGTAGCAGCTCGCTGTGCCTTCTGACAATGTTTTCTTTCAAGCACGAGCTTTCTTTCGTGTTTCGACGCTTCATCAGACCTTATGCAGTGTTTCTCGCTTGCAGTTGCTCGTTGCAAACAGCGCTGTTCGTCAAAGACAGGCTGGATTGCTAGTATGAACCCCACGGTTCTTGCCACGTCGTCGTAGTTGGAGGCTTGTTGAGACGAATGCACAATATGTTACGTTTGTGAACAGTTGTTGCTTCTGTCGTATGCTGTTCTCGTTTCAGTGCCTGCTAATTGTGCAATGGGTTGCATCTTGTGAAGCAACGCGGCACATGTCAGAATGCTGTGCGGTTTTGTTGTTCAATTTGTTGCATTGGATTCAAACGGCCACCTTCGGCGAACGACTTGCCCTTTTTCGCAGTGTACCAAAGTCATCTGCAAGCGCCAGCTAAAAATGTCTTCTTTTTAGTAGGTCTGGTTTTACCGGTAGCTCTGAAGACAAGATTATCCTACAGTGAATTCTTGGTTAATATTATTGCAGTATTTTAGTTTTACGCGCTGACATCAACATCGTATCTTGCCTATTATTAGTGTTGTGCTTTTGCTAACTGATGTGGTCGTGTCGTCACTTTTAGTGCAATACTGGATTATGCAGCCCACGCCAGTTCTGTTCTAATCTGTGCTGATTAACTTCTGACTCGCCTTACTGAACAGTCAAGCCTGCAGAGTGCACATGTGTTGTTTCAACCACCGCGACAAGCGATTTTCATGTGTTTGAGAAAAGATTTGCAATAATCGCTCTTTGAAGAGGCACCATCTCTCATGTTGCGCGGTAAGCCTTAAATTAAAAACATTCTCCTTCTTCTTCACACATCAGTGGGCTCCGGCTGTGCATACCTCTCAAAGCCGGTCCAAACCTCCAAACGGCGTGAGTTGTGAATGGAATTGCTCAATTTTTGCCCGAGTGGTAATCCGGCCACCCCCCCCGCGAGATCACGCACCATAAAGGACCTGTATTGAAGCGGTGTGTTTTTTTGCGTTGAATGCGCATTATGACGTTATCTGGAATGAAACATTTCTCCCAAACGTTTCGCGTGTTCGTTATTTCGAGCTACAGAGCGAGCCGCTGCTGCTATTCTGGTCTGGCCTGCGTGCGCACGCAAGCTGCGCAAAACATGTCAATCATCACCGGGAATTTGAAGTGGATTGTGACGTTTCCGCAGGTCATAAAAGCGCCTTTTTGAGTCGCGTGTCTTGCAGGACAACAGTGTAAACTTCAGTGGAAGTAGCCATGTTGTCTGTGTGCTGCCATGTACTCGCTTCATGTGCTGGGTAATCGGGAAGCCGTTGGGTTTGTTCGCAGTTAGCTGCTACGTCAAAGCGATCCATAGGTGTAGGAGCAGGCAAATTTTAGTGGTTGCGAAGGATTTTTGCCCAAATTTCCGTAAACTTGCCCGAAAAAAACTCCGAAGAAAGTGACCTCCAAAAAGCACTATTTTTGCCCCAATTTGCCCGAAAGGAACTAAATGCAAACATGACCTCCAAAAAAATGTCTGCACTTTGATCGCTTTGAGTTTGGGTGCAATTTTTGTTAAATCAAAGCGCATACAACGATTTTGCGAACATTCTCACAAATTTTGCTCGGATTTTAAGTGATTTTGCCCGGATTTTCACCAATCAAAAGTTTTGGGGGTACGGTTGCTGCCCCGCCTCCTACACCGGTGAAGCGATCAACGCCAAAGCTGCTGTTGTAAGTAAAAAGGTTACACGGCGGTGGTTTCACTTGCACACTTAGTTTCGCTTCGTAAACATGTATTTATCGTAAATCTTATTTTAGTTCCTCTTTTGGGCGCACGTAAACTACCCACCCGTGGATGGAGCGTCAGATTCGTTACTTAGGATGAAATGATGCTGCGAATTTGCTACTGAAAAACTTCACCTGCCTCTTGGGTTGTGAATATGGAGTCGTTGAAAGAACGATTTTGTAACGTTATTTTTTTACGAAGAATTCCAAGTCTCGTTTGACTGCCGTTGACCAGATTTGAAAAAGAACAATCAACTGGAACAGGTGTGGACAATTAGCGGGCCACATGCGGCCTGTCACAGAGTTTTCAGTTTACCCCGGAAACAGTTCAGGAAAATCTGAAATTTCCTCCAACTTACCACAATAAAACATGAACCAAGACTTGCTTCTATTTCCACTGGAGAAGGTACGGCCCTCCGCTAAAGGGCGGCCTTCTCAAAGTGTCACCCGAACCAAATTACTTGCCCAGACCTGAACTAGAATATGAAAAACTAGATAAAAAACTGAAAAACACAAAACATTGAAACCACTTTTAAGGAACTTGCGCAGTCTTGTTTCGTAAAATGTGGATCGCAGTGAACGTCAGATTCATTCCACTCGACACAGAAGCCTGAATAGAACAGTTCACTTACGATGGAGATTTTTTTAACTTGATATTCGTGATGTAAGTTCAGCGTTCCAGTTTGTCATTACGGCCTTAGCAGCAGTCGTCTCTCTACACACATTGCTTCTTCTGGTCTAGCCAAATACGCATAGAATGGCAAAAACGCTTTTAATTGGTGCATTAATGCACACAATTTTTTCCTGCACGATTTCAGTTTTTCCTGAAGCGAGGCTGATACCTGTTTGTCCCTTGAAACAATCCATGAGCGTCAGCATGCGCATCACTGTTGCCACTTCTGATCCCTTGGCAACAAATCTTATGTTGCCTGGGCTGTTATATTTGTTTTCCATGTTTCCTCTCGCTTTAGGATCAACAGAAGTTAGATTCTTAATATTTAATTTTCTTTCTCAATCTCTCAACCGCATGTGTTTTTGTTTATCTTTCCAAACTGAAGGAGCTCCCGTCGCTGCGTTCATGGGCGTCCGCAGAAATTTTTCCAGGGGCTGGGCAACGTCGACATTTTGTTTATCCTTTTCAGCTTGCTGACGATGCAATGCAAATGGACGTTCGAGACTTCGTCTCGGTCTCGAGACTCGTTTTTTGGAGTCTCGAAGGTCTCGTCTCGGTCTCGAAGGATTTCGGTCTGGGTCTCGAGCTCTTCGTCTCGAGACAAGGCATCGGTCATTTTTTATGAAGTTTTGCAAGTAGTTCCATAAAAAAACGGTTTTAAAAAATGATTGTTCAAAATTTAGCCGTTCAAAGAATGTTTGCGAGATGGAGAAAACAATTAGCCCTCTACACCGTTTAAAATTTATACTGAATTCAATATTTAATTTCATTTATTTGTTTATGAGCAGACACGAAGCCCACAGTATGAACACACACACTCTGCAGAACGCAGGTTGATAAAAACAGACAATACAGAACGTAGTACAAGGCATTGAAGCCGGCGGAATCACAGGGTTACAGAC
>JGI24159J19872_10010313_pt1 | contig 12249 bp, 5 predicted proteins | sample Ectturendosymbi4_FD_19872 | JGI IMG/M metagenome (IMG submission 19872)
AATTGGCTCGCAATTTTTTGGCCATAAATCGCCAGCTGCTAGAGCTAGAGAGCTGTTCAAACCCTCTACGGATTCAGCAAGTCTTCTAGTCAAAATCGCTAAAAACAACTTTCGGTTTCGGTGGGAGGTTTTCTGGAGGTGACGTCACAAAGAGGACATATTTTAGAAATGTTGGCCATCTTTGGCCGGTCCTAGGCCCCAACGCATTAACTCATTCTTTTGGCTCAAAGTTTGGTTGAAAATTAGGTGAAAATACGCGTCTATAGAGCCCTTGATTGACTTGCTAGCACATCTGTGGCCAAAATTATGGGTCAAAAACCCAGTTTTGGGCCTAATTCCTAACTTTTCAGAAAAAGCATAATTTGCCCTTTCAGGCCAAACTTTGGTCGGCCATAACTCGGCAGCAGATAGAGCTAGAGAGCTGTTCAAACCCTGTAATAACTAGTGGCGTCGTGTAGTTTAAAATAAAAATTTTTTTTTAAAATTTGGATGGGGGTTTTGGGCCAATTAGATCATGATGGGGGTACGATTTTTGGTTAATTATATGACGTCATCATCCGATCCCACGCGCCAATATTTTGGCATGCAGTATTTTTGGATTCTAGGCTAAAATACGCGTCGTTAGAGTCCTTGATTGAGTTTCTAACGTTTCTGGTTCAAAAGTTATGCCAAAAATATTCCAAATATGTCAGGAATATCCCAGGGGATTAGCAGAGATTAGTGGGGATTACCCTATTTAATATTCTACCATTTTTGCCATAACTTATTAACAAGAAACGCTAGAATGTCCATCAAACCCTCTAAAAGCTTCTACTATATCCTAGAATGCATTTAATTTTCGCGCGGTTTCGCGCCAGTGATTCGGCTGGATTTACGCACTCCCATGGGACGTTGACATCATGGATTGTTTTGATGAACCTGTCAAAACATGTTAAAACATCCTTTGGTTTTGTAAACATGGCCAGAAAGGCCGAAATCGCAAGGTGAAAATTGTTTTTTTCAGTCTAAACTACAAGTCTTTCCCGATTCAGAGCGGATTTGAACAGCTCTCTTGCTCGATCCGCTGGCGACTGTTGGCCATATAGAAAAGGAGGGTTTTCCACCACCGACTAAGGTTTGTGGGTGCTGAAATTTTCACCAATTTTTGGTGTTTTTTCCATAATTTCCGCTACGGTTATGGTAGAAAGTCATTCAAGGGCTCTAAAGGCGCGGATTTTGGCATAGTTTCCACAAAAATCTTGAGCCAAAAGAATGGCCCAATGGGTTGGGGCCCAGGGCCGGCCAAAGGTGACTAAAAAAAGCAAAAACCCCCCCACTTGTGGCGGTCCCCCCAGAGAACCCCAAAACAAAAACGAAAAAATTTTTTTTTTATTTCGACTAGAATACTTGGTGAACCCGTAGAGTGTTTGAACAGCTCTCTAGCTCTAGCGGCTGGCGATTCATGCCCAAAAAATTGCGAGCCAATTTGTTGGCTCGCGCGGTCGTAAAAGGGTTTGTTAACTTGGGCGTGCCATGGACACTTCCTATTTGCCAGTGCTCTCGCGGAACTGTCCTAAATGTGTAGTGGTCTTCTTCTCTAGAAAGGGACTGCCACAACTGATAAAGCAAATTTTCAGTAGGTTTTGATCTTTGCCTTGTTTTGCAGACTTGGCTATTTTTGGCTACATGTTTTTCTTAAATTTGGCTGATTTTGACTATTTTTGTGTGAAATTTGGCTAGAAAACCCTTTGAAATCTGGCAACACTGGTGCGGTGTATTGGCGGTTAAATTCTGCTGTAGTCTACTGCTTTCCATTGTCCGTGGTGTCAAGTAGCTATGGAACAATTTATTCGCAGGACAAATATCGTTTTTGCCCTGAAAGCAGTGAATTGTAAAGCTGAACTAAAATTGCAGGGAGTCGTTTTCAACTCGAAAGTGCAATGGCTAGGATAGGAGACCACAGCACTGGCACTATCTAGCAGTTTAGTAGTGTAGGCTACTAGTACTAGGCCTACTTACTAGAGTCTAAGATTCTTTGGTGCACAGTTACGGTAGCTTGATCACACAGACAGTGAAAGTCTTGTGCTAGATTATCGCAAACTGGTGTTGACGAGACCTACTATGTACTTATGTACAAAACAGGTCAGGCAAGAAAACTTCAAACAAGCTTGCACAGATGTCGATGATGTTGAGGTGATCAGAGTTGAAAGATGTGCTTAATTGAAAGTTTAACTTTCAATTAGTTCTGAAAAAATACGAACTGTTATTAAGTAGCCCACTAATATTTGCAGTTCACGTGATTCAGGTTGTTTTGCTTAAACTGTATGTTCGTTGAACATTTTTTGTGCACTCCATGTCTTGTCTGAAGTCAAACTCAACTGCACTTGAAAAAAAAATGCACTGTACCATTATTGTGTAGTTGATATTTTATGGGATTGGTTGACTAGATGACACCATGGTCTTTTACCAATCTTATGTGGCACAGTGGTAGTCTTTGTTAACGTTGTTCAATGACAATTGTCTTTGTGTTTTCATTTATTCTAATCTCCACTGACAATTGGTTACTTAGTTGAATGGATGATGGACTCTTTGTATTGCTTCTGCTTGTTAGCTGAGTAATATGAAACAATAAATCAATGAATCGTTATGGCCAAGTGTTAAGAATTTAACACTTTTTCACCAAGCGGAGCAGCAATGTGAGGGTCCTAGTAGGATATAATGCAAAAAGCCCTTATAAAAATCTTGTGTGCTTACTTGCCCTAAAATCTGTTGTAGCTTATACTTGCTTAAATATAGAAATTAACCCATTTTCCCCCAACGTTTATGCTGTTGCAATCTTAATCTGTGCTGACGTAATTTTTTCAAATTTGAAAAACAATTATTGGTGCTCTGGTATGTTATTTTATTTTTTATTATGTATAAAATATCAAGAATTATTTCATATTGTGGATGATCATCAATACAAACGTATGCATTCTTAGTCATAAAAGCATGTTGTTTTAAGCATTAATGGATTTGATGAGTTGTTTGATCATTAGTTTAGTATTAATCAGTTTCAATGTTCTTGTGAAATCAATAATTTGAAAGAGGCGTATTTTGCAGTTTTCAATTGTGGCAGCTTGTGTTCTGATTTGTTCATTTTAGTCTTGAGTTTGTTTGCCCTTATCTTAGCTCTTATCTTATTCTCGGCTCTTATCTTAGCCTTTCAACTTCTCACCCGTAAGCTTTAATCATAGATTTAAGAAAGATGATGCACAGTTTTATGGGCAATCAATTTCTTTTCAAAAATTTACCAATNGATTTCTTGCTTACCTCCATTGTGGATAGCTGTTTTTTTTTAAGTCATTTTGGGCATAGACTGAAATGGATTTGAACAAGTCATTTCAATCAGTATGTCTGAAAATATAGGCTAATGAGCACTGTTATGGCTAGTTTTAACACAACAGTGAGATAAATGACCTAAATATCTCAGCAAAAAAATGACCAAAGTGTCGCAGCGCAAAAAAAACAAGTCAAGAATACTTGCTTGAAAAAAAATGTGCAAACTACGGTTTTATGTAGTGACTTGTCTTGTGTGATATGCCATGAACAGTATGTTGGCTGAACCACAAATAGATATTCTGCCAGATGGTCATCATTAGTAATTGTTATTTTATTTGCCTACTTTAACACCTTCAGTGCCAGGTGGATTTACCTTCAAATCTCAAGCGAGTCGCTATTTTTGCGCCACTTTGCAACTCCATAACTCACTAGGCAATTGAGCTAGGGCGCTGTTCAAACCTTCGAAAGATGCTGTAAATCTTCTAGTTTCAATTTTTTCAATTAGAAAGTTTTGGAGTTGGAGTTTTGTGGGTGACATAAGTAGGGTATGTTTAGACAATTTTAGCCAAGGTCATTGGGCCCTGGACCCCAACTGCAAGAAACAATTTTTTGAATCTGGTGTTTATTGGAAACTCAGCTGTAATCTGAGTCCTTGAAGCTCTTGATGGCTTTCTAGCATTTCTGATTAAAAACTTCTGGCCAAAAAATAAAATTGGGGTGAATAAACTCTTTACCCAAACTTGCGTCTTTTTTACCCAAATTTTGTTTTATTGGCCTGTGGATGTAGCCATTAGGATTTGGAATTACCTTACCAATCTTTCTTGGGACATCTGAACACAGCCAAACTAATCTAACTGGGATATCTTGATTCCAAGTAGTAGCTCAACATTCAATTCCTAACTACACTCTTTGTTGTGACATGTCACACCATAAACCAGGGGTGGGGAACCTATTTAATATCATGGGCCAAATGAATTCGGAAATATCACCACAAAAATTCATTAATTTAATCTTAAAATTCTACCTTCATCTTCCTATGGGAAGTAGAGAGAAAAAACTATGTCAAGGAGCAGATGAGACTTCTCCTAACCCACTGTCTACATGTTTGCTTGCCATGGAGTTTCACTTTGACGCGATGTTGTGTTCTAACTTCAGTAACCAAAATTCTGGTGCAGGCCATATTGAATGTTCACACAGGCCACAGGTTCCTCACCCCTGCCATAAACTCTTTGCAAGAAATCCCATCTCTGCCACCTGAACTTGGGAGAGTATTCTTTCAATCATTACCCAAGATCCATAGCCAGAAATATGGATCAGATTAAAGACTGATTTAAATTAACAGCTTTGCGGTATTTGAAATCTCCCATTTTGTGACCAAGAGTGATAAAACCCACAGGGATACTGGGAAGTGATATGACTTCATAAAATTACCAAGGTAGTATTTAAATTTTTAGTGTTTAAGCATTAAATCCTTTGCTTATACTAATATTCTCCCATTGAAGTTTTCTTTTGCACATGCGTTACTCGTCATTTGGCTTGCATTTATTACGGTCCACCTTTGAGGTGAGTTGTACAAATCAATATTGCAAAAAGGTTTACCAAGTTTATGAAAAGATTTTCTCCAACTAATTGTCAAAAACTTTAACTACACTACAACACATTGAAGGTATGTAGTTACTCCAGGTCAACCTGAGTTACTAAGGTTGAACTGTAAAAATGTTTAACACACTGGATACTGGGTGGTTTTCCCACAACAATATCCATGGTTACCAGGTGGCTTTGGCAGGAAATTCAAATGCTGTTTGCTTCTGCAGAAGGCAGATACTGCTAGGCGTTTTCCAGCTTCAGGCTGAAATGGTAAGCATGGCAAACATTTTGTTGCCTTTGCACTAATCAATTGCCAACATATCAAATAATTTCCAAACATTTTAGGCTGCATACCACAACAACAAGCTTGGGCCTACCAGAGCCACTTTTACAAAGGTTTAACTTCTTTGAGACACTAAAAGTAGCTAACACTGACATTGCAGCATATCAATGCACTTACATTGCACAAAACCACAAAGAGTTAGGATTCGAAGACCTAATATCATATAAACTCAGTCCAGGACAACATTTTTAGACTGTTTCCAACAACCCAAATGAAAAAAAACATACATGCACAGTTCTGAGAAGTTTTGGACAGCATAAAAGTAAAGTTACATAGGCCGAGAACAGCTGCACAGAATCATTCCTAAGTAGATTTAAGTCCCAGTGCTCGGTGTACCAGGGTATGTAATACCCCCAGTACTCAACAGTGAAAAAGATGCGTCATACCCCAGTACTCAACAGTGAAAAAGATGAGTCCCTGTTGTGTAATTGTCATGAGGTAGAGTCTCTATTTATATAAGAGGTTGTCTCAAAGCATCTCTGCTAAGCTGCTGCAGAATGAGAACAGAAAGTTTCTACCATAACATTACTACATGAACCTTCAAGGATAAAGTATAATAAGGAGCACACGTGTACTTTTGAAGCTAAGTTTGCAATACTAGCACTAAACATACAAAAATTTTTTGGAACCTAAAATAAACAAGCTCACAGGAAGCAATCTGTGCTTTCTGGAAATAAAAGAAATGTCACAAATTTTGCTTGTTGCAGATGTGCCAACAATAGAACTAACTTTTGTCAGCATGTAGTGATAGAATGGGACTAAACTTCTACACAACTTGAGACTAAACTTTCAAATTCCAAGAAGCAATGCTCCCGAACAGAACTATTAGGCACATGCTAACTTGAACACTCACTTTTGTTTTGAAACATGCTGAGACACCAAATCAAAGGTGTTCAACAGCAAAGCATGCAGCGTACTAAAACCATTTCTTGCATTAATGAAGTTCGATCTTTTTGTGATTTTACAGTATTATTGGTTTCTGCTTTCAAACATGTTTATATTGAGCAAGATACTGTTTTGAAACTGTGGTTTTTTAGTTTGGTTCTAATGGAAATTTTACTTCTGTTGCACTTACAGATATATACTGTACACATACGTACATGTAGTGTATATGTTTGTATATGTCATGTATGTTGTCAACAGTCCCGTCACTGATTCAAATTTAGGGAATGGTATTTGTCAAAGTAAGTGCTCTATGTACGTTGTACAGTGTGATAAGATCCATAGAAGTGTTTTTTAACATTTACAAACCCACCGAACACCTACCTTATTTTCCAAGCTTGTTTTCAACCCCAACTTGTTGCACAGTAATAACAGGAAACAAAAATAGGTTACTGAAACAAAATCAACCAACAGTTCAAACTTTACAATTATATTTTTTGTCACAATGTATAACTTAAAATTTTTTTGTTTATTTGATGTTCTTACTTTTTGGCAACATCTTGGAGATTTATTGCTTTGTTTCAGAAAGACTAATCCTCATGTCATTTTAGCAATGAAACTCCCTTTTGTTTTAACATCTGTCCACCAGTGTAGAAAATGCATGCTCACATAGATATGCTGCTATGAATGAGAGAATCAGAAAAGACTAAATTTAGTGATACCTTGACACCCTTCTGTTTGTTGACACCAAAATGGATGTAAATTAGTTGTGATGAAGTTATGCTTTCAATGTACGCTTTGCTGCAACTTAATGTTGCCATCTATGTTTTGATTGTTTATATCTGCAGTTGTGTCAAAACAAAGTGACTGCCGTATGCATGCTTTGTACTGCCGTCGGTCAAGCATGACACAATTTATAAAATGACAGTTCATCGAATTTTATCACACTTAGACCAGGCATTTTACATGCATACATGCAGTATAATGGAACAATTTTTGTCAGTGGAATGCATAAGGCGTTTAAAATGTACATTTCAGTCACATTTATTTATTTCCATTACACATACTGTATTTCGATCGAAGAGCCCAAGGGGCAAGTACACAAAACTTCACTCTGTGGCAGCAAGCACCAATAGAAATCACATGCCATGGTCACTCTTATTGCTACCATTAGTAAGCACAATCAACTACTCACCAGATTCACAAGCAATAGGATATTATAAGTCACTCACCGATACCAATCTGTCACAGTGGTTCTTAACCTTTTCTCTACCATGTCGCCCTTAAGTAATTATCCTTTGTTTCAACTAGAGATCAATCGATATGGCTTTTTGGAGCCAATACCAATATCGATATATTGGCCATTCATAGACCGATAGCTGATACCAATAACCAGTATTTCCAAAACTTTTCAATCTTGTTTTTTTGTTAATCTGATTAATAATGATGTTTTTGTTTCGGCTGCGATGGCTAACACATGCTCCATGGTTGGTCTTGTATGCTTGTTTATGAAAACGCATCTGCTAGCATTGCTGCAAGATAGTTGTCTTGACTTGGTTCATTGTGCTTTTTGGCACAAGTTGTCTGCGTGCATGAGGAATATAACAGTGTTTTATCAACACCTGCTGAGGCTGATAAAATCAGCTGTTTTGGCCGATACTGATATACCAGTAAAACCCAAATATCGGTCTATCTCTAGTTTCAACCCCCTTGATTTTCAATAAGTAAATTGGATGGAACACTTATCCACTCAAAAACCGTCCATGTTGTAAAGTGCATAGAGGCTTGCGCCCCCCTGGAAACTTCGTGATTCCTCCTGGAGAGGCATGTACCTCCAGTTAAGAACCACTGTTATATCGGGATCATTCCATTATTGCTTGTTTGTGCCACTTCATATGGGTGCTATTCTTAGTGCACATCCCGTTCGTGGTGAATTGAATCGTACATTCAATGCCACACTGATGGACAGGTTGCAACACACGGTTACAAGCTGTTTAAAGTTGCTAGTTTAGTGCAGTATGTATTTGCTCAAAAGTGCGGCTACTTGGCTGCTTATAAAATGACTATATTCATGTATTCATTTCAGGCCCGTAGCCAGGTTTTAAGGTTTGTGGGGGGGGGCAAAATACATTTCAGGCAGGGAAGATTTTCGTTCTTATTATATGTGAATAAAAAATTTTCTGGACACAACAAATTTGGGGGGCAAATAAGTAGGGTGCATTGCTGCCTGACTACGGACCTGATTCAAATGCCACTCTCATGAGGCTGTCGTCCTCGGCTGTGATACATGGTATTAGCAATTGAGGTAGTCCTCACATTTTCAGAAAGTTATGCAATTTTGAATTTTGTCAGACACTTTCGTTTACCTTACTCAGTTGAAATGAATTCAATTTTTGACTACTTTACCACTCTCAACTGCTCACTACACTGCTGGTCTGACCTCTGGTTCTGATTGTTTTGACTCCTGCTAGCTCCCAAGCAATACTAAAGAATGAAAAAACAGACTTTGCACTTAGAACAAAAACTAGAATGCTGCGTGGAGACCACCCACGCTGTAATAATTTCTCACCACAGTGAAATCAGCTCTCGTTCGATAAATTGACATTCTATTAACAGTCGATTCTGTTTTTCCTCCCTAGCTTTCGCGAATATTTTAAATATGTTAAAACAGCAACTGTTCAATGTGACATTGTTGAACCGTTTTCGTCTGGTGGCTTGACCTTGCCTGCAACACATCTTGCTTCAATAAACAACACAAGCGCATTTTGCATATTAAACTTTATTGTCGGAGGAAAAGACGTTTGCTTACTGCTACAAACTGTTCCCTTTACACGAGAAGTCGTTTCGATCTTGGGAAGTCTGCAGCCTAAATGACTCCTGGTCGTTTACAGCCTCCCATCACCCCCATGCCTTTTATATATTGGTGCAATTGGAAAGTCATCGTAGCACTACATTATAATAATCATGATGACGACATTCATTCGTATGCCCTTTATGCTTGTGTTTCATCAAAGTAAATGTATTAGCGTCATCATGCGTAGATTTCTACTATTTCCACGTATATATCCTCGAGTTCATTCATGTTTTTGTGTGTCCCTTATCACTGCGATGCATGCTTAAACCTTGCGCGTTGCGTGTGGGAGTGAAGACGTTATGCACAATAAACCTCAATGTCGATTCGATTGACTTTCGTTCGATAGCTGTCGTAGCACCTCGGTAAGGGAAATAGTACTTAAAATATCCTTCCAATCCCTGAAAAAGCCTTCAGGTGATTAAAAGGTACCAAAGCTGTTGGCCGAATAAGCCAAGATGAGAAGAAAACCTGACCCCTCGAAGTGTTCTAAATGCTGGTGGTTGTGGTCTTGCAGAAGCTTTGGTATTTCTGCACACAAAGCAAAAACACGACTTACCACCTTTCCCCAAAATCGCCAACGAACTTCAGAAGAGCAGAGAATAAAAATGCGATGATTGGGAGCATCCCCTCACACGTGATTAACAATTTGAACAATTTTGAGAGAATTTTTAAGGAGTATTGGAGGCAGGATTTTTGATACAAGTGCGTGTCTGTGAATCATGCAATATGTGGAAGTGGTGTGGGAAGCATCGCCCTTGAAATCAAATTGTAAGTTAGCTGTGTTGAGAGTTATACCTTGCTATCAGCAAAAACAACAAATTATTGCACAGTATTGCTTAAGATTTATTGAAAGTGACTTGACATGGACGACGGTGTCCTCCTTACAGTTTGCAGTACGTACGATATCTAGATAACATTTTTCTTGCTGTAAGCTGATGAAGGAAATAACTCTAGCCATGACGGCTCTCTGTGCAGGGTTGCGAAGTTGGAGGTAAAATGTCCGACCTTTCCAAAATTTCCGACTCCTGAACATAATGTGAATGAAGTCTGGCTGTCAACAATTTTGTAGCAACTAGTAATCAATGCAAATCGTGGTAAACAGCAAGAATTCTCGGTTTCAATAGAAGTTTCAAAAGAAATTGCACCATTTCAACAGACACGAGTTATAGGATTCCCTACTTAGAAGTGCGATGTAAAAAAAATGATTCAATAGGACTTCGGAGTCGAATAAAAAATCCGACTCCGGAACCCTGCAGCTCAGTATGTGCAGTGAAGATACGCGTCACACAAGCTTGCGATGAAATCGCTGTATCACAGAAATGAAGTGATTTAATAGTACAGTAAAGTGGGTCATGATTAGGTTGCTGTGATTGTAACCGTACTTGTAGTCATGCTTTAGCCAAGATCTTCTGCGCTGTACCTTTACTAACTTATGATTAAGAACCACTTATCTGTAGTGCAGTGGTTCCCAAAGTATGGTTCGAGAAGAAACAAGCATCGCGCTGTGGCGATCCAAACCTGAGTCGTATATTTTCAACGTTGTCACTGCTTGTCTGTGTCTGTCGGTCTGTAGTGTAGGTACGTGAGGAAAGAGTAGATTGCTCACGTCGAAAGTGAACTCAGCAACTTACGGCCAGAAATCATCCGTACAGACAGTATTTCTTTCATACCCTGTTTGAGGCTTGGGTCGCGCACAAAAAAGTTTGGGAATCGCTGCGTGGGGTGTATTGGAAGTTTCGTAACTTCCATTAAATGTGGTGATAATAATTAAGCTGTTCACACTGCATTGCAATGTGCAGCAGCTGCGCCACGTTTTATAGCACAAGTATGACATTACCACTTATCATTGTCTAGTGGTCTGGGACGTCTTTTTTTGTTAAAACTACTATTACAAGTTGACGTTTTAACAATGACAAGCCCACAGATGTATAAATGCAAAGCTGAAGATGAAGACAAAACTCGATATCATTGTTTTGTTCAAATGCAAGTTGAAAAACTTCGCAATCATGACGCAACTAGCTTACTCACATCGAACTACCTGATGCAAAAGGTATATTTTACATTTCTGTTTGTTTTTTGTTGTAATTGTGATAACATATATTGCGGGCGTGTTGTTTGCTTTGATTTTTTAAACCAAGTAGTTTATTTTTTAACAAAATAGCAATTTTTAAATCACTGATGAGAACTTCGTGGTATCTGTGCAAAGTTGTTAGCTTCCTTATGCGGTTTATTTACAAAATAACGGCGTTACGGCAAAGTGAAGTTCCAGATTTGACTTTGCGTATTATGTGCTAAGTAAAACGAGCATTTCTCACTCAGAATAGGTTTTGCCTCTTTGTTTAGTATCTTCGAATCTTGGGTCCTACTTTAATATTTTAAAGTTGATTTTTAAGTTTTTAATTTGTAGACCACATGCAGTGCTTTCAAATTAGTTTTGAGAATGCACGCCTTCCCGTTTATGTCTCAAAGGTGTGCAGATCATGCCGGATAAAAATTAATTGCGACTGGACATTTTCTTTCCCAGGCCAGGCAGTCAATCATTCGACAGGTTTAACTAATATTCTAATGCGAAAAAACTTCTTTGTTAAAAGTTTTCAGCTTTTGTTCTCTGAACAGTGAACATTTGTTCGTTTCAAATTGCTTTTGTGTTGGATGTGATATTTCAAGCGCAGATTTTCTATCCTTTATAATCATCGTCATATGCATTCAAACAGCCAGATTCTTCGGGTGCAGTTTTAACTGAAGACGCCAACGCCATGGATTTCACCGAATCGAGCAACGTCGATTGCTGCCAGAGGAGTGTTTCCGGAAAGAACCATATTTCATTGTCGGAAATGGGTCCATATGAAACGTACCCGTGCACGATGTGCAAGCAAGTGATCTATGGGCGAGCCCAATTCATCGATCACCTGAATGAAAAGCACATCTTTTGCAAGAAGCAGTTTCGCTGCAGGAACAGTCGGTACCCTTGTCTTCACGCTTTCAGGCATGTGCGCAGCGATTCTTGCTATCGATAAGCTAGAAGACTGTTCTGTTCGATCGCAAACAATCAGCAAAGCTATTTTGGCCGTGAGTGGTGCAGTCAATGGATTTAAGCTCAAAACGTGGGAAAGATACAAAGCAATTCGTCTGTATGCTCGATGGTCAGTGTTTTCTTAGTCGCATTATGCCAACAGTACGATGCATTGTGATATCAGCAACGATGCATTGTGATATCATGTTAGCTGCAGAATCGGTAGCAACAGGAAAGTCACGTTTGAAATTATAAAAAACAAAAAAAAAA
>JGI24159J19872_10010314_pt1 | contig 12248 bp, 10 predicted proteins | sample Ectturendosymbi4_FD_19872 | JGI IMG/M metagenome (IMG submission 19872)
TTTTTACGGCTTAGCATTAACGCGCATAGAAAGCAAAGCTTCTTTGTATTCCAAGGGTTACACTGCTTGTAAGCAAACCTGCTGAATTGTTGCGGTTATTTTTGGTACCGAAACATCTCGTTATGTTAATTATAATGTACCAAATCATCACTGAGCATCCAGCAGTAACCTTTACAATGAATCCAATGCGCAGAACAAATTTACATTCAAATGTTGAAGTTGTCGTGCTTTTAACGTTGTGCACCAACTTTCAAGTTTTTGCGCACTTTCCATTGCAATCTTCGCCGATGAAGTTGTACTTTTGATATTTGTCTTGCAAACATTTTCCTGAAATCACTACTTTGTGTTGCAAAGGTATATTGCCAGACATTTTTGTAATTTGTGACATTCCCTAGTACTCCAATCGCAAATCAGTAATTTTCCCTACTCACTAAAAGATCTGTCGCCTGTGTGAAGTTATTTTCGTTGAAGAATTTTACACTTTCACTAAACGAGGCACCGATAGCGCATTGTTTTTGTTTTCTTCTACTCATTCAACGTTCTGCTGTTCAGAAAAAATCAAATAAGGCTACTTTGCCAAACACCAAATACTTTTTCTACTGCAAAACTCCCGTTGTACGCGCAATCGCTATGTTTATTGCTTTACAAAAATTAGCACAGAATATTCGACAAAGCATTACACGTGTGTGATTGCATCTACCCTGGCCTTTACGTGCCTCTGCTGAATAAAAACGCTGGTATATCTTTAACAATATTCACAAGCCTACGTTGGGTTTGATAGGGTTAATCACAGCAACTTAATCTTCAAAACAACGAAAAATCACCATGCAAGATAGACATTTATGCTGGCCCCCTACTTTTTCCTTGGCCCCGCAATGGCCCCCGCACTTTTTAAATTCTAGAATCGCCACTGTGCACATCATGGTCAATGTTTGATGGAGTAAGATTTTGGTTGCTTTTTTGTGAAACACGAAGATATAACAAAATTTCGCTCCAAACGCTCCATTTGAATCGTTTCGTTAACCAATGCCAAGACCTTTCCAGACTTCATTTCGAAGCTTTTACTCTGCAAACCCGGCAGATTTACAGAAACTTACGTTGACAGTCAGTCCCCACAAAACTGGCCTCCCGACAAAAACGGCTTTTGCTCCGAGAGCGATTGCTTTCAACACGTCCGTTCCACACATGACCCCTCCATCAAGGTAGACTTCGCACCGACCGTCCACAGCTTTAACAACCTCCGGCAGAGCATCGATCTGTAAGCAGTTAGCAATAGCCCGTACATTACGTGCAAGCATAAAAAATACTTCTGGTACCTTGCAGACAGAAGCGTACACAAGTTTTCAGATAAAACCTGAAGCTGGAAAAGCTAATAGTGAGTCAAAGCTTTGATTTTCGCTTAAAGCAATCTTACTTTTTGGTTATTACCTTTAAATCCCAGAATATCACTGTAATGGCAGAAATCATCGTTTCAGTCGTAACTCACCAATCGTTTGCAACGGGTGTTTCAATGCATTTTTTACTAAAAATTGCACCCGGTTGTAATTGAAACTTCTAAGAAAAATGCAGTTTTCCTTTTTTGGTTTGGTAATTCATATCACTTTTCAGAAAGTTTCTAACATTTGGTAGCATGCTTACTTGCATGCATTTTCACCTGTTTTCAGCTTGGATACCTTGCAAGTAGTCGAACTATAAAAATATTCACTACTTGGATTGATTAGAAGGGAAACTGATTTTTGTACTTTCGAGACCCAACTGAGTTTTAGTTATTTAAGAAAACAGTGATTTTTGACTGCTATTCTGCTGAGACTTGTCAAAATCAGCCTTCCGATTCTGTAAGCATAGTCTCTTTCAGCATGGCTCCCTGAAAAGGATTGCTTTTCTTTGAAGATTTATTGTTTTTTGCACTACCTTGAAAGCAGTTATCTTGTAGTTCGTTCACAATTTGCTATCTTTTTTCTGTCATTGTAAATTTATCTTAATGTGATCCAGTTTAATAGGCTAAGATCAAGTGTTGGCCTGGCCTCGTGGCTTAATTTTTGTGGGCTTGGTGGTCTAACCACACCAACTTAGGCGAAGACGTCTGCAACTATGAGCCTAGGCCCTAAAGGATAGGCCTACCACTTATGCAAGTTGGTTTAGTCCAGTGGTGCTCAAACCGTGGCCTGCAAGGCCCTCTGGAGTGGCCCGCGAAGCAATTTTCATTGGAAAGAAAACTTAACACTCCAATCATTTAAGATAATTTTTTAGAGAATTTTTATTGAGATTATTAATTCTTGTGGCCCGCGAAGGATTTCTGAAAGACAAATGTGGCCCACGAGCCAAAAAGTTTGAGCACCCCTGGTCTAGTCTATAGACTTATAGCCTACTTCTGTTGTAGGTTGCCCAACCTAATGTAGTTTTTGTTTGACAGTATACCCTCAACGTTCCCCCCCTTGGGCGCAAACAATGAAGGTGAAGCTAAGCGTTTTGCATGTGTCAATTAGAGCCCATACACCACATCAGCAAAAAAACTTTTGCTTGTTATACCCAAAACAGTGAAAGTTACCCAAACAAATGGCTGGAAAAGTGTTAGAACTATTTGGCCAAGGTGAAAGCATTGAAACTTAGCAAAAAGGTGAAAAGTACTTGTGTCAACGTCTCTTGTAAATTATGGGTGAATGCTGCCATCACTACCAAATTGGTGGACCCACAAAGAGGCCAGCCCGTTAAAATACCCCTAAATCAAAGTGAGGATAAAAACTTGACCATATCCTCGACATTTCACCTGAAGAAAGCTTTTTTTCTATCTTCAGTGGTTTAATGTGTACGCGTGCTGTACCTTGACATTGATAGTCCCCAAAAACAGTTTTTTTTTATAAAAATAGTTTGCCGGAAAACTGTAATAACCTTTTTCTGTAAAGAACAAGTTTGTTAGGAAGGCATAAGATACATGTATGAACCTTGTCTGCAATTTTCTGATGGTTGTTACTTGTGGAACGACATTAGTGGAGCTTAAAGGAAAAAAACACCCCCACGTTTTGGACGTTTGAATCCCCTAGACGAAAAAAACTAAGGATGAGGCCAAAATTCATTCTGCAACTATACGACCGCATGTGTGACATTTCTTGCTGACAATCAGTCTTTCCTGCGAGCATTCTGCACAGCTCTTCGAAAGAAGGTCACCACATTCTTACAACTACCAAAATCGGGTTTTCCCCTGTGGTAGCTCACCGTGAGGTCATGCGCACGCAAAAATTACATCATAAAATATGCGCTCTGCTGTACCCATTCCAACAATGTTTACGATTTTGATCTAACTCCTGCGGTTCGTAAGCTATGACCAAAAATGTCGACTTGTGTTATGTTTTGAGCACCTACAGGATCCAAGGGGTTATGGCAGCATTTTCGCTACATATATTTAACGCATCTACTCGTGCAGTTTCACCAAAACCTGATAATTCGCGCCGATTAGAGTTGGAAGAGGTCAAACGCTGGCTACAAAAATGCCTGTTTCTTTATGCCGCAGAAAAAAACACGTGATACCGATCGAAGTAATACCGATCTTAGAAAAGTACAAAATAAGAAAATAAAAATGAACTACAGGACGTCGAGGACAACTAAAAGCGCAACAACGCACCGTCGCTGGAACACCATCCAGCTGCCGAGCTCCATGGTTTGATACCACGATTCCATCAACACCATGTTCAACTGCTTTCCTCGCCATTTCGGCTGAACACAAAGTTCAAGGAAACAGAAACCAATACGTTCATTCAAAACAAAAGCATGCACACCGAAACGCACGAGCATTTGCAGTGTTCACCGAAATCGAATCCAAACCATTAGTCAGATGAAAATGTTAAATCAATGAAAGCAATTTCATGCACGATACACTTATGTACTTTGGAAAGGAAAACAAAGTTAATTTCTGGAAATTCGAGATCGTGCATACACGACTTATAACTTCCCTCAAAACATCAACGCTCTTCAGTTCTAAAGGACCTTGACACAACTTCTTTCGTCAAACGCAAAACTTATGTAACAAACCACTGGTACCGACCTAAATAAAATTCGTTCTGTGTCAACAGTTTACATATGATATTTAAAACAAACTATTTTCTTACCAGTGACGATCCCTTTAAGGACCAAGGGCAATTTTGTTATGCTCCTCAGCCAAGCAATGTCACGCCATTGAAGTGTTGTATCAAGGCGCATATGTGCGTGATGAGAAAGACCATGTTTTCCATCTCCTTCCAGATGAAAGTTTGCCAAGCTGCAATAATTGTAAACACGTCTGGTATTTGCCAATCAAGACATCATACGCTTTTACCGGAGCTATGTTGTAACAAATGCAGTTCAGTCCAACACAAAAGCAAACGGAACGACACGGAAGGTTTACTTTTCACTAGTACTTGCTGCGCGCCTGTGAGATACAGCATTTGCCAAGACCCTACTCAAATGTGTCTACAGTGAAGCATTTTCCGGGTAACATCTGCTTCCACCCAACCGCCACCGAGCGGAACTTAGAGCCAGAGAACCGATCCCTGAACCTTCATTTAAAAATACGCATGACAGGGTTTTCTAGTTCTTCGTATTTTAACATGAAAATTTCACAACAAACAATTATACATTTAGTGCGCTTCAAAGAAGTATTCCTGCGATTCGGGCGAATTTTAAAAGTGGTTTATTAACAAAAAGCAGCTCATTGGCATGGACACGACATTGAAACTGTGCAACAAGTTGGGCCAGATAATTCCACGTCAATCAAAACAATACACGCACTCAACTTACTGATTAATATTATTGCAGTAGCAATTACGTGGTAAGAAATCCACAAGTTTTTTTCAAAAACAGACAATGAGCAGCGTCACGTAAGTTTAATAGCTGTAGATTAGCAGCTGCGCAACTTCTGACCTCACATAGCTGGGAAATGCAAAGCTATTTCTTTGGTTGCGGTATCTTATGCCAGGTGCTTGAGTGTCCACAGTTAGAAAAATTGCTTTGTAACCAGATTGTTCAGCTCTGCGTACTATGTCTCTTGACTCTTCACGATCCTACATACATTGATAAGTCTACATGAACACCAGCTACCTGCATATTGCCATTGCTTCAATATTCTTTTAACCAAGGGAAAGTACAAATTTTGTTTTCACAAGCACCATATATTTATATATATTTTTTCAACTGTGTTCCATCAGCTACATCCTTCTGGACAATATAGGTAAAAACTGATACAACCTTTTTTAATACATTTTTCAGCTAAATAAAACATGCAAGCCAGTCAATGGACAAATACAAAAAACATACGCAATAACAAAAAAAGGGTTAAAAAACTAAAACATTTACAAACAAAAACATGTAAAAAAAACTTAGACATTTACCTTAACAAAAAAGATTTGTGTAAAATATGACAAAAGTGTAGGAAACTGTACAATTTTGAACCCTTAGCATCAATAATTTAATAAAATTTACTTGTTAATGTGTTTGCTAACAGTTCACTACAGAACAAACACACTTTATGGATGTACAGTTGCATCCACTTCACAGAGCTTGGGATGGCTTCAGCAACACTTTCAATGCTAGTAGTGGACCACATGCTCATTGTATATCCTGTCGCAAGAGATCCTGCAGCTGTAAAAACATAAAGATTGTACGGTAAAGCATCACTTAAAGTGTTACACTTCTAGCAACAAATTACAGTGTTCTCAGAAAACATGTATCCATTTTGATAAAGTAGCATTTTGTGTTATTTTCATAGGCCTGTCTCACAGACATGTAACTTTTGTGTTGTGAAGTTTCTTCTCGTACTTGTGACTCCTTGGTGGCAAAAAGTTTAGCAACACCATTTTTTGCTCCAGACATTGTGCTGGCACTTTCATAACATTGGCCACGGCACAGCTCAAGCTTGATGTTCATACTCTTGAGAACATCTTCAATAATGGCAACCAAAGATGCTGTAAAGACGTTTTCTGTGAGATACAATCCTATGAATTCTTCATGCGCAATCAAATTCTGATTTACCACCGAAACAGTGGCAAACGTATTCCTTGTTCAAGCAATCGTTGATCTCATCAATCATGACCATGAAGTATTTAGCCTTTTGTATTTTCTGAGCAATGTTCGGCAAAATATTCTGAGACATAATGCGGTGCAACTCCTTTTGTACATCATGCAATGTACACTTCAGTCGTTGTCTCTTTAACACTTTGAGAGCCACGTACGATATATTCGTACCTTGAAATCGGTCTAAAACCAGCAGTTGTCAGTTGCCTTACCAACGCCATAGCTCCTCCACCGATTGCGCTAGAGAGCTGTTCAAACCCTCAAATGGATCAGCCAGTCTTCAAGTCTGCACTCAAAAAATATTTTTTGGATGGGGGTTGCAGATTTTTTGTGAGTGACATCATAAGTGAAGTAGTTTTGGGGCCATTTTGGCTCATGTTTCCTGGCCAGGGCCCAACCACTACGCCAAAGTATTTCGCTGAAGTTTTCATTGGAAACTAGGCTCGAGTCTTTTGAGCTTTAGATCAACTTTCTAGCGTTTCTGGTTCAAAAGTTATGATCTAAAATAAACAAATTAATTAAATGTCTAATTAACTAATTAGTCAAATATTTTTATTACTTCAGATCACAACCTTTGAACCCGAAACCCCAACAGGTCATCCATAGTATCAAAAGACTCGGATTGTAGCCTAGTTTCCAATAAAAAATTCAGCGAAACACTACCAGCCAGCGATTTGGGCCCATGGCCAGGTGAAGTGGGCCAAAATGGCCTAAAAGCCCTCCACTTATGACGTCACTCACAAAAAATCCTCACCCCCTAACCAAAAATTTTTTTGAGTGCAATCTACAAGACTTGCCGAGTCTTTTGAGCTTTTGACCAGGTCTGTACCGTTTACCAGACTAGAGAAATTCCCACGCAAAGCCACGTGCGATCTAGTATCTTTTGCGCAAACCGGTTGAATTAACCTGGCTGCGAAAGTGTTAAGTACTCACAAATTGTGGAGTAGTCCTCCCCACAACGAAGCAACAGCTGAGTAAAATTGGGTCATTTTCATCACCATAGCACTTCTAATTGGCAGTCCTTGGCGAGCAAGAAATCTCACTGATAACAATATTTTAAATAAATAAGTCCTGTTTATTTGTTTATCAGTTGCAGCGTGTCTAGATAGCATATCTGCTATGTCAAACATGCTGCTAGTGCTAAGGCCACAAGAGACGCTTGATGAAACTCACAGTTCTGATGTTTGGGCAAAAGCCTACTGGCATCTTTCTGATTGGTGAAACTTTTCACTGGAAAACTTCCTTTTGCATTTGACGAAAACCAAACAACATAATACAGAATCATTCGTTGCATCATAGTGAAGCCATCTGAGTTGACTGCGTTCAGTAAACCAACAGCTTTGAGTAAGCACATGCGATTTATCGTGACATCATTCTTATGCATTGCAGCACAGACCGCAATTTGATCTCGCAATATGTCTGTGCTCTCCTATCCAGTGTCCAATATCGATGCATGATCAATAAATTTAACTTAAGTGAGCGGTGAATTGGCAGAGTACAGTAAAGCGCAGTCATTTTCGACTTAGCGATTTCTATCAGCAGTTTGTGAACAAGTTTCTTGTTGCACCAGCTTTGCAATGGAGGAATTTGAGTGAAACATTGAAGCAACAGAACATTACTCTGTCCTGCTGATAAATCATAGTATCCATGTCTACTCCTCGCTTCTGCCTCAGTGCCAGCATGAATATGCTTGTTAGTTCCTGTATCGATCTGTGTTCACAATTACTGGGCGTCCATCAGTATCCTTTAACCAGTATGTCCCAATAATGCCATTACGATCAAACGGCCAAGTGCACCAAGCAATCATTTTCTCCGCACACAGTGGGCAATACGTATGCTCATAAGGTTGAGTCTGAGCCAAAAGTGCATTTTATGCTGTTCACGTGACCAATAAGGTGGAAATTTTCCTCATCAGTCGCCACTGAAAAAAATTAAGTCCAAGAAATCAGGATGGTCTTCGATTCGCTGATGCATTGCCCAAAGGCACATATCTCAGCCTTATTTGCATTGGTCTCAAGTTGCAAAATCTGTATCTTATACAGAAACAAGTGAAGATCCTGGTGTCTTATGCGCATAACTGAAGTCCTTGAAAGATCTGTCTCCTGGTACAAACNTCTTGTAAGTTTCATTGGAGACTGCCCCAAACATTGTCTCACAGTCACAATGTGATTTTCTGTCCTGACTGATCGTGGCTCTCCCTGAATTTGCGCAGGAGCCACTTTATTGTGTCTGGTTGGAGTGTTTCTACCTGAAAAGTCCTTCCAAAATTATTGTTATTGTTTTGACAGCTAATTTTGACAGCAGCAGCTGATGTTTTGACAGCTGATTTCTTTTACTTGATAAGTGTTATTTATTACAAAATGAAAAATTACCAATGGAAAGATATCTTTAAGTCACTATTAAATACAATACAATGACAACGTGCACACCCCCGGAAAATTTCACTAGCTTCAACAAGTGCTAAGAATTATGAAATATTGCTGAATTAGGGTGAAAATAAAAGTCACTTTCCTTACCTATCTTACAAATTGCTTGACCATAAGAAAAAATACAGTATTTCCAAAGCATTAACTAAATAGGGTTTGGCATTTTTGCTAATCATAAAAAAATACTGCACAATTAAAAGCTGCATAATAAAACTATATAGCACAAATTCTTTACATATCATGAAATATTTCAAAAATCTCCATACAAAAAAGAGATTCAACAAAGTAGCACCACTAAAATTTTTTCCTGATGCCAAGCAAAAGCAATTGACAATTTTTTCAACGTGCATCATCATTGGTTTATTGCATATTTAATTTGCCACACACACATGAATACCACTCGCTACAACAATTGCACATATTTTTAAAAATGATTCGTATTACTGCCCCATTTCAATGCTATGTTGTATATATCAGCAGGGTTTTGAAGGTGTTTTGGGGACCCGGTTTAGGTCCCTAGAATCATAGAAATTAGGTCCCTACAGGTCCATACTAGGTACCTAACATTTTCCTTAAAAAAACGTGATATCAGATTCATAGTAGGATAATTTCTTTAAATCAGTTAAAAATGGTCATATGCTGATTAAAGCAAGTTGTACCACATTCACAACATGTAACCATTAAGCAAGCCTTACGAACCACGAGAATTTTACAAGAGTCTTAAATGGTTTTGGCCAAAAGAAGTACTGAACTTGACAGCTGGTTTACTTACAATAATTTTAAAAACTTTGAACATGCATAATTTTAAATGTTACTGGATGCTGAAACAACTGTATATGCTCATGCAGTTCATAGTTTGAACATCTTTGCCCAGATACCATATGAATCACAGAGCAAAGCTCTATAGCAGAGGTGGGGAACCTATTTACTATCAGTATCACGGGCCGCATGAATTGTGCATTAACACTGGCAGTAGAATTGCAGAGTCACACGCAAAATATCTGACTCCGACCTTTCCAAAATTTCCAACTCTGACTCCTAACTCAGACTCTCCAAAATTCTCGACTCCGACTCTTTAACACAAAGGGAATGAAATTTGGCTGTTAAAATCAATGGAAATTGTGGTGAACAGCAAAAAATCTGTTTCAACAAAAGTTCCAAAAGAAATTGTACCATTTCAATAGGAATTCCCCATTTAGGAGTTCGGTGTAAAAAATGATCCAATAGGACATCTGGAGTCAGTCGGACAAAAAAATCTGATTCCAACTCCCAGTGTTGTTAGGAATCTGACTCCAACTCAACCAAAACACTTCTGACTCCTTACAACTCAGGCTCCACAACCCTGGCTGGCGGGCTGCAAAATCAATTAATTTTAACATAAAATTCTACCTTTATCTTACTATGAGGAGAGCGAATTCTCTTAACTATCTGAGTATCTGCTTACCATGGAGTTTCGTTTTGACACGATGGTATGTTCTAACATGGGTAAGGAAAATTCTGATGCGGGCCATTTTAAACGTTCAAGTGGGCTGGAGGTTCCCCACCTTTGCTTTATAAGATCAACTCTACTGTACCTCTTGCAACAGCAAGTTCTTTATCATTATGAGCCATTCTGTTCACTCCAACTGCAGCTACACACACAGGAAAAGCAAGTTTCGATCCCAGTACACTTGTAGATAAATCCACATTGGTAACATCATTTAACACCATAGGCCGAAGGCGGTATCTGAATGGTAAACAAATATCACAAACAATACTTTAAAGTATGTGAACATCTGCATTTGATGGATTTTCATTGTCAAACCCACAAAAATACACTGTTTGATTCCAAATTGCTTACCCCATCAAAGCAATGAAGTATTGGTACTGTACTTAAAATCACATCAAGGAAGTAAAGTGTAACCAATGAACATACAATGCATCACATATTCAGGAATTAAAACAAACTACCTTCTATCATACTTCACATAAGTTTTGTAGCAGATAACATTGACAGTGTTGTAAAGTGCATCTTTATTGAAAATCTCAAAATGCTCATGTTTGGTAAAACACTATAAAAGTACCTCTAAGCCACCAGACAAACTTTCTGTGAATTGGTTTCGGAGCTAGGAAGGGAAAAATTAATCACAACAAAACACATGCATGAAAGTGTGGCTCACAAAAATGCAACCTATAACTTACAGAAAAAATACAGATTGTTCTAGCCAACCATCGCAGAGGTAATAACACAAGTAAAATCATGCCAACAATTAATACATTAGCACAGGGCCAACTTGATCTGAATATAGATCATCAATCCAAAAAACAACACAATCAAGGGAGCTTAAACATAAGGGACCTCAGTGAGCTAGTCCATCTGGATAATCTACTACAGTAAATAAAAACAACTGTGGAAAATAAACAGTGAGCCAGAAAGCAACCCTCTTCTGCATTATGATGCATATCTAACCTTTTCTGTATCATTGCATGAAAATTAGCTTATGTGTGAGCTTGGCAGATTAGTTTATTGACAATGTAATATAGTAAGATTTACTATATAAAGATAGCTGGAAATTCACATTTAATGCAACAAAACTGTATCACAAAATCATCCATCTACATACTGATTCAAGTCACAGGAAAAATCCTATTGCTTATCCAAGGTTAATAATATACTACATTTGCGAATAATTACTTACCATGCACCTAGCTTTTAAAAGATAAACTCATAAGACTACCTAAAATTGAAAACAATTTGAAAAATACCTTTGGAAAGCTGCTGAATTGTCATTCAATGTCAATTCATTTGTGGCACCTCCTTTGTAGAAATCCCATATCATCTTTGGAAGTTTTTCTTGAGCACATTTTTCATAGTCATACACATTGATAAGGGAAGTCATAATTACACTATAAACAAAATAAACCATTTGAAAAATGCAACCATGAGTATGGGAAGATACAATAAATACTATAAAGCAAGCCTGCACAACATATGGCCTGCAGGCTGCATGAGGCCCACAAGAGCTTTATCAATTGTAGAAAATGTTGCAAAACGCAACTTCGAATAGTAATTGTTGTTCCAGAATTTCTTCCACACAATGAAACCTCTACATCAAAATGAAATAGTCATTTGTAGCCCATGGCAAATTAATATTGATAATTTGGCCCTACAAGCTTTCTGAGTTGTGCAGGCCTGCTGTAAGCGGTTTTCAATTGATGTTTGGCTCATACACATGGTCTATACCACAATAGTTAGTCAAAATGTACAAGAACACAAACACTGAGTCATAGAACATTGTAGGCCAGATAGGGTAGGTGCTAATGCACACATGCAATACTGCAAGGAACACATGAGAATTGGAAGATACTTGATCAGTGTAATAGCCAGTTTAACTCTCATAAATGGCCAAAGCTTCATGCATAAAACACAAGGCAGTTTTTAATTATTTTCAAACACATATTTCCTGACTGACTAGATTTTGATTTCTAAATCCAAATCAAATCCATTTGACATGTAATCTTGTTGAAGATGCTACATTGGTCAATGCAAATTCTGAAATATAGATATAGGATACCTAAGAAATAGGTCTTCTAGACCAGTGATTTTCAACCGGTGTTCCGCGGAAAACTAGTGTTCCGTGAAAGATCGTCAGGTGTTCGGCAGGAAATTTGATAAGTTTGACTAGTGTTCCATCGAACACCGTTCGAAAATCACTAGTTTAACGCAATGAGCATAAATATGTTTTCTTTCGTGAAAGTAATTAGTTTTAGGAGCAAACGAATAGGACTTTCTTGTTAATT
>JGI24159J19872_10010315_pt1 | contig 12248 bp, 9 predicted proteins | sample Ectturendosymbi4_FD_19872 | JGI IMG/M metagenome (IMG submission 19872)
AAAGGTTCGCTTGCTCGAAGCTTTTACTTCCAAAAACGAAATGGAATGATCAACGTCAAGGTCTTGTGTGAATTTCACAGATGAGCCGATTGTATGTCTAAATATACCAGAAAGATCGATTTACTCCTATTTAATGACAACAAACATGTTATCCAAGTAATGTTCCTAACTTTTTTAGGCTTGAGGAGGAAGAGCACTTTTGGAGGAAGAAACTCTCTGCTTAGTTGTTTGAAACGTCGGCATCGTTTTTATACAGAACAGTGGAGACAACGTGTTTTAATTTCTTGATCTATTAAATTTAAAGCTGNATACCACCACGTNCGTATGCTTTATCGGCAGAGGTGCTGGCCACAGAGCTAACAGTCAGCGATTTAATTCGGTGTAAGACTACGAAATGTCATCCCACCTCTTCTAAATAAGAGCGGATTCCCTTGCTTCCTTATATCCATAAGCGTAGGAGGCAGGAAGGATGGTTTAGGGCAGGCCCTCCAACTATTTTGCTCTAGGGCAAAAAACATTTCAAGCATGAAAAAGACATTGTATCAAAACATAGAATTTTAAATATTTTTAAAATAAAGAGCATGCAAAAGTGCACAATTTTAAAGGTTATTCCACTCAGAAAAATATGATTTTTGTGAGTTTACCAGAATGTCTTGATTTTGGGCAAGAACCTGGAGGAAACATACTCTCCACACAATCTTAAGATTAGGGCAATGAATGCGAATATTGGGGCATGTTTACAGCCACTAAATTCCATGTAATATCTGACTGCTGCAAAAAATTAGCCTTAGATTTTAATGTGAGAATGCGGAGTACAGACATAGATCTAAGCGTCAAGAGAAATTCGAAAAATTTGATTTTAATAAATTTGAATACGTGTAATTTTGGTATTGATTCAGTAAGTTTGCAAAACTATTGATTTGTAAATAATAATTTTCGGAGATTGTAATCTTTCTTTGAAAATATTTTTTGTAATTTGGCTCTCTTTTGGTATTATTGGGGTGAAATTGCATTAGATGTGTCTTTTCATTACTTATAAAAGTTATTTTGTAAGAAGTTAAGAAGAATCGACTTTTTGGGTATGAACGTACATTTTCGGGCGAAACACTAAAGCCCTTCCTCAGAGTTTTTGGTCTCCTACACCTCTGTTCATACGGCATCAAAAGATCTGCGCATTTCCCAACATTTTTTGTGAATTTCTCAACCAAAGAAAATGCCAATCATGTTTATTGTAACAATTCACACATTTGTTTTAACAGAAGGTTCTTCACGTCTTTTTCGTGCACTAAAACGCAACAAATGATGCGGTATCTCGACAAATTTATTTCATAACAATTGTGGGATGCACTGCTCCCAACTAAACACCTTGTTTTGCCACTTCAGATAATAGATCTCAGCGCAAAAAAAGTTCAGTGGCTAACCATTGGACATCTACGATAGCGACCAGGGTTGCGGAGTCGGAGGTAAAATGTCCAACTCCGACTCCAATCTTTCCAAAATTTCGGACTCCGACTTTGACTCTGTAAGATTTTTCTAGTACGTTTGACCACTGGCCTGGGCTGTTCCGTGGGAACGCACAAGTAAACCTGATTCTTATTGGAAGAAGAGCAGGAAGTGTGGCTCCTTGCTGTTACGCAATGAACAGTGCGAAGAGTCTCATAGCTGTAACAGATAACGTGGCAGGGTTCCCAATTTGGCTTTTTTGAAGCCAGATTTTAAAATTCTGGCTTTTTTTGAACAACTTTGGCTTTTTTTGGAAATAAAAAAAGCCAGACAAAATCTGGCATTTTCTGGCTTTTTTCAGTCAGAAAGGCTTGGCTCTGGAAAAACATTGTCTGAGCTGCTTTCATTACAAATCCCTTCTGAAAAGAGTCTATAACCATGCAGGGTGCACAAAATATTGAAAATATTTTACTGTTGCTCTGAAAATGATCGATGGTATTGATAAGAAATAAATGTACCACAATGTAATTACGGGGAAAGAAAATGTTTCTAAAGAGTGGAATTGTATTGCATCAATGTTTCTGACGAGTTTTAATGTCTATTTTGTGTTCGGTTATGCATATTTTATGTGTATTTGCCTTAAAACTGCTATCTGGCATTTCCTGGCTTTTTGGGGGACAATGTCTGGCTTTTTTTGATGAAGACAGGTTGGCAACCCTGTAACGTGGTCGGCCTCGTGGGGAAAGTGCAGTTGTTTCAGCTGTGGTTCAAACGTTTTGCTGTGTACATCACCTGACAGAAGACACAGCGTTTCGAAACTTGGCGTTGGTGTGCTCGACTGTGTTCTCAATAACGAATAGAGCTTCATTCGGTGCAAGGACATTTGTGATCGATGAGTCTAGTTCGGAGAAGCAGGCGAGGCGCGGAGTTCAAATTTATAAAGTACTGTAGTAAACGCCGGGACGATCGCCCGGGTAAATCTATATCTTTCGAAACGCTCAAATCTGGTTGGGTGTCAAATGCATCTTTCCAGCTTGATTCAAGTGAAGTTGGTTAAGATGAAACGTGTAAGTTTGATACTTTCCAGGAAATGTCAAGTGGCGCAAAGACTGTAAGTCGAGAGGCCGAATTGTCTACTTCAGTGAAACCAATAGATGATTTGCCCAAGTCGAAAAGTGGAGAATTGCAGACTAAGTTGAATAAAACTGATCTGCCGACTTCTGGCCACGATGGACATGTCGCAGGCTGGGTAGCTAACCTTGAACAGAACCTTCCTACGGATGTGGAGTCAGTTTCTTCATCAAAGAAGCATCACGATTCTTACACAGTACGCTCCTACGCGTCGCGATCGAGTACTACCAGCAAAAAATATCGGGATAGTGTCGTCAAGGCCCGATTGGCCGCTGAGGAGCTTAATGTCGAAAGGGAGCTTGCGCGTCAGAGAATTCAAGAAGCAGCTGATCGAGACGACCGAGCGAAAGGTCGTGCTGAAGTAAGGGCAAGGATTGATGCTCAACGAGTCCAAGAACAGGCTGAATGAGCCCGAGAACAAGCTGAAGCAAATGCCCAACGAGCCCGTGAAGAAGCTGAAGAAAACGCCCAACGAGGTCGTAAAGAAGCTGAAGAAGAAAGACTACGCGTTGAGGAAGAGNCTCGAATGCGTATAGAAGAAAGTAAGTTTTGAAATTAGCTAGAATTGAAGCAGAAGTTTGGGAACGCGAATCTTCTTGCTCGAGCCACAGACGTTTTCCGACTGTATCCAGACGAAATCGTGAGTACGTTTGTTTTGATCGTTCTCGTTTTGATGAGACGCAACTGCAACCCGAACGTAGATTATCATTGCCTCGAAATAAGTGTGACGTTAATTCTCGTCGTGACGGTAATGATCTCAACAGATACAACAAACGGGGTTTTCAATATACTCCCGAAGTAGGAAACCATCGTGGAACATATCAGCAGCGTGCTGACCTATACCCTCGTCGAGGTGACACAGATTACCCGGATGTTGGTGAACACTTCTTGCCCAGACCTGTAATAACAAAGTTTGATGGTAATCCGATGAATTACAAAACGTTTATGAGTAGTCAGTTTTTCCATGTCCTGGTGCATTTTCCCAAAATACCTTCAATTCCCAGGTTTTTGTTTTTCAAGCACAGTGACCTCGACAGGGGAGGGGGTCAGCCCGTGTCGTGTCAGCTCTGTGTTGTGTCAGCTCTGTATTGTGTCAGCCCTGTGTTGTGTCAGCCGAGGCACGAGGCCTCTGTCCCTTGCCGGCCGTGGCACGAGGCTTCTGTCCCTTCTGTGTCTTGCCAGACCCTTATGTGCTTTTGTCGACACTTGCCGCTCATGGTTTGCCTGAAAGCCAGCGTTTGTTTGTATGCCATCAGCAAGGATGGTTCGTTTGTCATCATTTGCAGAGAGGGCAATCTTATTAATCTTTTCCGTGAACAGATTTCGCTGATGGCTCCGGATGACATTCNCTGTTCTTAGCTGTTGTCTTCCGGAGAATAAACAAGCCTTAGAATCTTCAAAGATTATGCGATTCCGAACAACATTCTTCTTGATGCCCTTGCACTTCTTTTCTTCCTCACCTTCATCCATTTTTATTGCATAAGTTTTTGGTCGCAATCCAACAAACTCAGCAATAACTTTTCCACCAGCTTCATCCTTCATCATTCCTGGAACTTTTTTATTGAGTCTTGGAATTCCTGAAGGATGATCTGCTGGAAAAATTGTGTAGTGTCAAACCATTCTTGAACATCATCGTTAATGTCCTTGTAGAAATCTTCTGTTTTGACTTCATAGCAAAGACTGTCCGTGTCCTCTGCCACACACCGCTGGCGTTTTCCAGAAAACACCCCATCATTTTGCCGAGCGATCATCACGTCACTCGCTTAATCATTGAAGACCAACATCGGAGGACTGGACACTGCGGCATGGCAAACACTTGGACACAATTGCGGTAAATGTACTGGATTGTGAAACGTGCCGCGACTGTCAGGAAAGTACTTGGTAAATGTGTGTTTTGCCGGCGCCGAAACGCGAAATTGAGTTCGCAAGTCATCTCTGACTTACCTGCCGAAAGACTGACACCAAATAAGCCGCCTTTCTATTTTACTGGTGTTGATTTCTTTGGTCCATTTACAGTCCGGCAAGCCAGAAGCTACGTCAAAAGATATGGCTGCATTTTCACTTGCCTCGCATCTCGGGCTGTTCATTTGGAGGTTGCGCACGCCTTGACCGTCAACTTGTTTATTAATGCCTTTAGAAGGTTTGCTTCTCGTCCAGGTAAGGTACACACTTTGTACAGTGATAACGGCACAAATTTTGTTGGTGCTGCGAAGGAACTGCGACTTTCCTTAATGGAATAAAAATGTGTTGCATAAACAACCATGTCAGCGCGGCGTTCGTTGGCAGTTTAACTCACCTCTGGCAAGCCACATGGGTGGCATTTGGGAGAGGGTGATATGATCCGTGAAGAAAATTCTTTTTGCCTTGTTATCAGAGCAAAGACTCACGGACGAATCGTTGGAGACCCTGTTAACGGAGGTGGAGTACATCCTGAACTCAAGACCGCTCACACCAGTGGTCATGGACTCTAAGTGTCAAGAGCCGATAACTCCTAACCGTCTGCTGCTGGCCGGTCACGAGGGCGCAAGCCTCCCTCCGGGCGTTTTCTGTGCAGCGGACAGTGACGTTCGAAAGCGATGGAAACAGGTGCAGTACATGGCTGACCAGTTTTGGCGGCGTTGGACCAAGGAGTATTTGCAAACACTGCAGGTTCGACAGAAGTGGCGAGATGTGCGGGAGAATCTTGCCGTGGACGATGTGGTACTGTTGTACGACGAGCATCTACCTCGTCGTAAGTGGCAACTTGGTCGTGTGACGCAAGTATTTCCGGACGCTAACGGTAAAGTGCGTCAGGTTCAAGTGAAGACCGGTTCNTCCTCCCTCTGCAGACCGGTACCAAGNTTTGCCACACAGACTTGTCCCTTTAACGCATCGAAGGGTTTCGCGTTTGTTTCCAAAGCGACCGACCGAACTGCTATTTTCGTTAACTACTGTGTGTTTAATTGTTTTCTGCCCATGTTTCGGTTTCCTCCGATTGATTTACTAGCCAATTGAGAGGCAACTACGTCATCAGTGCTCGCTTTTGGTTTTTAATGGTCTAGGTTTCCTCATGTTCTGGTTTCGTATGTATTGCGATGGTCGGAATTGTTGCATAAGGTCGGCAATATGTGCCGATGTAATGGTGCTTGTAACGTTTCATTGACCCTTTATGCCCCCTGTCTGCGTCTTTGACGCTGTTTATGTGTGTGTCAATCTTGCCTTTCACTTTTAGGTTTGTATGTCCTTGATCAGTACATCGGGGGGGGGATATGTTACGGCAAGATTGTAATTTTGTGATGCCTCGTTGATCGCGTCACTCGCCCCGCAGTGGCGAGCATTCCTAGTCTTAAGTCGCGCAATCACGGCGCGCCTGCGGCTCCTGCATATTTTAAAGTCGTGGACTTGCTAGTTGTGCGGCAGTTGAAGTAATCGTGGCGTTGTGTGTTTGGTGGTGCAAACGTTGATTGTTGCGGCCAGCTTGGTGGTGGTAAAATCGGTTTTTAACCGATTCTTCTCAACGAAATATTGCGGTGATCCTTTGTGACCAATTGTTTTGTGCAGAACTATTTGATCAGTTAAACGTAGAGCCAGGCGACCTGTAGATTTCAGGCGGTAGTAATTGTACCCAGGCCCGTAACCAGCTTGGGACACCAGGAGGGGCGAAGAGTTTTCCGAGAGGGGGCAAATTTTTTTGAAATATGTCCAATATTTTTAAAGTATGCCCAACACATTTTTCCAGGGGGGCGAAAAATTTTCTAGGGGGGGTTTCGCCCTCCCTGATCCCTCCTGATTATGGGCCTGATTGTATCTGTGGAGTGAGCTTATTCAACAGTGATCGTTTCATTGGGCGCGAGCGCGCATTGGCTCGAGTGAGCTTAATTTGACAGCGAATACTGATATGAGCGCGAGTGCGAGGTGATTCGTTGAGTTGTTTTCTTTTGTCATTAAATCGCGTTAAAACCTTTTTTGCCTACTGTGTTACCTGCTGTAACAGCGACTGAGAGCAAGTACCGCTGTTAATGTTAAGAAAACACATTTCAAAAGTAACTGATGATTCATTCCCTAACACAAATTTACCCTGATAGCAGGGCTTGATGTTATATGAGTGCTGATCACTTGTAGGGCTAGTCCTGAAACGCCCAATCAAGGTGTATATTATGCTTTTTCTTTAGAAAATGGCATCACAAACAGATAGTAAACATTATAGTCAATAACCCGGTGCTTGACGGTCGTCACTGAAGTAGGATGAAGCATTTCCTGCAAAACAATAAAGTGCGTTCACAGCGACCAGTGAATGCTCACTGCCTGCGTGTCATTCGGGTTAACAATGCAGGTGTATCCCTGAGTCATGCAGGGCCCTGCATTCTAAATGCGAAAACACAGTATGTCACGAACCTCAATCAGGAAAATACCGTGACTCGGCAACTAAACAGGTCGTTTATTAACGAGCTGCACAGTGAAAAGGGTCTGATTGTTAACTGTCGTTCACCATATAGACACTGCAAAACTTTGTGTTTTCCAGGCTCCACCGCTGTTATTTCTTTGTCGAAAAAGATTGGGTGCATTGCAGGGCAACAATAAAAAATGAATCTTTCAACTGGCGTCCTGGCAGCATGGATTTTCTTTACTTTATCAGCAGTATGCGGTAAGTGTAACTGGTTTACTGTGTTAAGGTTTCTAATACGATATTTTCCATTTCATGAAACCACAAATCTCTCAACGCATAAAAGTTACAGATATGCTATTTTTTAGCTTTTGCAGCATAGTATACCTTTCTAGAACAATTTATTGCTAAGTTTAGAAAATAAATGTGTGAATTTTGAATGTACTATGATTGCTTTTAAGAAACGTTCCTTCGTACAAATCAGTCATACGAAACATTTTGCTCAGTTTTATAGAATCAAGCTGATTCTAGAATTAAAATGAAAACTTTTCTGTATGAAGTATCACCAATTCCTATTCATAAAATCCTCTACTTATAAAGCGAACGCTCAGTACGCTGTGGACTGTACGCAAAAAAGTGACTTCTTAGTCTAGTCTAGGCATTTCTGTAACTAATCAGAGATATATTACTTGCCACTGCCACGCGAAATAGAGTTTAGAATTAGTAAAAAGAATTAATCATCTTTTCGTGTTTGATACCATAGTCCTAAGCTGAGTTACTTTGAAGTTAGGAGATCACGCTGAAAGTTAGTGTGATATGATGACTAAGACCCTCTCTTGTCTTTGTTTGCATTTATAGCCGTTTTTTTTAACATTGAGACTTTCTTAGACGCTTCTTTATCGTCTCAACTTTGCCAGTTAAGGTGCCTTTCTTAGACATCTAGTTTGTTGGATTCTACCTTTGTTCTGGCTATTTTTACGAACATTTTAGGCTATTAGACAATTAGGCTTTAGCCGTAGCTTGCCCCATGAGTCTCAAAGGTATCCCAGTTAAACTTTTCACTTTATTGGTAACTGTTCTAAGTTGGCAAAACCAAGAGAGAGAAACATTTTCGTGGAAAAAACAACAACAACAACAACAAGTTTGTTTTTTGGCCTTAATGCAAGTACACTTGTCAATGCAGACACAGTAAGGGCGGGAGGCGGCGAAAAGACACTCCGTTCATCCCGTCTGCCACCACCCAATCACTTGTTGTCAAACACCCTACTAAGAGAATATGCTCATTAGCCCTGGGCTAACCAGCAGAAGCAAAAGCAAAGAACAGAACATTGCTTCAACCTTACTCAATCTCAAGTGAACTATGATCACTTGAATGCATCTGAGCACCTCCTTATTTTAATAAAACAATGTGAAAANATTGGAAAAAGTTTTACTTCCGAAAATTTTCTTTTCCGACAGTTATGTAATTTAGCTCTTTTTCAGCAATGTCACACAGAGACCATTNAAAAACTAACATCCAATATTTTTTTATATAACGACCAGTTCAAGCTCAGACAACACAATGTGATTGGCCGGACTTCGGGAAAGCGACGCTGGCTGTTGTTAATGTTTCGCCGACATCTGCCGTTTTACGAGTTGACTTACGTCCTCTGTTGAGCACAACCAATGGCTGGTCTATAGCTTTGATGTTTGCCAAGTAAGTGAGATTTCTGTGTTTTCTAACTAAATATGTTTCGCACTCGCCGGTTGCTACTTCACCTACATTTTTTGTGTTCAGAACGTTGCCACAAAGTCTTGGTGTACAATCGGGACAAGTCATGCAATCTGCAAGCAGCGCTGACAGCAGAATTTTCACGTTCAACAGCTTAAATTACAATGGCGATATATCTGCCTATGGAGTTTATTCAGTATTTTTGTCAATTACTTTTGCTTCCGGATCTGCTGACGTATCTAATTTCCCAGGTAAAAGTGGAGAGTGAGCTCACGAAGTTTGCCAAAATATTGACAACAACAGCTTTCCTTCACAGAAATGGTGCAAGTTTATCAAACACATTTTGTGAAGCAAACTCTTTAAAATGCCAAGATGGAAGTTCTCTGGAGCTATAAAACTTGTGGAGTTTAAAAATACGATTTTGCGTCCATCAAAAGCATCGCATGAAAATTAGTTTTCAGTTTCCGCTATGACCAACATAAGTTTTCAGTTTCCGCTATAACCAACATAATGTACAGTTAAGTAATCATTTAAATAAAAGCAAACGGTTATTTCGTGGAGGTCTCACGGGCAATTTTTCGGGGCTTAGCAGAAAAAATTGTTCAGCCTACTGGAGATAGGCTGTTCACTCGACAGCTTACGCAGTAACTTCAAAGCATTTTTTCAGCTCACTATGCGAAGAAATGCGAACCAGATAGGAATTTCTGACAAATTAAAACGCATTTTTGTGTGCATGATGCTTCAGGATTTTTGTAACGGTTTTTGTACAGAAACTGATCGCAAGGGCCGGCCTTAAGCCAATGCAACCGATGCAGCTGCATTGGGCCCCGCACTTCTCGGGGCTCCGCGCCATGGTGGTTGGGCAGGTTATTCATTTTTGCCAGACACTCCTTGCGCTCAAGAATTGCAGAAAAGCTTATAATCTCAATATTAGTAAATATTTATCTCGTTTGAACGAACACTGAATATCTTCTAATTTTCGAACGTTATCAAAGGTGCTCAATTCTCATGCTAGTGCGTTATATCACCCCACTGTTTATGGATAGAACTTGGTTTTTACTTGTGCAGGTAGACCTACAGCTATTGCAAACAAGGTGTGTAATGATTCAACTGTCTTATTAACTTTGATGGCATTCCTTCTAACGTAACGTTGCTCAGTTCTCGAAAGATCCTTCTGTTTTGGAAACTTTTTGTTTGGTTGCGGGTTATCTTCATTTTGACAAAAGCTTGCAGTTTTGCTTCATGGAAGGTTTTAACATAGATTACATATTTTAATATTTTGTCAAAATAAAATTAATTCTACCACATTGAAACACAGTTTTTGACAAAAATCAAAAAGTTTCACAAAAGTTATAATTTACCCTCTCAGGCCTAACTTTGGCCAGCCATTACTTGGCAGCAGATTGAGCTATAGAGCTGTTCAAATCCTCTAAAGACTCGTGAAGTCTTGTAGGTTAGAATAAAACAAACATTTTAAGTTTTGGATTTGGGGTTTTGGGACCATGGGGTCATGATTTGAGCCAGTTTTTTGTTTTTTTATGACGTCATTGGCCGCTCCAATGAGCCGAATTTGCGGCTCACAGTTTTTTGGGATTCAAGGCTGTAATACGAGCCTTTTGAGGCCTTGATCGACTTCCTAGCATTTGTAGTTCAAAATTATGCCGAAAGAATTTCAAATATTTCAGGAATTCCCTAGGGGATTAATGGCGATATCCTAATTATTTTCCGGAAGTTATGCGATAATTTTGGAACCAGAAACGCTAGAAAGTCAATCAAACCCTCTAAAGACTCGTATGATAAACTAGAATCTAACAGAAACTCGAGTCAGAAAAATGGCTCATGGAGTCGGCTCCCAGGGAATAATGACGTCATCAAAATGTAAACAAATATGCATAAACATACCCACATCTTGTCAACATCAACAATAAAGCCGACATCCAAAACTTAAAAAATTTTGTTTAATTCTAAACTACAAGACTTCAAGAGTCTTTAGAGGGCTTGAAGAGGTCTCTGGCTCAATCGGCTGGCGAGTTATGGCCATTGGTATGGTACACCAGGGTCAGCATTTGTGTGAGTAGAATTTTTACCTATTTTTGGATTTTGGGCCATAATTTTCGATCCAGATATGCTAGGAAGGCAGTCAATGCCTCTAAAGACTCGGATGATGTTCTAAATTCCAAAAAAATATTTAGCCAAAAAATGGCTCTGTGGGTTGGCTAAGGGTTAAAATTTAAGCTTCGCCGGCCACATAAAAGACGTGGCGGGCCACATTTGGACCGCAGGCCATCAGTTTGACACATGTGTGCTACAGCATGCTGCAGCCCAACAATGCCTGTCGAAATGATATCCTAATACTTTCTCTCTGTCAGAGAAAGAAAAATCTTCAATACGAAGGCACTGGTTACCTACAAAAGATCTGCCGCAGTTGTAAAAAACTGGAAAGTAAGACAAAAAAGCAAACCAAAGTTGCTACAGGGCTTTGTTAGCCCTGTGCACATTGTGGTTGCCACGTAAAACACGTCCAATCCACGGTCCCAACTGTTTCACAAGTAATGACAAAAAATAAAACTTTCCCGCTGAACTATAGCCTCGCATGTGCCACCTATGCTATTGTTGTAGCCATACATGCATGCATAGGCTACGTAAAGAAGGCAGAAAAAATAGGTAAAGTAATGATGAGAAGGGTGGCGAACAAGCATAGAAAGCAAGACCCATAATCAAGAAGTAAAAACATGACCCTTTTCAGTTTGGGAGTATTGTGATGCTCAAGATATTTTATTATTCCTTGTAGTTATAATAAGCGTGATAGATGGTTTTCTTTCATTTTGTATTGTTGTAAGCAAATGTGTGGAGTGGAAAGAGGAAGCATTTTTATGGTTGGCCCGGGCGACAGTTATCATCGCTACGCCACTGCCGTGGAGCATGCGATGGAATATTACCTCGCTGGTTGAAAGTATAAACCTAACTCGTGCCAAAAGTCTATTACTCCAATATGCCTAAATATTTTTTTCTTTGCGTCAACAGGGGAACCACGGGCAGAAATTTTAAACTTATTTTGGACTGAGTGAGCAAGTTTGGATGGATGAAACAAGCTACAATTTTGCTTTTCAAATTTCAAAGTAGTGCTTTCGTTTTTTAAATCTCTAAATTTATTCTAAATATTTGGAGAATTCTAAATCAATTTCTTGTCTTGTGAAAAGAAAAGAACTAGGAAAGGTGCAGGTAACGTTACAAAAAATGGCAAAGCTTTGTTAGTCAAAATACGCGAAATATGTGGCGAAGAAATTTTAGTGTCAGTGCAGAATATTAGCTTATTGCCTAGCATTAAAATAAAAAGAATGCAGTGAAACAGGTGAGTGGTAGATAGAGAAATATTTGATAAGATTGTTACTTCATTAGCAAGTGCTTTAAACGACGAAACACCTGGGAAAAAATTGAAGGATTGAAAGCAACCTTTCCTGAGGACTTACCACTTTGCTGTGCTGTTTTGATTAGTGCTGCTATATACACTCGCCTACATCGAGTGTGCTTGTTTAAAATAAAAAGAAATGATTCGCCTCTTTTCCACGTTCTCAAATAACATACTTCAATACTGAGTAG